>Ga0208195_1002104_pt1 | contig 19691 bp, 20 predicted proteins | sample AD_UKC077_MetaG_FD_184441 | JGI IMG/M metagenome (GOLD analysis project Ga0208195, IMG submission 184441) | Active sludge microbial communities of municipal wastewater-treating anaerobic digesters from USA - AD_UKC077_MetaG (SPAdes) (version 2) | ecosystem: Engineered > Bioreactor > Anaerobic >...
AAGGACTTAAAAAGAATCAGCATCAAGCGCTGATGATTTTCTCATGTCATAACATGAAAAAGATGGCATTATTAGAGTATAGAAGGGACTATCAGTAGCCCTTCTTTTTGTCTTTTTCTTCTAAAAATGGAAAATTATTATAAATCAAGTCCAAAAAAGAAAACAGACTTTTTAAAAAAGCCTGTTTGTCAACAATCTGAAGCTTTCATTGGAAAGCTTTTTATTTATCTTATCAAAATAAAAGAGCACATTTCTATGCTCTTTCATTTTTAATTTACTAGTTAGATTATACCATCCAACCTAATGCACCTAAAACAAATGCAACTACAAATAAGATTAAGATAACATTTAGTGGTGATAATTTCTTAACTTTAATTAAATAGTAACAGCCAAATGTTAATGCTAATGGTACTAGGTGTGGGAATATTGCATCCAATACCTGTTGTAATGTCTTAGCTTCAACTGTTGCTCCATCAATTGTTAAGTCTTTACCTAGTTTTACTACCAGTTTCTTACCAATCATTGATGGAACGAAACCACCCATTACTGTTACCCCTAGGATATTTGCACCTAATTGTAACTTATCTAATGCTCCTGTACCTGCTACATCATTAATAACGTTAACACCTTGTTTGTAGCCATATCTTAATAATGGCCAACGAGCTAAGAATAATGCTAGGTTTGGTAATGTTGATGCTAAAATTGCTCCAATTGCACTACCTTCACTTGCTAAACCTGCTGCGATGATATTGAATGGTGGAGTAACAAGTACTGCCTGAATTGTATCACCGATACCAGCTAAAGGTCCCATTAGTGCTACTTTTAAGCTATCTCCTGTTTCAGGCTGATATGCTTCTTCTAACGCTACGTCTGCACCAAATATTAATGCTGATCCTGCTGGATGAGTATTGTAGAACTGCATGTGTCTTTCTAATTGACGGCACTGCTCATCATTATCTGAATACAATTCTTTAATTACTGGTACCATTGCATATGCATAGCCTGCAGCTTGCATCTTTTCATAGTTCCAACACCACTGTAGTGCCCAGTTGTGTCTTGAAAATGCTTTCTTCAAAGTCTTTTCTGATAATCTTACAGTTTTCTCAGTCATTATTCGACACCTCCTCTTACAAAGAAGCTAGCAGCTGCTAAACCTACTAGTGCTAAAGCAACTGTTCCCATTCCTGCATAAGCATAAAGCACAAATCCGATAATGAAGAATGGCCAGTATTTCTTTAAGTCCATGTAAGTTAACAATAATGCGAATCCTACTGCTGGAAGTGCTCCACCTACAACAGCTAAACCTTTTTGGATCCATACAACGCTATTAGCGAAGTTTGTCAATACCACTACGTTTTCAATCAATAACATTCCCAAAAATACTGGAACTGCTCTTGATAAAAGCCAAGGTAATGTACCCATTAATGTCATAACTTCAAACTTAGGAATATTGTTTTGAGCTAATGCTGCTTCTCCTAAATGTTGGAAGACAGTTGTTGTTGAACGTCCTAAGATATCCATCTGAGTCATTAATAATGAAATACCTTGCGCAACTACGATACCTGCATTAACATCTCCTGCTTTTGCTCCTACTACTGTTCCAAAAATTGATCCAGTAATGAAGTCAGGAATTGTTGCACCACCGTAAGTGTAGAAACCTAAACTGTTAATTAACATAACAGATCCTACATCTAGACCCATTTTTACATTTCCTACACAGAGTCCTGATAGGATACCTGTGATAATTGGAGTACGTACACCTAGGCCTGATAGGTCAAGAACCATAGCTACACCTGACCATAGTCCTAATATAAGTCCTAATAATAAATTGCTCATATAATTTTTATGAACCTCCTCACAAACTATAATATCGTTTTTCAAACAAAAAAACAACCCTTTTCACACACAAATCACACATTTATGCCAAAAAAAGAGCATATTTCTATGCTCTTTGCTGTTTTTATAGACCACTTTTATTTAATAAATCTAAGAAATCTTCAGTTTCATTCATTGTAGTTAATCTACTAGTTAAAACTCCACCTCTTAATTCAGCAATTTTACGATACACTACTGCTTCTTCTTTAGTAACAGCTATTGATTTAGTTACCATTTTGTAGTCTACCGCACCTGGAATAGGAGCAGCATTTCCTACGTTAACAGCTTGAATTTCAAGACCTGATTCAATAATTTGCAATGCATCTTGTGGATGTTTTGCAATTACAAATAAAGTTTCATCTGGATTATCTTGAGCATACTTAATACAATCTGCAATTGATAATACATAAACTGTATTTCCTCTTGCAGCCATAGGTAATGCCATTTTTTGAATTGGGTCAGCTGCAACTTTATCATTAGTCACGATAATCTTGTCTGCCCCAATTGCATTCATCCAAGTAACAGCAACTTGACCATGAATTAGTCTGTTGTCAATTCTTAAATGTTTAATCATAGATTATACCATCCAACCTAATGCACCTAAAACAAATGCAACTACAAATAAGATTAAGATAACATTTAGTGGTGATAATTTCTTAACTTTAATTAAATAGTAACAGCCAAATGTTAATGCTAATGGTACTAGGTGTGGGAATATTGCATCCAATACCTGTTGTAATGTCTTAGCTTCAACTGTTGCTCCATCAATTGTTAAGTCTTTACCTAGTTTTACTACCAGTTTCTTACCAATCATTGATGGAACGAAACCACCCATTACTGTTACCCCTAGGATATTTGCACCTAATTGTAACTTATCTAATGCTCCTGTACCTGCTACATCATTAATAACGTTAACACCTTGTTTGTAGCCATATCTTAATAATGGCCAACGAGCTAAGAATAATGCTAGGTTTGGTAATGTTGATGCTAAAATTGCTCCAATTGCACTACCTTCACTTGCTAAACCTGCTGCGATGATATTGAATGGTGGAGTAACAAGTACTGCCTGAATTGTATCACCGATACCAGCTAAAGGTCCCATTAGTGCTACTTTTAAGCTATCTCCTGTTTCAGGCTGATATGCTTCTTCTAACGCTACGTCTGCACCAAATATTAATGCTGATCCTGCTGGATGAGTATTGTAGAACTGCATGTGTCTTTCTAATTGACGGCACTGCTCATCATTATCTGAATACAATTCTTTAATTACTGGTACCATTGCATATGCATAGCCTGCAGCTTGCATCTTTTCATAGTTCCAACACCACTGTAGTGCCCAGTTGTGTCTTGAAAATGCTTTCTTCAAAGTCTTTTCTGATAATCTTACAGTTTTCTCAGTCATTATTCGACACCTCCTCTTACAAAGAAGCTAGCAGCTGCTAAACCTACTAGTGCTAAAGCAACTGTTCCCATTCCTGCATAAGCATAAAGCACAAATCCGATAATGAAGAATGGCCAGTATTTCTTTAAGTCCATGTAAGTTAACAATAATGCGAATCCTACTGCTGGAAGTGCTCCACCTACAACAGCTAAACCTTTTTGGATCCATACAACGCTTTCAGCAAACTTTGTTAATACTACTACGTTTTCAATCAATAACATTCCCAAAAATACTGGAACTGCTCTTGATAACATCCAAGGTAATGTACCCATTAATGTCATAACTTCAAACTTAGGAATATTGTTCTGAGCCAATGCTGCTTCTCCTAAATGTTGGAAGACAGTTGTTGTTGAACGTCCTAAGATATCCATCTGAGTCATTAATAATGAAATACCTTGCGCAACTACGATACCTGCATCTACATTTCCTGCTTTTGCTCCCACTACTGTCCCGAAAATTGATCCAGTAATGAAGTCAGGAATTGTTGCACCACCGTAAGTGTAGAAACCTAAACTGTTAATTAACATAACAGATCCTACATCTAGACCCATTTTTACATTTCCTACACAGAGTCCTGCTAGGATACCTGTGATAATTGGAGTACGTACACCAAGACCAGATAGATTTAGAACCATGGCTACACCTGACCATAGTCCTAAAATTAGTCCTAATAATAAATTGCTCATATAATTTTATGAACCTCCTTACCCTAATCTTAAATCAAAAAAATAGCCATTTCAAGTGCTTTCACATCAAATAACCACAATTAAACCACTGTTATTGTAATCGCTTTCATTTTTCTCTTATTATTTGTCAAATGTTTATTTAATGCTATAATATTTACAGCACAAAGAAAAGAGGAACTTTTATGCAACTGAGACTATATAAAAAATCGACAATAATTTTATTTTTTGTTATCATAGCTACTTTACTTAGTACAATACTTTTAATCTCTACTAGAAACAAGTGGGGAGATAATGCATTAATTATATTAATTGGTTATTTTATAGGTGTTTCTGGCTTAAATATGGCTTTTGCCTACTACGACACCAAAACTGACCAAAAAATAATTAAAAAGATGGTTACTTCTGGTCATGTAGCATTAGCTTATGCTAAAGAAGGAAGGTTTATTCGTTATATTAGAGATGCAAGACTTAATAAATTCATTTTATGGGAAATAGATATAACCTTATATGATCATGATATGCAAGCTCATAATACTACTATGATTGAAAAATTTAACATTACTCAAACTTCTATTCCTTCAGGTCACTTTTATGTTACCTATAACCCGGAAAAGCCTGATGATATTTTATTAATTCCAAACGTACTTATTTCTTCAATTGGCGCTTACCAGCCATTAGCTATGGAATATGAAAAGGTTGTTAAACCAAAATATTTAAACAGTTTCTATCGTTATGGCAACTGTTTACAAACTTATGAACAATCCCTTAAAGAGCAAAGAGAAAAAGAAGAAAAAAATAACTGATAACTAAGGGCACTCAAAATAATGAATGCTCTTTTTTCATAAAAAAGCAAAGCATTTTTAAATACTTTGCATTTTTATGAACTACTCTTCTCTTTTAGCTCTTCGTTTTCTTCTTTCATCTCTTTTTTGACGAAGTAAACTGCCATAATTTGAAATAGATTCTTTTCCACGTGATACTAACTCATCAACATTAAAATCATCTTGAGTACGCATAACCAAACATTCCATCAGTAATGGTAAGTTTAATCCAGTAACAATTTCTATTCCCTCATCCAATACATATGCTGATTGATTACATGGTGTACCACCAAATAAATCTACAAAAATTACAACACCATCGCCAGTGTTGATTTCTTCAACAGCTTCTTTAATGCGCTCTCCAAACTTGCTTGCATCATCATCCTTTTTTAATGTGAGTGCTTTTAGTTGTTCAATATCATTGCCAAAAAAGAAAGAAACTGAGTTCATAAGACCTTGAGCTAATTCGCCATGACTAAGTAATAAAATTCCTTTCATATTAATTCCTTTCTAATTCTTTTAATAGTTCAGGGACATGTGATAGCAATTTCATATCAACTTCATAATCTTCCTGACTGCCAGGATAAACCGATTTATTATCCTTTTGACAAATAGTTGTAATGATTATCCCCTTACTTATTGGATAAAGAATTGAATCATATTCGTTTTCAATTAATTTAGTTTTTAAAAAACTATCTGCTGATTTTAATTTTAAAACCTTTTGTTCTTGTGACTTTGTATAGAAAGCAGTTAACTCCCCTTCATAGGATAGTTGATTAATCAGTACTACCGTTGAAGATGGAAAACATTCCTCAATTTTTTCATTAATTTCTATTTCATGTATAGAATTAAATAAACAAAGAGCAATCTCTTTTCCCTTGTAATTTAAAGCAAACTCCATTAAAGCAAACAAAGCAGCATCTTTACTTATATGAGTCTTTGACTGACTGAAATAACTAATAGCAAGCGTTACCACAAGAACAATACCACCCAAAATTTGAAGTACAATATTGTTAACTATATACTTTCCTAAATAAAGCAGCAAAACTCCAACTATTGCTATAATTGATTTTAAAATCATCCACGCAATCGTGTTATTAAGTTCAACCTTCTTGTTTTCTAGGCGATTTAAAGGGTCAAATCTTTTCCCTTTAAGTATCTGAGGATCGCCGTTAGATAAATTGGCAATCAATACAGTTTTACAAGTAGATGCTCTTTCAGCAATTAACAAAGTTCCTTTTATTGCCTCAATATTGAGAACTCTAGTTTTCCAGTTAGCTTTATTAAAAACCTCACTAAAAAAATTGACTACATTTTTTATTTGAGAAATTGTCTTTCGTTTGTTTAATTTAATAACAAAAACAAGAAATCTATTTTTAAGGCTGTTTCTGTTTTCTGGATCTAACATCGTCATAAATCATCATCTTTCTAAAAGGCTGACTCCATTTAAGAGTCAGCCTTAGTACCTAGTATTTAACTATGTCTCTTACAAATTTTTTCTTGTATTCAGGAGCTATTTGATGAGTAAGTACTACACCATTGTCTTCAAAATAACGGAAGTTCTTTAAATCTTCATCGTCCACAAATAAGTTAGTTTCAACTTTTGTTTTATTTTCTTCATCTCTTGCGTACATACCGCTGATACTTAATTCATCAAAACGATATCCCAAATCAATAATTTCTTTTACATCTGTAATGTATTTAAATACGACCATTGTACGATAGTCGTCAAGCTCCCCGTGAGTCAAGATGTCATATGCTTCTTCTGGCGAAACAACTTCTAATTCAGTGTTTAAAGCCGCCAATTCTAACAGCATAACATCTGTATCACTGTTTGCAGTATCTTCATTGACAATCAAGAAAAACTCAATGTTCAAATTTCTAGCAAAAGCACTAACCTGTCCATGAATCATTCTACTGTCTAATTGATATCTAAGAACTGCCACTATTTATACCTCCTTATCACAAAAATTAATTACAATGAAATTCCAATTAATGAGAATACCAATGCTAATACAAAGATTAACCCAACTAGTTTTAAAGAAGTCATATTCTTCCTATATAACCAAGCAACAAATAATGTAAATGCCAGTGGTGCTAAGCCAGGAATAATCTTATCTAATTCAGCTTGAATATCTAATACATAATCACCAATATGGATATTAGTTCTTAAGTTAAAACCAACCCAAGATGGGATTAAAGCTCCTAAAGCTGTCATACCTAAGATAGTTGCAGAGTGCATGATACGTTCTAAGATATTAGTTTTGTTCATTTCACTGATAACTTTCATACCATTTTTATAGCTATAGAAGTATCCATAATAAGCTATACCTAAATAGTATATGTTACCTAAAACAAACATTGTCAATGCACCAAGAATTGAACCACTTAAAGCAAAACCAGCTGAAATAGCTCCAATGATAGCATCAGCTGTAGCACGTAGTGAGTCACCAATTCCAGCCAATGGTCCCATTAATGAAGCTTTAATAACGTTAGTTGAATCTTGAAGTTCAGTCTTCTCATCACTATCAGGCATATTAGCTGCTTGTTCTTCAGTAGCTGTTACTAAACCAATAATAAAGCCAATCCACTCTGGAGTGGTATTGAAGAATGCCATATGACGCTTGCCAGCTGCAATTCTGTCTTCTTTAGTAGAATATAATTTTTCTAAAATTGGAGACATTGCCATGAAAAACTGTAACGTTTGGAAACGTTCATAGTTTATTGTTGACATTGGGAAAATTGCAAATCTTAACATACACTTTGTTAAGTCTTTTTGAGTTAAAGAAATGCGTTCTTTTTGTACATTAGGTTCTAAAACTTCTGACATTATGCTCCCCTCCTTCTTCTACGATCACCTTGTTGGGCTGAATCAAAGAATGCAATCATTGCCATAGCTGCGCCAATAATAGCGATTGATAATAATGATCCTCCAAACACCGTGCAAATTACAAATCCTATTAAGAAATAAGGAATGTAATTAATCTTATACATCATTGAAAATAACATACCGAAACCTAAAGCAGGTAACATTCTAGTTGATACTGTTAACCAGTTGTTCAACCATACTGGCATGTTTTCATGAAGCTGAGTAACAAATTGTGCGCCGAAATAAACGCTGGCAAATACAGGGATAAATTCAGTTACAAAGAAAACGAAAGCACCAACATATGTTAAGCGATTCATCTTTTTGTACTCTGCATCTTCTGCGTATCTATCAGCAACGTGCATTAACGGTGCATTAATTGTCCATGCAATCATTCGACCAACTTGGCCAAGAACAGATGCAGGAACTGCTAAAGTAACCGCAGCAGTTAAATCAAGTCCAGCAATGATACTCAAAGCAGTAGCAATTGTAGTTGCTGTTGTCTTGTTTACAGGAATTGCAGCACCAACGCCCTGAATACCCATATAAACAAGTTGTAAAGTTCCACCAATAATAATACCTTTTTGAATGTCGCCTAAAAATAGGCCAACTAAAGGTCCACAGATAATTGGTTCAACTAGCCTAAACCCATACATTCCATATTGTAACCAACCAAAGAACGTACAGACTAGGGAAACGTATATAGCATAACCTAGTTCTATATTCATAATATACCTCCCCTCTAGAATTTGCTATTATAATTACTCATTAATAAATGAGTGATTATTTAGAAATAAAATCCACAAAGCGTTTAGTAATCATCATTGGATTAGTAATTGCAGTTCCAACTGTGACTACATCTGCTCCAGCCTCAAAGGCCTGTTTAACATCTTCTCTAGTCCAAATTCTTCCTTCTGCATTAATGAAAGCGTTTGGAAACTCTTTTCTGATGGCAGTGATTAATTCAAAATCAGCCACGGTCATATTTTTATCTTTAGTATCTTCCGTATATCCTGATAAAGTAGTAGAAATAATATCCGCTCCAGCTTCCAGCGATAATCTAGCATCTTCCAAAGTCGCTAAATCTGCCATTACTAATTGGTTAGGATATTTTTCCTTAGTTTGACGAATTACCTCATAACCTTTTTCATTATTGCGATTAACACGATTTGTGCCATCAATAGCAATAACTTCGCATCCCAGTCCATATAGAACATCTACTTCCTCAATTGTTGGAGTAATAAAGACAGGAACACCTTTAGTTACAACTTTATAAATACCAACCATTGGTACATCAGGATAGTATTTCTTAATTCTTTCTACATGACTTGGTGTGTTCGCTCTAAAGCCAACACATCCACCCAAATAAGCAGCTTTTGCCATTTGTAGCATATCATCGCTAGTATGAAATGGATTTCCGACTTCAGCAGAACCCTGACAAGAAACTATAATCTTGCCCCTAATTTTTTCTAAAATACCCATACTTTTATTATCCTTTTCTTTTTAAAAAACAACAAACATTTTCGTTTGTATGCATATTAAAATTGTATCACTAACTGTTAGCGTTTTCAATATTTTTTCTTTCCAATATTTTTTTATCAATAATAATTTATTAAAATCTTGATATCTTTTTTTACTTATAATTATCCCTATTTTAGATTAAATATTAAAAAGTATCAAATCTTTAAAACTTGATACTTTTATTTTAATTCACAAAATTGATATTTAATACAATTTCCCACTAATATAGACTGCCTTAGTTTCAAAATCTTCATCAAAAACAGCAATATCAGCTTTATAGCCTTCTTTAATTAAACCTCTATCATTGATGCCTAGCATGGTTAATGGATTAATGGTTGCCCCATTTACCGCTGTAACAAAATCAATTTTGGCTTCTTTAATAGCATAATTTAATATTTTATTTTGCTTATTACAACTTCCTGCCAGTTTACCATTTTCTAATCTTCCAACACCATCTTCACCAACAATAGTTGTCCTATTTTTATCAGCAAAGTGATAAATACCAGGTTTTAAGCCTTTTATATTTACCGCATCAGTAACCAAAATCAGCTTATCTTTTCCCTTGGCTTTAGCTAAAATATTAGCTACATACTTATTAACATGAACACCATCACTGATAAGTTCAGCATAACAATTATCGAAGTACAAAGCAGCACCTACTGTTCCTGGTTCTCTATGATGTAAACCTTTCATTCCATTAAAGGTATGGGTAAATGATATTGCTCCATGATTAATAGCTTCTTGACATGTTTCAAAGTCTGCTCCGGTATGGCCAATAGAAACTTTCATTCCTTTTGACACACAGTAATCAATTACTGAATAATCACCCTTTAACATTTCTGGAGCTAACATCACATGAATCAAATTACCATTACAAGCTTCATTAAACTCATCAATGACCTCTTTTGTTGGAATAATCATAAAGTCTGGATTTTGAGCTCCTCGATAAACATCATCACAAATAAATGGGCCTTCTTCAGATACACCTAAAATATTAGTTCCAAATACTGGATTATCAATAAATTCGCCAATATTTTTTAAAGCTTTAAGCAGTCCTTCCTTAGGAAAAGCTGAAATAGTAGCCAAAGTAGAAGTTCCCCCTTCACTAGGTAAATATTTCACCCAACTTGTCAGCCATTCTCTAGTTGCTTGATTATTTTCACAGCCGTTATAACCATGATTATGGATATCAACCAGTCCTGGCAAAATCATTAAATCTTCATAATCTTTATCAACTTTAAATAAATTATAAGGATAAACATTTTTGATAATGTCATCTTTAATTTCTATTTGTAAGGGTTGAAGTTTTTCTTGATAATAAACTTTGGTACTTTGGATAATCATAAATCAGCCTTCTATAGATGTTTAACTCTGCCTATAAAATGTCTGTAAACAGCTTCATTATCAAAACCGTCAACATTTTGAGATTGGAATACATATGGACGTTTGCCATGAGATACAACAATCTTCATAGCTTCTGTAACGGCAATATTTAACAAGAACATTGTTACAATCGAGCTGCCTGGACCAGTTTTAATTCCACCAATATCCATAGTTGCATCACCAGTTGGAACACAGTTGTCAATGATTAAATCGGCATATTCGTAAAGCTTTTTGCCACTAGGGTGTCTGCTTGTAGCTGCTTTAGATTGTGCTAGATTAGTAACCGCTACAGTAAAGACACCTTCTTTTTTAGCTCTAGCAGCCATTTCAATTGGCATTGCGTTTCTTCCAGAGTTTGAAGTAATAATCATCATATCACCTGGCAAAATTGTGTAAGCATCATAAATAATATCTGCTAAACCACAAGTTTTTTCAATGGCGCCACTTCTTCTAGCACCAAACGATGTTAAGGTATCTGGATCTAACATGGCATTAACATTACCTAATCCACCTGCTCTAGCAAATAATTCAATACCCAACATATGAGAATGACCTGTACCAAAAGTATGGATAATCTTGTCATTTTCAATGTTTTCAGCAATCTTTTGGGCAAATTTCTTTAATGCTTCTTTATTAACTTCTTCAGCATGTTTACATAATTCAATAATCTTTTCACTATACTCAAAATTCATTATATTCTTCCTCCATAATATTTTCTAATTCTTTGATTTCTTTCTTCATCTTCCGTTAAAATCGGTAATTCAATATTTTCTTCTTTCAATAACTGCACAATTCTAGCAGCCATTGTTTGAGCAACCACATTATTGCAAATAGAAGAAACAGAAGTTACCTTTTCAGGTCCATTTGTTGGTAGTAGTGCATCACCATGTGGACCACAGTTATCTATAACTACATCACCAAACATATAAAGTTTCTTGCCACTAGGATGTCTTGATTCTTCGACAGTAGTGTGTTTCATGCTGGTGATAATACATACCTTGTGACCATTTTCTTTAGCTAAAGCAGCAATATCAATTACTACCCCATTAATGCCAGAATTTGAAATAACAATAAAAACATCATTTTTTCTAATGTCATATAAGTTATAAAGCCTACCAGCCATATTTGGTCTTCTTTCAAAAATATTTACTTTATCAGTGAATTCTTCAATCGATACTCCACCACGATAAACAAAATCAGCAGTATCCATAATATGAATTGGAACTAGTGATCCAAGTCGATTAGAAATATCTATTCCTAAACCAACTGAATGTCCTGATCCAAAAACATGAATAACACCATCGTTTTTAATGGCATCAGCCATCATCTTTGCAGCTGCTTCAATATTATCGTTTTGACTTTCATATAATTCATCAATTAATTTGATGATTTCATCTTTATAAGTTTTAGCTACAACCATTATCTTACCCTCCTGCCATATGGATCAGTTAAAGCGTTATTGTGTACATCTGCGCCTTTAATATTTGCGCTGAATAAAACAGGTGCTTTACCCTCTTTTTCAATAAAATAACGATAAGTTTCAGCTGTCAACATTTGAGCTATAACATTAGCTACAGTTGAACTGGTTTGTCCAACTTTTACTCCAGCTAAGTCTAATGCTACATCTGGCTCTGGCGAACACATATCAAGCCAAATATCAGCATAATCTAAAAGTGTTCCACCACAAGCATCATAACTTGCTTTATTAACAACTGCGACTAATTTTTGATTGTTAGCTTTTACTCTTTTAGCTAATTCAAGAACTAATGGATCATTTCCTTTTGTCGATACTAAAACATACATATCTCTATCATCAAGTTCATATAAGCCCATTAATGCATCAGCTGTTTTAGCCACATTTTCTGGTAAATAGATTCTTCCGCTTTCAACATCAGCCACTTTTACTCCACCTCTTAAAGTTAAATCTTTAATCTTAAGAGCATGGAATGGAGCAATGCCTCCAGCACGATAATTTAGTTCATTGACAAATTCTTCATCATGGTCAATACCAAATAACTGAACAACACCGAAATTACTCATACATTGACCAAACATGTTGCTAATTTCCACAATTTTTTCATGTTGAATATCATAAGCTTTTTCAATTTGCTGCTTTAATATTTCAACATATTTCTTTTTAATTTCCATATTATTTGCCTTTTATCCTCCTATACATATTATAAGTCCTTTATTAATATTTTCAATGAAAGAAAAGCAAAAAGTTGTTATAATTAAATCAGTGAGGAATAAATTATGAAATCATATTATGTTGAACTTTATCAAAAGGGGAAAGCTAGAATTAGCCAGGAAGAAATTTGTACTGAAGATTTACAAGATAATGAAGCTATCATTCAAACCGATTTCAGTATGGTTTCCGCTGGCACTGAACTTTCAAGAGTTTTTGAAATTAAAAAAGGTTTTTCTTATCCAGTAAGACCTGGTTATTGTGCTGTTGGAACTGTGTTAAAAAAAGGAGCAGGTTTAAAAGATTTAGAAGTTAATGACAAAGTTTTTTTCAATGCACCCCATAGTTCTGTTGTTAGATGGAAACATAGCGATGTTACTCAAGGGCCTCAAATCTATAAGCTAGATAAAAAAATAAACCCAAAACATGCCACGATTATTAACCTAGCTCTAGTAGCTATCAGTGGAGTTAATAGCAGTGAGGTAAAACTGCAAGATAATGTCGCAGTTTTTGGTTTAGGAAATATCGGCATACTAGCAGCTTTGATGTATCAAAAGTTAGGAGCTAATGTCATCGCTCTAGATCCAGTTGAAAATAGATGTCAACTAGCAAAAAAAATGGGTTTAAAAAATGTAATCTGTAAAAGCGGTGATGATCAAATTACTGAGATTATGAAGTTAACTGAAAATAGAGGTGTGGAAATAGCTGTTGATGTTACTGGCATTAGTCCAGCCATCATAACCGCCATTAACTGCACAAGACAATATGGACAAGTAATCTTACTTGGCTCACCTCGTCAACCTTTTGAAACAGATATTACCCCTGTTTTTAGTCGCATGCATATGAAAAACTTAAAAGTAATTGGGGCCTTTAATCAACTGGCACCAGTTAAAGAGGTAGAAGGTTCATTTAACAGTGTTACTAAAAACTATCATACTGTTTGTAATTTAATTAAAAACGGTGATATTGATGTGGAAAAATTTATTAGTCATACCATTTTACCTGAAGAAGTTGAAACAGCTTACCATGGTTTGATGTATGATAAGGAAAACTATAATTGTGTAATTTTAGACTGGAGAAAATATCAGTCAGATAAATAATAAGGAGGAGAATATTTATGATTAATGTTGGTATTGTAGGTTGTGGATTTATTGTTCCAATATTTATTGAAGCTGTTAACAATGTTGGTGGCTATCACATCAGAGGGATTATGGCTCGAAGAGAAAATGTGTTAAATGAGTTAAAAGAAAAATATTCTATTGATTACTACACTTTGGATTATAAAGATTTATTTAATGACCCTAAAATTGATGTCATCTATTTAGGTGTTCCTAATTCTGATCATTATTTTTATGCTAAAGAAGCCTTACTAGCTGGCAAACATGTTATTGTTGAAAAACCTTTCTGCCATAAATATAAATTTGCTAAAGAGATTGTAGAACTAGCAAAAGAAAAAAATCTAATTGTCTATGAAGCTATTACCAATCAATCTTTACCAAATTATCAAAAGATTAAAGAGTTACTACCAAAAATAGGAGATATTAAACTGCTTGACTTAAACTTCTCTCAATACTCTTCTCGTTACGATAAATTTAAAGATGGAATTACTTTACCAGCTTTTGACTTTAAAAAAGCAGGTGGTGCTTTAATGGACTTGGGGGTTTATAATATCCATTTTGTTATTGGCCTATTTGGTAAACCTAAGAAAGTCCATTATTTTGCCAATATTGAAAAAGGCGTTGATACTTCAGGAGTTCTAATTATGTCCTACCCTACTTTTGAAGCGGTTTGTATTTCAGCTAAAGATTGCAAATCTCCTCTTCATGTTTTAATTCAAGGAGACAAAGCTTATATCCAATCAACTGAATCAAGCAGTCAATTAGACACTGTTATTTATAAACCTAATAAAGAAGATGGAGTTGAATATAAACTAAATACTGAAGATGGCTACTTCTATGAGTTTGATGAGTTTAAACGTATATTTAACAATAAGAATTTAGAAACAGCTCAAAAACTAAATGCTCACACCCTAGTGGTTAATGAAGTCTTAGAAGAAGCACTAGCTACTGCTGGAATTATATTTGAAGATTAAAAATAAAACTGGAAAAATCAATTTCCAGTTTTTTTATATTCTTTCTAACATTTTTTCTAATTGCTCTGGCTCAAAGCCATTATACTCTCCGTTATCATGGTAAGCTTTTTTGCTACTCATATGGATTTGTTTAATACCAGTTAAATCTAAGATTTCCCTAACATTTTCTACTCTTACTCCTCCACCAGGTAATATTTCGATTTTATCACCATATTTTTCATGTAACTCTTTTAATAGTTGGCACCCTTGCATAATATCATATCCTGAATGTCCATCAGTAAGAACTCTATCGACTTTTGTTTCAATCAATACTTCAATTGCTTGATAAGGGTCTTTGGTCATATCAAAGGCTTTATGAAAAATAGCTTCTTTTCCATAAGACTTGATTAATTTTACTATTTTTTCAGTCCTTTCTTTATCAACTGTATTATCTTTATTTAAAAATCCAAAAACAATACCATCAGCACCATTTTCTAATAAGATTTTTGCATCTTCCAGCATAATCTCATAAGCTGTTTCACTATAATTAAACCCAGCAGTTCTAGTTCTAGTCATACAAACAATAGCTGCATCAGTTACTTGTTTTGCCTTTTTTAATGTTGCAACAGTAGGAGTTAATCCCCCTAGTTCCATACCACTATTTAATTCAATTCTGTCAATTGGAAACTTAGCTGCTCCAACTACATCATCAATACTTCCGCAACAAATTTCAATCTTAATATTATTTACCACGATTTTACCTCCCTTTCATTACTTTATATTGTATAATAGTTTCATGATTAAAGGAATTATTTTTGATTACGACAAGACATTATACTCTCACGAGTTAAAGTTTGTGCCTAATTTAACTCTGAAAACTTTAAGAAAATTGAAAGAAAATGGCATCAAACTAGCATTATGTACTTCTAGAGAACGATTCGAACTAGAAGATTTAGATGAAGAAATTGCAGAAATGATGGATTTGATTGCTGCTGGTAATGGTTCAACTATCATTAAAGATGGAAAAATCATTGAGAAAAACATTATGCCTGATTCTGCAACAAAAACTATTATCAATTATTTAAATGATAATAATCTTGCTTATCATTATACAGATGTTGAAGGAAATGTTCACTTTGTCAATCGCTTTAAAGAAGGCTTATTGAAAAATTTTTATCAAGGTAATTTATCTGAGTTTATTTTTAAAGATTTTACAGATGAACAATTATTAAATATTCAGGTTTACTTTCCAACTGAAAGACAACTTAAAGAAATTAACTCACTGGCACCAGAAATATCTTCTACTCAAATATTTTGTGGTCCACAACTGGCAAAAAAAGGTATTGATAAAGGCTATGGAGCAAGACTATTTATGCAGATGTTTAATCTTACTAAAGAAGAAACTGTCTCTGTTGGTGATGCTTTATCTGATATACCGATGTTTAAAGAAACAGCTATTTCAATTTCTACCCTCGATGCCAGTGAAACGGTTAAGCTGGCAAGCACTCATATCATGCCACTGACAATTGAAGAAGGTGGTCTTAACAGAATACTAATTCAATTAGGCATCGTAGAAAAAGAACCATATGATATCAAAATCTTTTTCTTGGACATTGATAACACTATTTATGATCATTCAATTAGACAGGTAAGAGAATCTACTTTAGATGCTTTAAAACAACTAAAAGCCAAAGGTTATAAACTATTCCTAAATACCGGAAGATCATTTGATGAAGTACAATCAGTTCCTCAGGAAGTACGTGATATGGTGGATGGTATGGTTTGTTCAAATGGCGCAAACTATATTCTCAATGGCAAGCACTACTTTAAACCGATTGATATTGAAGCATCTAAACCATTAACTGACTTTTTCAAAAAACACGATATGTATTTCCGTTATGTCACAATTGATAACAAAACATATTACAGCAAGTACCATGAAAGACTGGAAAGACTTAAAGTTTATTACCAAATGGAATTGCCAATTAAAGAATATGAAGACGAACAGTTAATTCAATTTATCTTTTATTCAAGTGATGAATCATTGGAAGAAGAAATATCATATTTAGCTAGAAACTTACAAAGAACAAGAATTTCCAGCGGTAATGAAGTAGCACGAAAAGGTGTTACTAAAGCTTCAACAATGCTTAAAATAGTTGAACTTCTTGGTTTGAAACCAGAAAACATCTGTGCTGTTGGTGATAGTAACAATGATACCGAAATGTTAAAAGCTGCTAGACTTTCAATTGCTATGGGTAACGGATGTTTAAACTGTAAAAAAGCAGCAACCTTCATTTGCCCAGATATCAGAGAAGATGGTTTTGCTAGAGCTTTGAGACATTTCAAACTCATTGATTAGATATAAATTATTTGCTAACAAAAAATAAAAGGTTAATATGGATAAAACTTATTAACCTTTTTACTTCCATTTATTTATGTAAAACACCTAGTATTGTCATTAACATTATAAACCAACATCTATAACAACACTTATTTTAGATTCATCATCTACATCTAATCCTGCCTCCAGTTCAATTAAAATATGCCATTGTGCCATATCACAGGTACCTATTTCCGGAACTATTCTTTCAATATTAACTACTAATGTTCCATCATCAAGATATGAAAGTTTATTAACTTTATGACGATTAGATCCACTACCCTCTTCAAGTAAAATTATTAAAAGAATTTTATTTTCAAAATAAGTATTATCATATCTACTGCAAGCATCAAGAAATCCCGTTTTATCATCAGAAAAACCACTATTATAACCAAGGTTATACTTATCTTTGTTTGCCTTATAATAATCACTTAGTTCCTCAACTGAGCGGATAACCTTAACAATTGGATAATTTATACCCTCATGATATCCATCAGTTCTTATATACTGTACCTCAAATAGAATATCTTCTTCAAACAATGGGTTAAAATCAATAATCTTATTATCTGGCTGATAGTTTCCATCGCCTTTTTTCAAACGAATTACAAAATAAGCATCAGTTGTCATAGGATATGATTCTCTTATTTCACCATGCATTACAAGCAGTTCATCTCCATTTAAATAGCCTTCAAAAAGATTATTGCTTTTGCTGGTGTCATAAACAATCACTGCCACATTATTTTCATTTATTAAATAGGGTAATTCATCTTTAAAATATAATTTGCCAACAGTAAAACTATAGCCTTTAACTAGCACAATTCCAATAACTGCCAATACAACTATAAAGCTGAGAATAAAAAATCTGACAAAAATACCAACAGGTGAATTTGATTTTCTTTTTTTCATAACAACACCTCTTTCTTTCATTATATAACTTTTAATCTTTGCAGTTAATTTATTTTTTCTTTTTTATGTTATCCAATAGTGGTACCAGTAAAGCCGCTACAAAGCCTCCTGAAAAACCATTGTTATAAAGATTCATTCCTCCATGTAAGCCTAGTAAATTACCTACTAAAGAACCATGCAAAAAGCCTGCTAATATTCCTGCTGGTATACCATAACAACCTGCAATAGGAGCAAGTGTTGTTGAAAATAATGCATTAATCATACATACAGTATCCGACATCGAACGACCTGCAAGTAAATACGCAAAAACAACTCCAATTATTATAGGTAAAGTATTAAACAAGTGCTTAGATAAAGCAGAAAAACCAACCACAGTTAATATTGCTCCTACCACTAATCCATTTAATGGAGCCTTAAAAAGTAATGCTAAAATTGTCATGCTTATTCCCATAACTCCCATATTTATAATTGCCAAGTCAAAACCCTCACTAACAACAAAATCAGTTCCAGGCTTACCCGAGTATTTTAAAATCTTGACATAATCTTTAATTGTTTTCTTTCCACTTAAATACCCTACTACAATCATAGAAAAGAAATATATATAAATGAATATCACAACTCTAATATCTGATTTAGTAGTAAGTTGTCTAACTATAGAGTGATCATAACCTATTAACCTAAACAAAGACATAAATATAACACCTATAACTCCTGAAGTAAACCCAGCATTATAAATATTGAAACCCTTATGAAAATTGGAAAAACTACTTGCCAAAGTTGGAAATATAAAACCTATAACTAAACCTATAACATTAGCTAAAATAACAGCTATAACAGGTTGTAAATTCATACCAAAAGTAACTTGACTAACTAAAGGAGCTAGTGATGTAGCAAAATTAGCAATAGCTACATATTTAGAAAAACTCTCCTTTTTAAATTTGCTATAAAGGTAAACTCCTAAAATAATGCTTGTAATATTGTAAAGATTTTTACCAAATAGTGAAAAGCCACTAACGATAAAAAATGATGCTATTAAAAAACCGTTAATTTCAGCTCTATTAACCCTAGCAATACTAATCACAATTAAAGTAATTAAACCACTATTTATAAATGCAGTTCCAATACTACTAATGGCAAAATAGTCAGTAAATAAAAAACACTTTGAAATAACTAAAGTCCATATTTGTTTAATTGATTCTAAAGGAAATCCCATAAAAAAAACAGCAAGAATTATTATTATCGAATATAAATACAAAATCATGTACTTATTATTTCGAGAATTAAGTATGTTTTCTTGCTTAATCATTGTCTTGTTTCCTCCATATCCCGATTATCAATCAGAAAAAACAAAAGAAAAATCTTCCCCAGTAAACAGTCATATGTTTTTTTGCTACTCACAAAGGATGAAACCTTAATTAATCTCTTTTTACCATCCAAATTGTTCAACAAATTTTTTGTTTGCTTTCTCTTTTAATTCCTTAACGTAAGCTTTTTTCAATATTGGTTCATAATGTATTTTCACATCTCTATTCAAGTTAATTGATATTAATCCAATG
>Ga0208195_1002108_pt1 | contig 19673 bp, 15 predicted proteins | sample AD_UKC077_MetaG_FD_184441 | JGI IMG/M metagenome (GOLD analysis project Ga0208195, IMG submission 184441) | Active sludge microbial communities of municipal wastewater-treating anaerobic digesters from USA - AD_UKC077_MetaG (SPAdes) (version 2) | ecosystem: Engineered > Bioreactor > Anaerobic >...
CTGCAACACACGAGGTTCGATGCTTAAGGCAGACCCAAATGGCAGACATACTTTCCCTTATTCTACAAACACGACATCTCACTTTTTTTATTTAACAACACACTACAACGCACTGCAACACACTTTAACACACGGGGTTCAAAGCTTTAGGTAGACATAAATGACAGACATACTGTACCAAATTCTACAAACTGTTGTTCAAAAAAGAAATGTATAGTTTGCGTTTGTATGCCATGGAACCGTTTGTCAAAGGCTTTAAACTTAAGTGTGTTACAGTGTGTTGTCGTGTGTTGTTTAAAAAAGAAATGTGCCAATTGCGTTAATGTCTCATGGAACAGTATTGCAAGTGCTTTAGAAAGTGTGTTGTCGTGTGTTGTTACACAAAAAATGGTCGGGATGACAGGATTTGAACCTGCGACCGCTTGAACCCCATTCAAGTACGCTAGCCGGACTGCGCTACATCCCGAGCCCTAAAATCAAAGATAAAAAAGAACATTATTTTGGCAAGTGTTTTTTATCTGATATGTTTTTTTAAAGAGATAATGGACTTATACAATTCTCTAAAGCTATCAAAGTCAAGTAATTGCTTTGCATCGCTCAATGCCATATTTGGCTCTTTATGTATTTCAATTATCAAGCCATCTGCACCCGATGCAACAGCAGCCATAGACATAGCAGGTACATATGCACTATTTCCTGTTGAGTGCGATGGATCAACGATTATTGGGTATTTTGATTTACTTTTCACTATGGGTACAGCTGACAAGTCGAGGGTATTACGCGTAGCTGTCTCAAATGTCCTAATCCCTCTCTCACAGAGGATTATATTATCATTGCCATTAATTTGCAAATATTCAGCAGCACTGAGCCATTCATCTATCGTGGCAGACATAGCTCTTTTCAAAACAATTGGTTTATTAACTGTACTTAATTCTTTTAGTAGAGGGTAGTTATACATATTTCTGGCGCCAACCATCAAGATATCAATATCTTGAAAAACGCTTTGTAAATCTTTCACTTCCACCACCTCAGTCAGCGAGACCAAGCCCAATTCTTTACACACTTGCACTAAATACTTAATTGCCTCTTCTCCCAAGCCTTGAAAGCTATTAGGCGAAGTTCTTAATTTAAATGAGCCACCTCGGATAATTGCCACGCCAAGCCCTTTTAAAAAGTTGGCAATCTCATAAAGGCTATCATAAGACTCAATTGCACAAGGTCCTGCTATTACATTAAAACTATTCTTAAAATCTATATCTATCATCATATTTTATCCTTAGCATTAAAGAAATCAATAGCCATACCATACATCAAGTTATGGTCACTTGCATTAATCTCCTGCGCTGAAAACTTCATCATTATTTGACTAATTATCTGCAGCCCAGTGCCAATGATCTCTGCTCTTTGCGGCTCAAAAGGCATTAATTCACTAATCTCAGCGAAGCTCATCTTCTTAAATGCGTCTATATAGTGCGAAATATCGCTCTTTTTTAGCTCTGATTTATGCACTTTTTCACTTGAATATTCTCTAATTCCTTGTTTTACAGCGCTGATGCTTGTTACTGTTCCGCCGACGCCCACCAGCTTTTTTGCTTGTGAAAACTCATTTGGAATCAGTCCCAATAGGCGTTGTATCTCTTTTTTTATTGCTTGAATATCATCGCCAAACTTATTATTTAGCCGCCTAATACCCAGGTCAATACTGATAAATTGCTCCACTTTTTTATCTTTAATCAAGGTAAATTCTGTGCTGCCACCGCCTATATCAAAGATGAGAAACTTGTCATAATCAAACTCATATGCATTGGCAAGTCCATTATAAGTCGCCTCTTGTGCTGGGCTGAGAATCTTATAATCAATCTGATATTTCACTTTTAAATAGTCAACAATTCGTCCAACATTCAGTGCATCACGTGAGCAAGATGTCCCTGCAATGATAATATTATTGGTAAATGCTCTACATACTCCTATGTATTTATCAATAATATAAAAAAAGCGTTCAAAGGCTTCATCTGCTATCATCCTATTATGCATATCTTTACCTAAAGCACTGACCTCTGAATAGCGTGATCTGGTAATCACTCTCCCTTCAAGATACTCAGCTAAAAGCACTTGAATATTATTAGTTCCAACGTCAAAAACAGCAACTCTTTGCAAACTCTCTCCCATAGTTAAAAATCAAACTGGGGTCTTGAGCAAGAGCACGAAACCCCAGTATTGAAAATTACTTTTTTACCAAACAAATCTAACGTTTAGCTCTTTGACAGCTTTCACATCGTCAACACGTCTAATTGGCGTTGTAGTAGGAGCATTGAGCACGACTTCTGGTGTATTGACACACTCATCATTTATCTCGATCATAGTTGCGATAAATTCATCGAGTGTTTGTTTGCTTTCAGTTTCTGTAGGTTCGATCATCATCGCTTCATGAACGATTAATGGGAAATAGATAGTAGGTGCATGATAGCCTTTATCAAGTAGGCGTTTAGCGATATCGAGTGTCTTAATATTACACTTTTCTTTGTCGCCCAAATTCTCAAAGCATCTCTGTTTTTGCCACTCATTTGTTGCCACAAATTCGTGCATACAATAAGTGTGATTATGTGGTATATGATAAACCTTTTCCAGCTTTTTCATGATATAATTCGCATTAATTACAGAGTTTTCTGCAGCTCTTCTCAAGCCTTTACCACCCAATGTTTTGATATAAGCCCAAGCCCTTACATTGACTGCAAAGTTGCCATAGAAAGAGTGAATTTTACCGATAGATGTCTCTTTGTGAGAGTAATCTAAAGTGAATTTATCATCTATTTTGTTTACCATTGGATAAGGTAAAAACTTTTCTAATTTTTCAACAACAGATACAGCACCTGAGCCTGGTCCACCACCACCGTGAGGTGTTGACATTGTCTTGTGCAGATTATAGTGCATCACGTCAAAGCCAATTTTGCCAGGATGAACAATGCCCAAGATCGGGTTCATATTTGCGCCGTCCATATACATCAAGCCATCAACCCCATGAATCGCTGCAGCAATTTGCTCAATTTGTGGTTCAAACAAGCCTAAAGTATTGGGGTTTGTGAGCATAAAGCCTGCTGTGTTTTCATTGATAGCAGCCTTTAAAGCTACGAGATCAACCATACCTTTTTCATTAGATTTGATTTCAACAACTTTCATTCCTGCAAGTGCAACAGAAGCAGGGTTAGTGCCGTGAGCAGCGTCAGGAAGAATAATCTCATTTTTATGAGCATTACCTTTTGCCAAATGATATGCTCTAATGATTTTCAGTCCAGTAAATTCACCGTGCGCCCCAGCGACAGGTTGTAAGGTTGTATTTTTCATACCAGCAATGGTAGCCAAATCATTTTGTAATTCATAAAGTATCTCTAATGCCCCTTGGACAGTCTCTTCAGGTTGATATGGGTGCAAATCCATCAAGCAAGATGATCTTACAAATGCCTCATGAGATTTTGGATTATATTTCATTGTGCAGGAGCCAAGTGGGTAAAAGCCCTTTTCTATAAAGTGGTTTTTGCTACTCAATTCGATATAGTGTCTCATCACATCAAGTTCGCTGAGCTCAGGAAGCTTAATTTCATTCTTTCTTCTGTATTTCTCAGGGATACAGTCATTTATATTGATATCCACATCATTCTGTGGTAAAATAAAGCCTATACGTCCAGGTATCGATTTTTCAAATATAGTCTTAGTCATTGTTCACCTCCTTGAGTGCAGTAATAAAGGCATCTAAGTCATTTTTTGATTTCTTTTCTGTCACAGCGATTAAGAGCATATTTTCTTCTCCAATTTCTGCTAAGTCAATACCAGCAAAGATATTCTTTTTTAAGAGTTTATCTTTGAGTACACTTGCTTTCATCGGTGTTTTTATGGTAAATTCTTTGAAGAATGGATGATTAAATGCTAAAGAATAGCCATCAATTTTACTAATTCCATCAGCTAAATATTTAGCTTTGGTTGCACTTTGATTAGCGATTTCAAGCAAACCTGCCTTGCCCAATAAGCTCATATAAACAGTTGCCGCAAGCACGCACAGAGCCTGATTAGAGCAGATATTGGATGTCGCTTTATCGCGGCGTATATGTTGTTCTCTTGCTTGCAATGTCAGAGCAAAAGCGCGTTTGCCATCTGCATCGACAGTCTCGCCCACAATTCTGCCTGGCATCATGCGGTTATATTCCATTTTGGTAGCCAAAAAGCCAAACAGAGGACCACCAAAGTATGGCTTATTGCCCAAAGCCTGTCCTTCGCCAACCACGATATCAGCATTGTATTCGCATGGTGCATTCATCACAGCCAAAGAGGTTGGATCGACAACAGCGATAAAGAGTGCCTTTGTTTTGTGAATTATTTCATCCATAGCAAACATATCTTCAAAGTTGCCAAAGTAGTTAGGAGTCTGCATCACAACACAGGAAGTCTTTTCACAGATAGCTTTTTCAATATCTTCTGGCTTGATAATTCCATTAACTGCAGGAACATACTCTATCTCAATACCCAATCCCTCAGTATATGATTTTATCACTTCTTTATATCTTGGATTGATTGTGCCAGCGATAATAGCCTTGCTTTTTCTTGTTTTTCTGATAGACATGATGATAGCTTCGGCAGTTGCACTTGCGCCGTCATACATACCAGCATTAGAAATCTCCATACCTGTAAGGTCGCAAATCATGCTCTGATACTCATAAATAGCTTGCAAGGTCCCTTGACTTACTTCTGCTTGATATGGTGTATAAGCAGTCAAAAATTCTGGTCTTGAAATGATGGTGTCAACTGCAGCTGGAATAAAGTGTTCATAAATCCCACCGCCCATAAATGAGTTAAAAACATTAGTGCATTTGTTTTTGCCAGTTAATGCAAAAACACGTTTTGACAGTTCGAGCTCCGACATTGGAGCATCTAAATTCATAAGTTCTTTCAAACGGAATTTTTCAGGAATATCGACTACAAGCTCTTCAAACTTGCTCACGCCGATTTCTTTGAGCATTTCTTCACGTTCTCTATCTGTGTTGGAAATATAGGGCATAGCGTCTCCTTTTTTTATTTTTTTTATAATACTTCTTCTATGATTACTTTTCTTTTAATTCTTTTTCCTCAAGCTCCTCTATCTCTTGCAAAGCGGTATTGAGCAGATTCACACGCTCTTTATAAGGGATAAAGGCGCTTTTAAAACCATTGATGATCAACGTTTTCACATCCTGGTATGTCAGGTGTAATGATTCAATAACGAGCATATATTCGTCTGTCATCGTGGTGTCTGAAACCATTCTATTATCAGTGTTCAGAGTCACTCTCAGCCCATAATTCAGGTAAAAATTAAGGGGGTGAGATTCGATACTATTCACAGCTTTTGTATGAAAATTACTCTTCACGCAAATCTCTAAAGGTATTCTGTGATCATTGACATAGTTCAACAAATCTCTATCTTCGAGCAATCGCGTCCCGTGCCCAATTCTGTGTGCACCGCAAGAGTGTAGCGCTTGAGAAATACTCTCAGGACCGTAAGCCTCGCCAGCGTGGATCGTGATATTTAGATTATTATGCAGAGCCAGGTCAAAAGCCTCTTTATGCTCTTTTGCAGGGTGATTATACTCTGCGCCAGCCAGGTCAAAGGCAACGACCCCCTTATTCTTATATGCGACAGCCAATTCAGCCAACTTGAGTGATATCTCAGGGCTCATATTTCTAATTCCGCAGATAATCACACCTGTTTTAATATTGAACTTCTTTTCTGCATCTTTCAATCCTGCAATGACTGCATCGGATATCTGTGTCAATTTCAAGCCTTGATTTGTGTGTAAAATAGGGGAATATCTCACTTCTATATAGCGAATATTCTCTGCTGCGCAGTCCTCTGCTAATTCAAATGCCACACGGTAAAGAGCCTCTTCCGTTTGCATGACGGATAGCGTGATATCAAAGGCTTTAAGATATTGCTCCAAGCTCGCACAAGTGTCTGTACAAGCTATCATCTTTTTCAATTCTTCTTCTGTCTTGGCAGGCAATTCAACATTCTGCTTTTTGGCTAAGTCAAAGATTGTTGACATTCTCAGTGAACCATCCAAGTGTAAATGCAAGTCTGTCTTTGGCAATTTATGTATAAAACTTCTTTTTAAACTCATATTTTCATTCCTTTTTTATTTATCTTCCCATATATTATAATGAATTATCTGTTCTTTAGCTAATCTTTTTTTTGAAGAGGAAACCAATGAAACGACTTTTGAATAAAAGCTCTTTTTCTCTGCAGGATAGCCAAATGGACTCATTGCTACAATGCGAATTTGTTCAGGTATATTTAATACTTTCTTCAGAGATTTTTCATGAAAACCACCGAGCCAGCACGAGCCGATCCCATAATTCCAAGCAGCCATGATCATCTGCTGAAAAGAGAGAGTAAGGTCAACAAGATACATCGGCTGATCATTCAAGACTAAAGACTTTTCTGGGTCTGCACACGCCACTATTACCACGGGGGCATTACTCAAAAAGTGATTTATCAAGCCTATAAAGCTATGACGCGCAATTTTTTTGATTATATCTTTGTCTGTGACTACAATAAATTGCCAACACTGCCTATTTTGACCAGACGGTGCAAGGCGTCCTGCCTCTAAAATAGTGTCTAAAACATCATCTGGTATTGCATCGCTTTTAAAATCTCTAACGCTATAGCGATTATAAATATAATCAAGAACTTCCATTAGCCCTCCTGAAAATCAATATCTAATAAGGGCAATTTTAGTCAATCTTTTTTTTATCTTCGAGTAGTATTGCATTTTTAAAGCAATGAAACCCTTTTATTACTCGTTCTTTCCTTCTCTCTTTTCCCACAAATACACATATTTCAAATAATTACTAAAAGCCGAATTTATCGCCAGGATCAGCCCTTCTTTACCATCGAGGAAGCCCAGATTAAAGATATACATTTTCAAAAACTTAGAAATACCGTTGAGGATAGCGTAGCAAACGCCACTCTTTTTTCCTTTATCAAATGCCTGCTGCCCCCCTAATTTTGCATAGAGCATCGTTTTATTAATATGTATTTGCAAATGGGGGTACGGGTAATGCAGAAGTAAAGCTTTTACATGCCCGATAGGAGTGGTACAAACAACAGATTCATGCACTATTTTTTCATTAAAGTTAGCATATTTTCTATTGAACAATCTAAGTGTGTAATCTCTCTGCCAGCCAGAGTATTTGATGCGTTTATTGAGGTAATAAGATGTCCTCTTAATCCGATACGCATACAGTGTGTTTTCGTTTTTTTTAAAGCTCTCCAAGTAGTGATTCAATGCTTCAGAGACTTCTTCGTCAGCGTCTATCACAAAGACCCAGTCATTGCTTGCAAAGCTGACTGCCGTGCGTTTGGCAATGCCAAAGCCATCCCATTTATCAGTTTTGAAGACAACACAATTATTCTTCTCACATATTTCAACTGTTCTATCTGTCGAGCCAGTATCATAAACTACGATTTCATCGGCAAACTTCAAACTATTTAGGCAGCGTTCGATATTATGCTCTTCGTTTTTTGTAATCAAGACAGCAGATATTTTTTTCATTTTACTTCATTATAGCTTTGAGGTAGTAGTTTTTGAATGTGCCGATATGCTTACCAAACAGAAAGGTTTTTTCAAATAATGAGATTAATCTATACTTGAGCAATTCGTGTTTGTGTGGCTTTCTATAAGGGTTGTATATGCCTTTATCAGAGAGCTTTTCACCCCAGTCAAATGTTTCGATCATGCTTTTCATCACTTTTGGATGTGTGCCTTTGAATTTGGTAAGTAGTTTCATAGGACCATAATCAAACTCTTTCGGTGCATTCGCATAAAACTCTTCTGCTCTTGCTTTTCCCCAGTGTACAGTGTTCAGCGCTTTGCTCTTATTCTGCATCAAATGTGGTGGTCTTACCCAGCCATAATGATAAATAAAAGCGGGGATGAGAGCGACAGTGAGTTTATGAGTCCCTTTCTCTTGACGTGGATTGTCATAAAAATCAAATTTTCTAAAAGACTGTGCACTTTGGTAAGAGTGGATTTCAGGTAAATTGCGCACTATTCTAATTTCATAAGGATACCAACCATGCCCACCGTGAATATGATTGTAATCGCCCCAAAAGTGTTTGTAGTGAAAAAGTAACCCCTCAATTCTCTTATCATCTAAATATAATTGGCATGCCTCTTTGATGATGGGCAAGTATTTTTCATGCACTACTTCATCTGCCTGCACATAAAATAGCCAGTCACCAGAACATTCTTTCATCGCAATATCTGTCTGAATAGAGTTGATGATGCCTTTTTTAAAATAGTCTTCATTCCATTCAGTGTCTATAATCCTAATCTTCGGGTCGCCAATTGCTTCGATCATCTCTCTGCTTTTATCATCTTCGTCGCCCTTGCCAATCGCAATAACAAATTCATGGCAAATAGGCAATATCGACTTAATTGCCTCCACAACTGGATAGTAAAGCTTTATTCCATTTCTTACAAAAGAAAAACCACTGATTTTCATATAATCTCCTCAATATGATTAATGTATTTATAATAATAAATTATGATTTTTTGTCAAATAGTATTTTGTCTTTTTTGAACATTATTCTGGGTAATGTGCCTTAGGAGATATTGTGCATTATTTTTTTTAAAAAACTTGCCTAAAGAGCAAATCAAATTATATTATTTTTATAGTTGTGCTTATCAAAACTAAACAATTCTTAAAAATGTCTATAAATGTCCACTGGATGCCTATTAGATGTCCTTTAAGATTCCTTTCATTCTCCAAGATAGCAAAGGGAATGTCAAGGGAATGTCAGGGTAAAGAGAATTGTTTTTAATAAAAAAATTAGCAAAAGGAGGGTGCATGAAAGTTTATTTATCTGGAGATCATAAATTCCCTAAGCGTATAGGGGAGAGTATTTTAGCTTATTATGCCTATAATAATGTGGTGATTTTACGTAAACCAGTGAAGATGTCGATATTGCCCCAAAATATAAAGATCAAGAATAATCAGCCATATCTGTGTGCTTTGTGGAGTGAGATGTCTTTGCAGGTGAAGACTCTCTTTGCTGATTATGCGAGATATTATAAGATCGATACCAGGCAAAAGAGGACACAAGGTGTGTCTGCCTTTAGTATGTTTATTTATTTTGTTTATCGGGTGCAAAGGCGTTCTGGTACAATGATTAAGGATATGAGTAAAGACTTTGTTTTGGAAATTTTTAGTAGATTTAATAGCCTGAATAAGCTGATGAAAGAATCGCTATTATACCGCCTTACAACAAAGTTGCCAACGAGGTTTCGCCACCTTGTTGAAAAAAAGCAAGTTTTACCTGATGAAAAACCTAACTTGGTGCAGGAAAATGAAGCTCAATGCAAACAGCAAAATAGTGGAGAAAATCTATCTCACAGTGCAAAATCACCTGACCCCTGATACCTTTCGCATTAAATAATGTAGGGGCGAGCTTTGCTCGTCAGAAAGTTTAAATAATGTAGGGGCGAGCTTTGCTCGTCAGTAAGTTAAATAATGTAGGGGCGAGCTGCGCTCGTCAGTAAGTTAAATAATGTAGGGGCGAGCTGCGCTCGTCAGCCAGCGACGAAGTCGCATCAAACGTAGGTACAATCTATCTTAGTTGTACCAAAATAAGACCGCAAAATTCCTTGTAACAAACAAAAATTAATGATTTTTGTTTTGCTGTAGGTAATTTCACTGCGTGAAATTGGAAGATTGATCTGGAACACTTCGTTAATCGTGACAAACAATAGCTTCTCTGCACAACTAAGGATAGTTGTGGGTATGTTTAAAAAAAATCTACCGATTTTTTTAAAATACCCGCAGCGAAGCAAAGATCCTTCAACCAATTTCACGCAGTGAAATTACCTTATTATCAACAAAAATCAGTTGATTTTTTACCTAACCTTCGACGAAGTCGAAGTGCCTAACTTTTCACGGAGTGAAAATACCTAACCTTTTCGAAGAAAAGTACCTAACCCGCAGCGAAGCGAGGATTAAAAAGGTTTTTGTCTCTACAAGTTGGTATGCAAAGGTGTACAATTAAGGCTAATTGTACTTACAATTAGCTGCACATGAATTTTACATTTGGTATTTCTTTCTGGTAGAAAGAAATATAAGAGGATGTATACTTATTTTAAAAATCTCTCATTTACGCTTTTGATGACAAAGATATTTTTACTTCAATCGATGCATGGCTATTCGGATGTCGCAATGGAAAAGCAGCTGCAGTTTAATCTGTGATTTATGAAGTTTTGCTGACTTTCTACAACAGATAGGAAAACAGATTATTAATACATAGATTTCAGACAAAAATGTACCGAAATAGCTTAAGTAAGGGCGTTATACACTCACTTTTTTTTGTAAATCTCTAAATAAAAAGCATCAGGATTTTTTACTTAACTCAATATTGATGAACTCATAAAAAAGAAATACTCTGGCATATAGAAAAATAATGCAGTTTCGGAAATTAGATCTTGACATTTTTCATCATTTATTTAAATATTTTTTATATAAGATGAGGGGGATAAAAATGTATGACATTAACCAGATGCGAATTCCAGGAATGGAAGAATTCAAAAACCGTTTTTCTTTAGTTAAAGATAAAAATAAATTCATTGTCTCACGGGCATTCTTCAGATATTGAGGAAAGCCCGTCAGAAATAAATAAAAATTTAAGGAGAAAAAATGAAATATTTAAACAAAAAAATTGTAATAATGTTAGTAATAATCAGCATATATTCATATGCTTTTACTTTTAACTTTGAGAAGAAATGTTTGAGTATCAATCTTGGTGTTAATCTTGGCTATCTCATTAACGATGAAAAATCCGCTGTTACTGGAAATAATGATTTTGGAGAAGCAATATATGAAAAAGAAAAAACAAATCCTAAGGGAAATTTAAATTTTGGGCTTAACTATCAACACAAGATATCTCCAAAAGTAAGCCTTTCATCAAATATGGAATTTCTATCAATAAGCTCAATTTTAAAACTATCCTCTTTGAAAACAAAATATCAAAGTGATTTTGTAAATGTTGGATTGTTAGCAAACTATCATCTATCAGATAGAGTTGCTTTAGGTTTTGGTCCGTCATTAACCGTTCCGTTAAACAAAACAAAAATTACGCCTGTTAATTATGAGGGGCGAGGTAGGTCTATTGATAAAATGAAGTTAATGACGCCTTCATTTAAAGCAAATATTAACTATGATTTTTATCAGGCATATGGTCTCGAGCTTTCATACATGCATAATTATTCATCAATTGTAAAAGAGGACTTTTTTTTTAACAAAATTTATGTAAGGGCGATAAGTCTTAATTTAACTTATAAGATATAAAAAGGAGTAATTATATGAAAAAACAAATTTTAATTGCAGTGATGATAATAATCAATTGTTTTTTATTTGCTTTATCTAGTCCAAATAATTTTCAATTTGAGATTGATTTATCAAAAACAAATTCATTATCTACCTATAAAGGGGTGTTTCACTTTCATAATACCATAGATAACCCGATTCCTGCCAGATTAAACTTTTCTAATGGGCTCGTTTTTAACAACACATTTTTGGGTCCTCGCTTCGCTGCGGGTTAGGAGCTTTCACTTTCGTGAAAGGTTTTTTTAAAGGAAGGAAGCATCTTCTTTTTAATAATCTATCATTTACAATCATATGGCTTGTAAATACAATTAGCCTTAATTGTATATGTACGATGGACAACTACGAAAAAGCCTCTTATAAAATCTACCATTCACGATAATATGGCTTTGTAAATACAATTAGCCTTAATTGTATATGTACGATGGACAACTACGACCAGGCAAAAAAGATCTAATATCCAATTTCTCGAAGTGAAATTGATGGGAAGACAGAACTGAGAGCTGAGTTGCTGGTAATTTCACTTCGTGAAATTGAGTGATTGAATCTATTAGCTGATCGAAGGCAGCCATTGGTTCTTATACAAATAAGGCTATTTGTATATACAAATTTATGTTATTGTAAATGATAGGTTTTAGGAAAAGGTAATTTCGCTTCGTGAAATTGAGTGATGGAATCTATTAGCTGATCGAAGGCAGCCATTGGTTCTTATACAAATAAGGCTATTTGTATATACAAATTTATGTTATTGTAAATGATAGGTTTTAGGAAAAGGTAATTTCACTGCGTGAAATTGAGTGATGGAATCTATTAGCTGATCGAAGGCAGCCATTGGTTCTTATACAAATAAGGCTATTTGTATATACAAATTTATGTTATTGTAAATGATAGGTTTTGGAAAAGGTAATTTCACTGCGTGAAATTGGAAGACAGATCTGGAACACTTCGTTTATCGTGACAAACAATAGCTTCGCTGCACAACTAAGGATAGTTGTGGGTACGTTTAAAAAAATCTACCGATTTTTTTAAAATACCCGCAGCGCAGCGAGGACCAAAAGGTGTAATGAAAACAAAAATACTCAATTTTTCTCTTGACATAGTGCTTCAGATTAGTATATTTGTACACAGTTGATAGTTGTGGAGATTATAGAAGAATTAGATTTATCGCATTAGTGTGCTTTTTGTGTCTTGCACTTTGTCTCATACTTTATACATTGCTGCACGTTAGCGAAGTGAACGGCATAGCTGCGAGGGACAAAAATAATATTAAAGTGTTGGAGGATAAATGAAATTAAGAGTATTAATCATTGTTTTATTAGCCATGTTTGCTTTTTCTTGTACAGATAAATTAACAAATGTAAATTCAGCTACAGACATGAACTATTGGACACCAAAGAACCTAACTATCACACCTCTGAGCCCCACTTCTATTATGCTTAGCTGGGAAAAAGTTAGTGGGAACTATCAAGGCTTTAAGATATCTCGTAAAGTAGGTAGCGGTGCATGGCAAGAGGATATTGCGACAGTTGGTGTTAATGTTACTGAGTGGCTCGATAATAATGCTCCCTATGGTACAACTTATTCATATCGAGTGAAAGTTTTTGCTGGTGATTATTACTCAAATTATGTTGAAAAGGGTGAAAAATTGTTGTTTTCAACGCCGAGACACCTTTCTATCACTCCTCATTCAGCTACCTCCTTAAAGCTCATTTGGACAGATACTAATCAATTTGAGCAGGGATATAAAATTTCTCGTAAAGTAGGTGATGGTGATTGGGAAGATGACATTGCGACTGTTGTTGCAAATTCTACAGCATGGATAGATGATAATGCGCCCTATGGTGCGATTTATGCATATCGAGTAAAAGCATATGCAGGTGATAATTACTCGAATTATGTGGAAAGGAACCAAGTATTTATTTTGTCTGCACCAACTAATCTCTTGGTTAATCCACAAACAGCTACCTCATTAAAGCTCACTTGGACAGGCACTAATCAATTTGAGGAAGGTTATAAAATATCTCGTAGAGTAGCCGATGGAGATTGGGAAGATGATATTGCGACTGTTGATGCAAATGATAGTCAGTGGACAGATAATACAATAAATTCCACTCAGATATTTCAATATAGAGTTAGAGCATATTATCAGAGCGATTATTCAGATTATTCAAACATAAATGCTTATTTACCTAATTTTGTATTTGTCCAAGGAGGTACATTTCAGATGGGATCTAGTAGCGGAGATAGCTATGAACAACCAGTACACTCTGTAACCTTATCTCCATTTTATATCAATAAATATGAAACAACTCAAGCAGAGTGGCAAACAGTCATGACAGGAAATAATAATGGTATTTCTCCAACACCGTCGTATTTTTTTGACTATCCAAATAGACCAGTTGAGAGAGTAAACTGGTATGCAGCCCTTGTTTTTTGTAATCGTAAGTCAATACAAGAAGGCTTGACACCATGCTATGCTAAGAATGGAGACACTAATCCAAATAATTGGGGTATAGCACCAGTAGATCACTATGCTTATTGGTATGATATCACCTGTAATTGGTCTGCCGATGGCTATCGTTTGCCCACAGAGGCAGAATGGGAGTATGCAGCCAGAGGGGGGAATCAATCCAATAATTATACATATTCTGGTTCAAATAATGCAGATGATGTTGCTTGGCACGATGGTAATTCCAGTTACCGTACTCATGATGTAGGCACCAAGGCTCCTAATGAACTGGGCATTTATGATATGAGTGGTAATGTGTATGAATGGTGCTGGGATTGGTATAGTAGTTCGTATTATAGTAGTAGCCCAACCAATAACCCGACAGGTCCAAGTAGCGGGTCCATCTGTGTTTTTCGTGGCGGCAGCTGGAGCTACACAGTATTCGGTTGCCGTGTGACTAATCGCTTTAACAATAGTCCTGGCAATAGCTACTACGGTCTGGGGCTCCGCGTTGTGCGAGTAATTCAGTAATATGTTTGGTCCTTTACTACGTCTAATGTAGGGGCGAGCTTTGCTCGTCAGTAAGCGACGAAGTCGCATACATCACTTCTGGTTACCTTTAAAAAAACCTTTCACATTGTGAAAGTACCTAACCTTCGACGAAGTCGAAGTACCTAACTTTTCACGAAGTGAAAATACCTAACCTTTTCGAAGAAAAGTACCTCACCCGCAGCGAAGCGAGGACTAAAAAGGTTTTTGTTTCTACAAGTTGGTATGCGAAGGTGTACAATTAAGGCTAATTGAGGGTGTTGATTAATGCACAAACTTGGTTTTCAGACTCGAAGCAAGCTGAAAATTGAGAGCTGAGAGATGAAATGTAATTGATCTCACTCAATTAAGGAGAGTTGTTTGAAAAAAAATCATCTCTAAACCCGCTGGTAGTAGGCATCTGCTGATTTAGGTGAAAATAGTTTTCGAAAAACCCCATTTTGTAAGCCCTATATATAGAGGGTGTTGTTTTAATTTATAAGTTTGCTTTATTCTTTTATAAGATATTTTGGTTAGTATGCAACAGCCTCAAAATTTACTTGCTCAAATCAGTATATTTTAAAAGAAAAAGATGATTTTAAATGTAAATTTTAAGATTTTTAATATGCTATTGAAAATAGTTTTTGAGGTTATACTTATTTTTCTATTAATAAAAAAATAATAACTTTTTGATTGACTATTTATCTTAAAACTTTTTAATTGTTTTAATAGGTAATTGTACCTATTGTTATTTATATGAAGGAGTTAGCATGAAAGGTAGTCAAGAAAAGGGCATTTCAATTGTCAGCAAAAACAGCACACAAAACTATGATATCATCGTAGTTGGTGCGGGTAATGCTGGAATTGAAGCAGCTATGGCTACTGCAAAAATAGGAGCAAAAACAGCACTTTTTACTATCAAGCTCGAGGCAGTGGGTAGGCTTTCATGCAATCCAAGTATTGGAGGTCCTGCGAAGGGACATCTGGCACGTGAAATAGACGCTTTGGGCGGGGTGATAGGTTATGTAGCCGATCTGACAGGTATCCACTTCCGCATGCTCAACAAAAAGAAAGGACCCGCTGTCTGGGCACCACGAACACAGAATGATCGCCAAGCATATTCATTGGAAATTCGTAATATCGTCGAGAAACAAGATAATCTTGAATTGATCGAAGATATGATCGTTGACTTGATTACAGATTATGAAAATGATAGACTTGTCGTCAAGGGTGTGCGCTCTATCTTGGGTAAAGAGTATTTTGCTGCAAAAGTTATTCTTTGCAATGGCACATTTCTCAAAGGTAAGATCCATGTGGGCAATGTCTCCTATGCTGGTGGGCGTTCTGGTGAGCCTGCAGATGATTATATGAGTAATAGTTTGGCAAAGCTCGGCTTTCAGCTTGCACGCTTCAAGACAGGGACACCGCCACGCATTGACTTACGAACAGTTGACTTTAATAAGTTGGAAACTCAAGCTGGTGATGATGATCCTCAGGGCTTTTCTTTTTTCTCAGACCTAAGTTTACAAAATAAGATCTCTTGCTATATCACTCATACGACGCCTGTTACGCATCAAATAATCCGTGATAATCTAAAACTCTCTTCACTATATGGTGGCTTTATTGAGGGAATTGGTCCGCGCTACTGCCCATCGGTTGAGGATAAAATTGTTAAGTTTGCAGATAAAGATCAGCACCATGTTTTTATTGAGCCAGAGGGTTTGCACACTGTTGAGGCTTATGTAAATGGCATTTCCAATAGTTTGCCAGCACATATTCAAGAGCAGGTGATACACAGCGTGCCAGCTTTAGAAAAGGCAAAAATCATGCGCTATGCTTATGCTATTGAGTATGATTATATTGTGCCAGATGAATTATTGCCGAGCATGGAAACCAAGCGGGTGAGCGGGCTATATTTGGCAGGGCAAATCAATGGCACTTCTGGTTATGAAGAGGCTGCTGCTCAGGGGATTTGTGCAGGGATTAATGCTGTGCGAGCCCTGGATAATAAAGAGATGTATGTCTTTGATCGTTCGCAGTCTTATCTTGGCGTATTGATCGACGATCTGGTCACCAAAGGTACCAATGAGCCTTATCGCCTCTTCACTTCACGTGCTGAGCATCGGCTTTCACTGCGGCAAGATAATGCAGATGAGCGTTTGATGCCGATTGGTTATGAGTTGGGCTTGGTCTCTGATGTCAAGTGGCAGAGGTTTTTGAAGCAAGAAGAGATTGTGGCACGTGAGACAGAGTTTTTAAAACAAACAAACTCACATCAACACCAAGATTTATCACAACCACAGCGGCTTTATACGCTTTTAAAGAGACCAGAGATTGAGTATCAAGATTTGGAAAAGTTTGGCTATCAAAAGCCTACTGATATCACCAAGAGTATAGAAGATAAAATCAGTATCAATTGCAAATATGAAGGCTATTTAAAACGTCAGCAAGAGGATATTGAGAAATTTGCCTATTTAGAAAACTTTAAGATTAGTCATGAGATTGACTATCTACAAATTGAAGGCGTTGCCATTGAAGCACGCGAGAAATTAAACAAGATTCAGCCTGTCTCATTGGGGCAAGCTGTGCGTGTGCCTGGCGTGAATTATACTGACGCACAGGCAATTATGATCTATCTAAAAAAGAATAAAAAATTAGAAATAAATAAAAATTAGAGGAGAGGGTATGAAACTGTCACCAAATGCTATCACTGTTTTAGAGAAGAGATATTTTAAAAAAGATGAAAATGGAATTATGGAAGATTGGGAGGCTTTGCTCAATCGCGTCGCATCAAATATAAGCGGAGAAAATATTGTCGAGGACTATGACCCAGCGAAAAAGCAGAAGTATTTTGACTTAATGCACTCAGGGGCTTTTTTACCAAATTCACCTACATTGATGAATGCTGGAAATGATTTACAACAGCTTTCAGCATGTTTTGTTTTGCCAATTGAAGATAGCATGGAAAGCATTTTTACCTCGATTAAGAATGCAGCATTGATCCATAAAAGCGGTGGTGGTACAGGCTTTTCTTTTAGCAAACTACGCGAAGCAAACTCAAAAGTGAAGACAACTAATGGCGTTTCAAGTGGACCCCTTTCATTTTTAAAGGTGTTTAATTCTGCTACTGATGCAGTAAAACAAGGCGGCACAAGACGTGGCGCAAACATGGCAATCCTCAGCGTTGAACACCCTCAAATCCTTGAATTTATCACCTGTAAAGAGAATACAACAGAATTGACCAACTTTAACCTCTCTGTTGCACTGACCGAAGAATTTATGCAAGCTGTCAGCCAAGATACCGAATATGAGCTGATTTCTCCACACACAAAGGAAGTGGTAAATCGCTTGAAGGCGCAAGATGTTTTTGCCCTGATGGTAGAAATGGCGCATAAGAATGGCGAACCTGGTATTGTTTTTATTGACAGAATAAACCGCTATAATCCTACTCCTCATATTGGGATGATTGAGTCAACTAATCCATGCGGCGAGCAGCCTCTGTTGGCTAATGAGGCATGTAATCTTGGTTCGATTAACCTCAATGCAGTTGTGGAAGATAAGAAAATTAATTGGGACAAATTAAAGAGTGTCATTTATGATAGCGTTGAGTTTCTTGATAATGTGATCGATCGCTCTGCTTTTCCACTAAAAGAGATAGATGAGATGGTGAAAGGCAATAGAAAAATCGGGCTTGGCTATATGGGTTGGGCAGATGTATTATTCCGTTTGGGCATCCCTTATGACAGTGAAGAAGCGGTAAAATTAGCTGAAGACGTGATGGAATTTCTTGATTATCATGGTAAAGTGAAGTCGATGGAATTGGCGAAAGAAAAGGGTTCTTTCCCTAATTTTGTTGGAAGTATTTATGAAAAAGGTGAATTGCTGAGAGAAAAAGGTAAGATCAATTGGAACTCCTTGGCAAAAGATATTAAGAAAAATGGCTTGCGTAATGCAACTGTTTCTACGATTGCACCCACAGGCACGATTAGCATGATTCTCAATGCCTCAAGCGGCGTCGAACCACAGTTTTCGCTGGTATATATCAAGCAAGTGCTCGATGGCGAAAAGCTCTATTATATCAATCCATATTTTGAAGAAGAGTTGAAGAATCGCGGGCTTTATTCTACAGAATTGATGGAGAAGATCGCAGAGAGTGGATCCTTACACGATTTAGACTTGCCAGAAGACTTGAAACGTGTTTATGTCACATCCCACGATATTAGCCCTGAATGGCATATTAAGATGCAGGCAGCATTCCAGAAGTATACTGATAATGCTGTATCAAAGACAATCAACTTCTCACGCGATGCAACAAAAGATGATATTAGAATAGCATTTGAATCTGCATGGAAATTGGGCTGCAAGGGTGTCACCGTCTATCGTGATGGCTCTCGTGAGAATCAGGTTTTACACGTCGGATCTAAGACCAATGAAGAGAAAAAAGATGGTGAAGCACGCGTCTCACCACGTAATAGACCAGAAATCACCAGAGGCATTACCCAGAGAGTTGAAACAGGCTGCGGGCACCTCTATGTGACGATAAATTCAGACGAAAACGGACCTTGCGAGGTATTTACACAGATGGGCAAGGTTGGCGGCTGTGCATCAGCTCAATTAGAAGCAATTGCACGCCTGGCATCTCTTTCTCTGCGTGCAAATGTGAAGCTTGAATCGATTATCAGACAGCTCAAGAGCATTCGCTGCTTATCACCAATGTGGAGTAAGGGCAGATTGATCACCTCTTGTGCAGATGCAATTGCTTATTCTTTAGAAACTTATTTACATGTGGATAATACAGAACAGTTGACAGAGAGTGTTAAAATGCCTGACAATCCAAGCACTATCATTTCCAGTGGTAAAATGAAATCAATTTGCCCTGATTGTGGCTCTGCAATTGAATTTGCTGAAGGCTGCATGAAGTGTAATTCATGTGGCTGGTCGAAGTGCTAAATAATAACCTATTTTAAGCTTTACACTAAAAAAAGGAGGAAAAGTGAAAGTAACAGATTTGATTAAAAACCAAAAGAAACCGTTCTATTCATTGGAAATATCACCTCCTTTGAAGACTAAGTCAATTGATCAACTTTTTGCTGTAATTGACAAGATAATGCCTTATAATCTTAGCTTTGTGAACATTACTTATCATCAAAAGTCAAGCGCTTATGAAGAAGTAAATGGGCAAATGAGAAAAGTTATTTATCAAAAGCATGCGAATACTGTCGGTGTCTGCTCCGCTATCAAATACAAGTATAATATCGAAGCTGTGCCGCATTTACTCTGTGGTGGAGTGGATAAAATA
>Ga0208195_1002118_pt1 | contig 19620 bp, 22 predicted proteins | sample AD_UKC077_MetaG_FD_184441 | JGI IMG/M metagenome (GOLD analysis project Ga0208195, IMG submission 184441) | Active sludge microbial communities of municipal wastewater-treating anaerobic digesters from USA - AD_UKC077_MetaG (SPAdes) (version 2) | ecosystem: Engineered > Bioreactor > Anaerobic >...
ACACCATGTGGACACAGGGCACGATCAATTACAACGGGAGAGCATACCGCTACAGCGTAAAGCACTTCGAGGACCCCAGCGAGTTCGGCTACAACGAGGGCAGAGCCTCGAAGATCTGGATCGAGCGGAACGGCGAGACGGTCTTCAACTACGACCGCGGGATGGATATCAAGGCAGCGGATAAAGACACCAAGGCAGTCCTCCAGATGCTCCTTGACAAGTTCAACTGAAGAAAACGGACGGCGGGCGGCACCGAAAAGCCGCCCCAAACTGGAAGCCATGCAGGAGCAGGAAAAGAAGAACAAGGAAGAATACCGAGCCACCATGTCAACCTTGACTAAAGGGAATGTAAAAAGGAAGTGAAAGCACAATGACAGCAATTATTCAGGTCTGCCTTTGGCTTTTCGTACTGAGTGAGATATACGAAAGGCTTTCGCCCAAGCTGGATATTCTGAAGCGTAGAAGGAAGCTCAGAAGGCTTTTCAAGATGTACCTGAGACTTTCAGAAAATGCTGATAGCGATTACAAAGCGGGTTTTTTCTATGGAAAAGCTAAACAATTCGAGCAAAAACTAAAAGAAACGAGGTATTTTGATTATGACTGAAAAGAACGCTATTCGTGAAGCCCTTGACAAGTACGGTATAAAAATGTCAGAGTTCGCACGAGCTGAAGGAATACCGTTGAGGACGATCCATAATTGGTGCTATGGAGAACGTAAACCAGCTCCATATCTTGAACGCTGGTGCGTTGAAAAGATAGAAGAATACGCAAAGAAAAAAGGCTGCTAAATAGCAGCCCTTTTTTTATTCCTCTGTCAGTGTTCCGGTAGTCGTAGTTGTGAGATTATTTAAGTAATGTGTTCCAGTCCGATCCGCCAAAATAGCCGACACCTACACCGTTGGCAGACTGCCACTTGTGGATAGCATTCATGGTCTTATCTCCGGCGATACCGTCAGCTGTGCCGCAGTCATATCCCAGAGCTTTGAGCCTGGTCTGTACCCAGCGCACCAGCTCGCCCCGGTCGCCCTGCTCGATAGTATAGGACTTGACTGCTGCGAGGGTCTTGGGGCCGATGATATTATCCACAGCCAGCTTGTGTCCCTTGGCGTTTAGCAAGGTCTGTAGCTCAGAGATGTGGCCGCTGCGCTTGATGCCATAGTAGCGGTAGTAGTCGGTTGTGACACTGCCTGTCGTACCGCCGAGGACGGTCTCGTCTCCCCACCAGCGGCGAGGACCGATGTCCAGGTGGATCGCCTGGCTGTCTATTTTGCCTATGCCGTTAAATCCCAAGTCCTGCGCCTTGCACGATACCAGCTTGCTGCTGATAGGCTTTCCGGCCTTGTCATAAAAGATAACGTCCGCTGCAAGGCCTCTGGTGTGCATACCGTACCCAGAGCCGCCGACAGCCTTATCGTGATTAAAGCACCGATAACCGCTTGTGATGATAGCCTTGCTTGCACCAAGCACATCGACAAGCCTCTGCAAGCCGTTTACAAGCTCCGTTGATATGAGTGTACTGTGAGCCTTGCCACATTTGCACCGAAACTCCGATGTAACAAAGTTACTCGATAGCCTCAAATTCGTGCTGTAAAGATATGTCTTCACTGCCATTTTCTGTTTCCTCCGTTTCTTCTGGATTTACCTCTTCGGGTGTTCCCTCCGGGCTGCTGACCTCAGCTGAGAGCGATGATAGTGCAGCGACTGCCCAGCCACGATATTTGATGTATATCTCAGACGGCTTGACCGTTGTCTCCACGTCCAGCGTATTGCTGCCGTTTGCTGTGGGTATCTGCACACCTGCCTGCTCCATGCTGAGCGTATCCACATAGTCGCCAATCTTCATAAGTGGTTCGTTGATTATGCCTGTTGTCTCAGTTGCAAGGACGTACCAGACGGTTACTGGTGTGCCTGCGGCGTATTGCTGTCTCAGATAATTTTTCCACTTGTCAATCGTATCAATATTATCTGATAAGGCGGTGAGGAAATTTATGTTACTGCCAAAAAAGACACCCTCAGCTGCCTGAGTACCGTACACTGTTGCGTAATGTGTACAGTAACCCCTATAATGATAGTATCCTGATATCGTACGATAAAAAGCATTACTGCTCGTCATAATGTTTTTTTTCCATCCGCTTTCTTCACCCGTCAGCACCAACTTCTTCACTTTCCTCGTTGTCTGCACCTCACCCAAATATACAGAGGTTGTGGTGTTGGCTGATGAAATCGGGATTTTATACTGCCCTACTTTAGCACCGCTTGTCTCTAAATCTCCGCACCCCTGTGGCACAATCGGGTTATCGGGAGTTGGTGTGCCGTTCTGGACGGTGTTGCCGCTGATGAGGTAGTCGAGGAGCGGCGTGCCGTCCGCCACAAAAGCGACCGGGACTGCGCCGGTGTACTCCTGCACGGAGTGGGTATAGTCGTACCAGTAGCACTCGAGCCGCAGGATCGGGTCGGGAACTTGCACGTCCTGGCCGCCTTTCTTCGCCATGTACGCATACAGCCTGGGGAATAGCCCTGGAATATAGGTCGGGGCTTCGACTTCCATTCCACAGATCTTGGCGAGGAGCTTTTCATCGTCAAGGATCGGCTGGGGCAGTTCTACGGTCATTCCAGCCAGAAAGGCGTAATAAAATTCTATTCGGAGTATGGGCTGCGGGAGTGCGGCGTTTCCTCCCGTCATCACGTCGAGGTAGTCCTCGATTCTGGTCTCGGGTTTGCTTGGCTTTCTGCTCATTTCTTTCCCTCCTCGTCGTCTTCGTCGGTGTAGCTCCTCAGCTTTTTCATTAGTTTCTTGACCCAGCCGACGGCGTTCGGGTCGGCTTCGCCGTAGTTTTCCAAAATCGAGATGACCTCCATCACTACGATGTAGCTGAAGACGGCCACGGCGGCCACGGTGCCGGTCACACCGGCCAGCTGCTCAGCCTGATAGTATCGGCCAAGGTAGTCGATGCCTATTTCCAAGCCGCAGGCGGTAGTCATGACGACCAGCTCGCAGATTTTATTCAGGCCACCCTTCCGCATGACTGCGGAGCTGTAGTCGTCATTGACATGGGCCTTGATCCAGCCGGTGATAATGTCGGCCAGAGCCAGCCCCAGCACAATAGTGATCATAATAATATACTGCATTATGCTCCGCCTCCTTAGCTTTCCAAAGCTGCTATGCGGCTCACAAGCTCGTCATAGCTTGGGCGGTAAGGGACATACTCTTGCGTTATACTCCACGCCGCTTTTGTGCAGACCATTGGCCTAAATATCAGATTGTCAACCGTCTGCTCTGCGCTTATGCAGATATATACGTTAAGCCTGTCTTGGCTCGTGAACTCCACCGCAGAGCCGTAGTCCGCAGCGACCTGATAGATCTGGATGCTGTAGGTGCTTGCGCCTCCTCCCTCCGGGCAGCCTGAGAGCACAAATCTGCCGCTTGTCGGATAGCCCGTGAGGTTGGAGATCGTGAAGTCTGCATTCGCTGTAGCTGTTCCTGTGGCGGTAACGCTGCCGTCACTGTTGACCGTGAATGTAATGCCGTTGACCTCAGCGGACGTTGCTGTATTATGCAGTATGTTCTTCTGCCCACTGTCGATTATTTCGCCGAGGGCTGAGGTCAAGGTCGTTTCGGCCTCTGTGAGGTCTGCCTGCTCTGCCTTGGTCTCGTCGAGATCATGCAGGGCAGTGTCGATGATGTCTGCGTTGGTATTAAGTACGGATATATCCACCGGATCCGTGCCGGCGGGCTTGGTGAGCCCGTAGTTAGGTGTTGTTGTTGCCATACTTGGCGACCTCCTCCCATGTATACTGTCTTAGCTCTCCCCAGGTGTAGGCACTGGCGTCGTACCAGCTGCGGATCGTCCTGAGCCGCATATCTCGGAGAGCTGCTGCGGTTGCTCGTGCTTGCTTGTCCTCCTGAGTCCGGCCGCTGCTGATGGTCGAGCCCATGAAGGCCGGACGTATGAGCGAGGATTTTGTGGAGCCCAGCGTCATGCTGAGGATCTCGCCGGTCACTCGGTCATAGTCCACGGATGTGATCTGTAGCTCGGTCTCAAGTTCTAGCTCCGGGCAGTATATCGTGCCCCGGTCGCCGTAGCGGTAGTCTTGCAGACCCTTGAAGTCCGCATACTTAGGATCATCGGAGAGCGCTGCGATCCGCACGGTGACAGTCACCTTGGGGACTGCCACCTGTGCCCAGAGTGCCTCCTTGTCTCGGTTGAGCCTCTCCATGTTGCCCTCCCAGCCCAGGTCGTCAGCGTAGGTCATCATGATGCACTTACGGCGGGCATGATGTACCGCCCACCTGCTCGACGGTGTATAGGACGAGGTCCAGTAGCAGCCGAAATTGTCCTCGACCCTCAGCCAGGTGACAAGCTCGGTGTAGTCGACCTCATACTGTATCTCCGTCATGTCCAGGGTATAGCGGAGATAGAATGCTCCGTCCTGGGCGTACTGCATACGCTTGCAGACCGAGAAATAAAAATTGTCTCGGAAGAGCTCGCCACCGGTGACGTTGACGAGGCAGTTGTCGATGCCGACCACTGCCGCCCAATACGACGTGTTGGTCAGGTCAATCTCGCCGATGGGCTCGGTGTAGTCGGTGTAGGTGTCGAAAATGTACTGCGGATAGTAGCCCTCGCCCGTTTCGTCGTTGTACTGGCCGCTTGCTACCTTGATGTACTCCAGGTATTCCGTGGGAGTTCCACCAGTCCACTGACCGTGCCCCTCTGCGATGAGGTTGCCGGCAATGTCGCCGGAGATATGCCGAGCGTGGACATATATCAGCTCGCCGGACTCTGACAGTTCCGGACGCTGGATGTCGATGCGAAAAATCTGGCCGTCTACTTTCAGGCAGTTTTCCACGATGAGGGTCTTCCACTTGTCCCACTCGTCCAGGGGATGCGTCAGCTCCACGTCCCACCTGTCCTCGCCGTGGTGCTCTATGCAGCTCACGGGATCTAGCAGCGCCAGGCCGTTGCCGCCGAAGCCAGTCTGCGGCGTGCTGATGTCGTAGCTGCGGATCACGTTCTCACGCTCGAGCGCCCAGAGGTCTATACTGATCCCCCCCATTCCGGGGAGCAGCTCATGGAAGGGATAGCCGTTGTTGACTAGCGGGTCTATTCTCCAGAGCGCCTTGGGGTATGGCTTATTCATGGCCGACGAGGGCAGCTCCGGGAACTTGTCATTTGTAGGGTACCCGTCCGGCCCCATGCCCCAGCTCATGACGATCCTCCTATGGGAAAGCCGATGCTGCTGAGGTAGGCAGCGTCTCTCATTTGCTCGTCGGTGACTGCTGTGCCGTTTGTTATGTTACTGCATTTGTCGGAATTTGCAAGCATATTTGTGCCTACAGCGTGTACTCTTTGCGCTGTGCAGTTGACTATAGTGTTTCGGGAGCTGCTTTGTGTGAACACTGTCCCACACTCACCCTCGATATAGCAGTTGATAAGCTGCACGCAGCTTGCCGGGGCTGTACCTACATTTCCGCCAGACAAGCCGAAAAAAGTGTCGGTGAAGCTGTAGGAATAAGACCCACTGAATAAGTCGCCGCCCCGGCAGTTTACTCTAAAGCCGCACCCACTGTTTGAGTTTGCCTGGAATACGATATTCCCTGTGCTCCTATACAATGTTCCACTTCCTGCTTGCACCCCTGTTAAGACTGTTCCACGGATCGTGAATGTCTGACTGCTCTCAAAGAAAAAAATAACACTATTGGCAAGGAAGTCTATTATGCTGAAGTTCTCAAATGTCGTTGCATTGCCTGCACAAAAATCCAAAAAAATATTCTCAGCTCTCACGTTTTTCAGAGTGCAGCCATGTCCGTCAACGTGCGCCGCCAAAACGGCCACAGTCGGCGCACCTTCCGGCGCAATGGCGTTGAAGTCCCACTCTGTGTCAGGTGTGACCTCGACATACGCTCCTGCTGTTTCAACCGCCGTCACAAAGTCCTCCCAAGTATCGACGATGTAGGGATCTGCCTGTGTGCCTGTGCCTGTCATTATAGCCACCTCTCTCTCACGTTGATTGTGACGGTGCCCGTCACGCTGCCACTGTACTTGATGTAGTTGTCGCCCATATGGAGCAGCGGATAGCTGCCTTTTGTGCGGTAGTTGACGGAGACCTTGTCCTCGCCGTCCATGTAGTAGGTCACCTCGGCGTCGCTGTCGATGATCAGCTCCTTGCTGGCCAGCTCCGCCGGGATCGTCAGCGTAAATGCTGAGCCGTTGGTGTCGATGACTATCTCACCGGCTGCCGACGGCGTCAGGCGGATCTCCGGCGCTGAGTAGACTGTCCCGGAGTTGGTGATAGTCGTGTATGATGTGCCCACCGTCGCCACTGTCGGCTTGGAGGCATACGCAAAGGGCATGAGGGTCACGCTTGCAGCGTAGACCGCCGTCTGTAACGCCACGGCCTCCGGGATCAGCGGCCTGATGTATGCCGTCAGGATCTCGTCCGGCGTCGAGCTGAGTACCAGCTGGCCGTGGCCGCTGAGTGCCTGGTATACCTTGCGTACCCGCTCCGGGGTCGCATCAAAGAGCGCCGCCTCGATCGTCATCTGCTCGTTGGCGTAGCTCTTGCTGACCTGCATCAGCTTCCGGGGAGCTCCGGGACGTGTGATCTCGTTGATCTCGGCGCCCCACGTTGGTCGGATCAGAGGCCTAGTGATGATAAGGTCGTCGCTGCTGTTGTACCCGTTGTATATGATATAGCCCATGCTCACACTCCTCTCGCATTGTCCATGATCCGCTCAGCCGTTGACATATCCTCGGCCAGCTTGTAGACGTCATAGCTGCCTTTGATCGTAGCCGTGACGTAGTTGTTGTAGATCTTTGTAGAGCTGCCTGCTCCGCCGCCGGTGGTCTGCACCGGTGTGTTCCGGGCGTCCTTGGTCAGCGGAGTGATCCGGACACCGCCGTTCATCACTTCCAGCAGCTCCGGGCCGGCTTCGGCCACTATACCCTGACCGGAAGCCAGGAAGCCGCCAGCGGCGAAAAACGGCAGGCTGGAGAGCCGTGCCATGGTGCCGCTGACTCGCTCGGAGATCGACTCCGCAGCGAGAAAGGCCTGCGCCGATGCCTCCGCTGCCTCGCTGCCGAAGTTGTCACCGAAGTTCCAGCCGGCGATCCTTGCGAACTCCTGAAGGCCGGAGTCGTCGAAGCCGTCGATGGTGTTGAGCTGATCCACGATACCCGTGGAGAGCAGGTCACCGATTGTGAGACCGCCTTCCCGGCCTTGTTCGGTTAGGGCTGCAATCGTCTTTGTGAATTTTTCCTTTGAGCCGCTGAGGCCTAGCTCGAGTTCGTTGTTGTATTTTTTTACCGCAGCATTTACGCCGTCGATAAAGGCTTTTTTCTGTTCATCGATGTTGCCCTTGGCTTTTCTCAGTGCCGCGAGATCAAGGTTTCCGATGCGGTTGTAGTAGTCCTGGGCCTCCTTGTAATTGCCTTCGGCCATAGCCTTGAAGGCCTCCTCATACGCCTCAATGTCTAGCTCGTTCTGCGTCGCACTATCGTGGAGGGCGTCCCATGCGTTCTGCGCTGAGCGGATATTCTGCTCGTAGGCGTAGAGCTTTTCTAGCTGAGCCTCATTGAGGAGCGTTGACCAGGTGTCGAGGTTTTCCTGCTGCATTTTCATAATGTTGGCGTATGAAAACTCGCCAAACTCGCCGTAGCTGACATTCCGCTCTTCGGCCTCTCTCTTGGCGTCACGGTATAGCTTGTCGATCTCGTACTGATTAGCGGAGATGTCCTCTTTTAGAGCCTGTAGGCTGTCGGCGGCCTCTTCGTTTTGGCGGATCGCCTCCTGGTAGATTGACTCGTAGGCGCTGGCCATGCTTTCGGCTCGCTTTTTGTCGATAACGTCGTCCAGGGACTGCTTTAGCTCGTCATACTTCTGGATCTGGCCGTCGATGTACTCAATTTCGATGCCGGTTGCCTGCCCCAGCTCCTCAGTGATGTAGCGGACTCGCTCTTCGTAGCCCTCCTTGACCACTCCGTTTTTGTCGGTGAGCTTGTCCAGCTCCTCCCGCAGCGCCTGGATCTTCTTGATCTCTTGCTCGTCTGCCTCGATCTTTTCGGCGGCGGCGTCCTTCTGAGCCTTGATGGCGTCAATGTTGCCGTAGATCTTGCCGGTGAGCTCGTTGGTTTTTTCGGTGGCCTTTTCAAAGACCTCCTCCAGATGTGCCTGCCGTGCCTCTTCCGTCGCTGTGGCGTATGACATTCCGCCGACGATGAGAGCACCGGCGACGGCTGCGATCGTCACCGGCAGGAAGGCTGCGGAGCTTGTTGCGGCTGTAAATGCCGTTTCCAGGGACTTGATCGCCGGAAGAGCTTTTTTCACACGGTCAACCGTCGATATTCCGGCGGCCGCTGTGGCTAGTGCTCCTACCACCGGCAGCAGTCGCTTTCCAGTGTCAAGGATCTCCGGGAGGTTGTCATTGATCTGCTCCAGGAGTTTTTCGGCCTGCGGCAGGAGCTTTTCGGCCAGCTCTGCACCCTGGAGCTTTAGCGAGTTCATTGTGATTTTCATGCGGTCCGGGGCGTCCTGAATCGCGTCGAAGGTCGAGTCTACCAGGTCACCGGTGCCTTTCATGGACTTAGAAAAATCGTCAAAGTTCACACGCCCCTCACGGATAGCCTGCGCCAGGGGAGCAGCGCCTTTTTTGCCAAAGAGGTCTGTCGCTATCTGTAGGGCTTCGGTCTCCGTGGCTGCACTCTTGATGTTATCAACACTTTCAGCCAGGGCATCGTTGAGAGATTTTCCGTCCTTGGTGGCGTTTTGCTGTGCCTTGGTCAGGCCGGCGATTGCTTGGGATACGTCCACGCCGTTGATCTCGAACTGACCGAGCATCTCAGCGGCCGAGCCAACGTCGAGCCCCATTTCCTTGAAGGTCGCCGCATTGCTAAGCAGCAGGCTTTCAAGCTGTGAGACCTCCAGGCCGGTGCGCTGGCCGACGTCTGTCAGGACACCGAGAAGGTCTCCGGCCTCGGAGGCGTCAAGCCCGAAGGCCTTCATGATCCCCGAAACGTTGTCGATACTGTCGACCACGTCTGTGCCGTTGATGTCGGCATATTTCAGAAATTTTGACGAGAGCCCCTCGAGAGCCTCGCCGGTGAGCTGAAAACGGGTATTGACCTCGCCGACGGCGTTGCCGACGTCGCTCATTTCCACGGGGAGTGACGTGAAGATATTGTCGGCCACTCCTTGTAGTTCTTCCAGGGCTGCGCCGGTGGCGCCGGTCTTGGTGACGATGGTGTCGTAGCCCTCGTCTACCTCCTGCCATGCCTCATAGCACTCGGAGGCTGCTTTGGTGATCACGGCAGCAGCTGCCACCGCTGCGGCAGCCATGCCCGGGAACTTTCCGCCGGACTCCTCGGCCTTGTCGCCGGCAGCTTCCAGGCTGTCCCCGGTATCATCGGCCTGCTTCCCGGCTTCCTTCATGTCCTCGTTGGTTTTCTCCAGCTGCTTTTCAAAGCCTTCGAGCTCGCCCTTGGTCTTTTCGACCTCTCGCTGATATGCCCGGTAAGCGTCCTCGCCGATGTCGCCGTTGTCATACTGGCGCTGGATGTCTTTCTGGACTTCCTCCAGCTTGGCCAGCTTCTCGCGGCTGTTCTCGATGGCTTCTGTGAGGAGCTTCTGCTTCTGGTTCCAGAGTTCCACGCTCTCCGGGGCTTTTTTCAGGGCGTTGTTGACTTCCCGGAGCTCTGAGCTCGCCGCTCTGGCCTTGCTATCGACCCCGCTCAGTGCTTTTCCGAGCTTGGTCGTATTGCCGCCGATTTCGACTGTCAGGCCGGCGATTTTGCTTTTAGCCATTTTCCTCACACTCCTTGATCAGTTCGTTGATTGCCGCCCGGTCCGGCTTGGTCTGCACGCTGAGCCAGGCTTCTTTCAGGTTCTCTCGGCCGGCCTCGCTGCCGGAGCAGTTCCAGATCACGGCGTCCCGATAATAGCGCCAGAAGCGCAGGATCCCGAGGCTTTCCAGTGCCCCGAAGCTGCTGTTGGTGTAGTCTGCGACGATTTTCAGCTCCTGCGTGTCGGCGATGTAGTAGGTCTCTGTTTTCTCGTGCTTGATCGCGGGCGGCCTGTAGTAGGGCTCTTTTCTTTTCTTCCGGGCCCAGGCGCCCAGCTTCTCGGCCAGGCGGACGATGTCTTGCTGTTCCAGGGCGACCTTGGCCGGCTCGCCTGCGCTACGGGCGACGAGATCAGTCAGGCCGGTGACTTGCTCGCCCAGGTCAACCGGGCGGAAGATCTGGAAATATTCTCGGACTGTGGGCTCCTCAATCGTGATATTTTTTCCGCATCTCATATGCAGTGCGAGGATCTGCATGGTGCTCCCTCCTTTTTTTTCGGAAAAAGGCGGCCGAAGCCGCCTTTCCTTATGACTTGTTGACCGTGATTGTGTAGATGGTCGAGCCGGAAGCTCCGGAGACTACGATCAGTACGATGTTAGCGCCGGTCTGCCATGTAGCGGCTCCGCCGTTGGTCAAACTGTTGCCGTTGACTGTGATCACTACGTCGTCGCCGCTGGCGGCTGTGGCTGTGATTGTGTTGGTCGCATTAGTGGTCTCAGTCTCGTAGACGGTCGTTGCGCCGTCAAACTCCGGGTCGAGAGTCAGCGCGCCGAGCGTCAGGTTGGTCAGTGTCGGAGGAGTCTCACCAGCTGCGGTGGGCTGATATGCTCCACGCATCTTGTATAGATGGCCCGCAGCGTCGTAGGGGTCGAACTCCACGTTAGGCGTGAGCACAGTCTCCGAGTTGATTGCAAAGGCTGCGGCCAGTGCGTCAATGTTTTCTCCCACGCCGGTGAGCGTGAACTTGCCGTCGATAGTGTCGCCGCCGACGAAGTGGAACCAGCGCTTTTTCGACTGCTGATTTCCGAGGCCGCCGCCTTCGAGGACATAGCTGCTGACGCCATCCTCCTCGACCACTGAGGTCGATGCGGTGCGAATGAACTGCGCCACCGTTCCGAGGTTCCAGGTCATGACGCCCCACGTGAAGGACGCGATCTCCTCGGTCATGGTGCGCTTCTGAGCTACTCCGTCGTCACTCTTGGCCGTGTAAAAAGTCATCCCGTGGTTGAATGTTGCGCCGTTTTTCGTGCGGCCGATCATGTTGGCCGGCTTCTCGAAATCGGCATCAGAAGGCATCGGGGCGCCTTCGATGTAGGGCAGCGTGTAAACGTTACCAGAGCCGAGCGGGATCGCTTTCAGGCGGTCACTGTTACTGGCTTCGTAGTTTCTCCCTGCCATGTTCATGATATATCACTCCTTTGGTGTTGTGAGCTTATACGGAAAACGGAATGAGAATGTCGTCTGGTACATTCTCTCCGCCTCAATGTATTCGCTGTCTGACGTGATCTCCACGTCGTCAAGCGCTTTTAGGATCTCCAGCTCCAGGGGCAAATCCCGGGGATCTGCGTAGAGCTCGAGTGTGAAGTCGATGTAGGCGACGCCCTTGTAGTCGTCGGCGCCGTCGGTATCGGCGTCAAAGGTGTATGCGGCAAAGGGCAGCTGCTGCGGCTCGCTGAAATGGTCGTACGCTATCTTGCTCTTTAGCTGCGGCAGGCTTTCCAGCCTGGCGAGCACTTCTTCCACACTCCTGATCATCGGCTCACCGCCCTTACTGCCTCGGCGATGCGGTCCGGGAACTCGCTGAGCACCTTGTCAGCGTTTTTCCCGACGTAGTTCAGAGGCTTGGTCCTGGTCACTCCGTCACGGGTCAAGTGCCCGTTTTCCAGCAGGTGGACTTTTCTGTAGTCCGTCGAATGGATAATTGCGACGGTCTCATATCCTTCCCGCTTCTTTGCGATTTTCCAGGACTTTTTCTGCTTTCCCGTCTTCATCGGCGCATCCTTGGCGATAGCAGAGCATAGCTCCTTGGCTGCTTGGTCTGTGGTCTGGTTGACGGCGTTCATGACTTCGTCGGCATAGCTTTCAAGCACGCTGCCGATCATTTCGTCGAGATATTCGGCGTTAAGGTCGTCCTGTAATCCCATTACTGCACACCGCCTTTCCGCTCGCAGTAGAGCTCGATGTAGTCCTCGCTGATCTTGTAGGTACGATATACGCCGTAGCGCTTTCTGTCGTACTCGACCTCCAGCTCTCCGTCGTAGTCTATGAGGGCGGTTGTCAAAACAAACTCCGGGCGGAGTCCGGCTTCACCGGCCCTGTAAAATTCCGCACGCTTCACGTCGTCAATTTTACCGAGGATCTCCTTCCGGGTCTCCGTGTGGATTTCCTGCTTGTAGTCGTTCAGCGCCGTTGTATAGCCTATCAGGTATGCGATGGCGTCCATCATGTCGCCCCCTGCTTAATTTTATCGGCAAAGATCCGATTATTGAGCGACCAACGGAGCATTCGAGGCATCCCGGCGCCAGTATCACGCCGACGCCATAACCAGGCGGCGTACATGATGACAAGCTGAGCGTCCTCGAGTTGCGAGGGGTCAAGGGTCGCTGCGCCCTCCGCCTTGATCGCTTTCTCGGCTATCTGGAGCAGCTGAGTCAGGCGCTCGTCGATGCGGTTGCCTGCTCCTCCGCCGGTGAAGCCAAGGTCAGTCTTTAAGGCTGCGAGCCTGTCCTGCTCCTCCATGGCGCTCCCTCCTTATGACTTAGTGACTGTGACTGTGTAGGTGGTCACGGTGCCGGTCTCGCTATCCTTGACGGATGCCTCGACTACGTTGCCTGCGCCTGCTGTCCACTTGATGCTGCCGCCGTTAGGGACGTATGCGTCGTTGTAGCGGATGCTCACGGCGTCAAAGCCGTCCTGTGGGGTAGCTGTGATCGTAGCGCTGGCGGTGGTTGTTGTGCCGGTGTAGGTCAGTGTCTCAGGATCAAATGTTGCGCTGAGTGTCACGCCGGAGATCTCCAGGCCGCTGAGCTTACCGAGTGAGGGGTCAGGGTTTGCGGTGTCCTCAACAAAGGTCACGCCGTTAGGTGACGGTGTGACACCATTGAGACCGATAGCCACAAAGGCCTCGGCAATGAGCGGGAGACCGTCATATCTTGCGGAGCCCTTGAACACAGTCTGCTCCTCGAGGAAGCGGACCTGATCGGACTGAGCAAAGCGTATTCCGGTACGCTCAATCAGCGTGTACAGATCAAGGTAGCCGCCGAGGATCACATTATCGGGCATAAAGTTGAGGACCTCGACAACTCCGCCGATGACGGGGAGAGTGCCCTCGACTGCGGAGACTGCTGCGCCGGCGGCGTTGATGCTGAGCATTGCAGCCTTGAGGGCGGTGTATGTAGTCTCGGACATGCACCATACCTTCTCGCCTCTGCTGTACTTGCCCTTGGCTGCGCCGCAGTAGAGCAGCAGCTGGCGGTAGAGTGTCAGACCCTCCAGCTGCGCACTCATTGACTTGATGTTGCTGGTGTGGAGATCCTGCCAGGGTCTCATGTTGTCGCTGTAGTCGGAGGGCTTGGAAGTCTGAGCCAGTCTTGTCAGGATACCGAGAGGCATCTTTTTTGACTTGCCCTTACCGTAGAGGATAGCCTTGTCCAAGGCCTTACCGATAGCCTCGCCGAGTGCGGTGAGGATCTCTGCCGCGAGGTCGATGTCGCTATCCTCGAGGGTGGCGTTGCAAACCGGAATAAATCCGCCGACCTTGTAGCCGTCGAGCTCAGCCTGTGCAAAGCTGAGGTCCAGCTCGTTGAGTGCCGCACACATCTCAGTCCATACGGCCTCGGGGATAGTGCCCATGACGGTGACTCTGCCGGTGCCCTTGATTGATCGTGTGAAGACGTGACGGGTCAGCTTGCTGTAGCGCTCGATGTTCTCACGGATGATGCCCAGGAACTCGTCCGGGATCAGAAGGCCGGCGTTGGCCAGTGCTCTTTTCTCCTTGATGCAGGCACGGACCTCCTCCAGGAAGCCCTTGACACGCTCCTCCTCAAAGAGCTGGCTGCGCTCCTCGAGAGACATAGCCCCGAAAAGCTCTCTTGCTCTCTTGCTTGTGATTTTAACACCCATTGCGGTGCGCTCCTTCCTGCCCCTATTTTCCTCGCCGTCACCGGCAGGAGTGGGCTGTGCTTTTGTGTTTGCTTTCTCCTCGACCTCCTGGAGCTCTCTTTCAAGGTCTCCGACCTTTTTTTCCAGCTCCTGGATCTCGGTATCAGCTGCGGCCTGGTCAGCCTCGTACTCTTCGACGGCTGCTTCGACGGTCGCCTTCTCTTCCTCGGTCTCGGCCTCGGCGATGCTGGCCTCGAGCTCCTGCTCTCTCAGTGTCAGGGCCTCACGCTTTTTGCGTGCTTCGTCCAGCTGCTTCTTGGCCTCGTCGAGCTTTTTCTTCGCCATAAGGCTTCTAAGTGCCATTACTCGGTCACTCCTTTCAGCTTCTGAGTCATGCGGTTTTTCCACGCCTCGGTCTGGCGCTTCCTGATCTCGTCAAGGTCGCGCTTTCGAGCGGAGACCGCTGTTTCCTCGTATGCGGGAAAAGTACACACAGAAACTTCGTGGAGGTCTGCCTCTGTGATCGTCCAGTGGATGGTCCCATCGTCTCGGAAGTCGGTTTCCTCGGCGACGATGTTGAAGCCGAAGCTGCACTGATCGACGTCACGACGCTTTACACGTTCATACAAGTTCATAGCGTCACGATCGTTCGGATTGATCGTGATCTGTCCCCAGAGACCGTGTGAGTTCTCTCGGAGCTCCAGCGTGTGAGCCTTAGTGCGCCCTAGCACCAGCGTGCTGTCGTGATTTATGAGCGCTCTCACGTCGTTTCCCATGGACTTGGTAAAAGCACCGGGAGCGATGCTCTCGGACATACCGTAGCCCATGTCGTATGTTGTATTAAATACGGAAAAATAACCCTCGATGATAGGGGCATCTCCGTCTTCCCGCACTGTGAATTCCGATGCTATGCACCGGATCTGGTTTTCTTTCATGGCTTTTTCCTCCCTCGTGTGCAGTTGACTGCACTCGGCGATAATTTCCACTCGCGCTCTGCTCGGCAATACTTGACGTGCCCGCAGAGGTCGCCGGACGGCTGGCACTTGATGATGCCCTGGCCGTCCTGCTTGGCTCTTCCGCACTCCGTCATTCCTCGCCGCCTCCGATCAGCTTTTTCTGAGCCCCGGACTTGTCGTAGGGGATATAGTTCTCCAGGATCCTCAGCTCGTTCAAGCCTTCCCGCGGCTCCATGCCGATGCGGTCACGGAACTCGTTTCCGGTGATGAAGCCTCGGTCTGAGGCAGGGAGGAGGACACCTGCAATGGTCTTGATGTCCCAGGTCAGAAGGCTCCAATAATTGAGTCGGAGGTACATCTTCTCCGAGAGGATCAGCTTCTTGGTCATTTCCTGCTGGATCTCGGTGACGATACTCAGGAGCGTCGTCATCACGAACATTTCCCACTCAGACTTGTCAAACGTCCCCACGCCGAGGAGGAAGGACGGGATGCCGAGCAGCGCTGCCACGGTTGCCTTGTCCAGCTTCATGACGTCGGAGATTGCAAGATCGGAGAGCGAGAGGGGCTTGACCTGCTCGACGGAAAACTGCTGCGCCGGTATCAGCCAGGGCTCACCAGCTTCAGCGCCCTCGACGTAGCTCTCGAGGAGCCGCTTCCTTCCCTCGGGGCCGGAGAACTCCTCCGTTAATGCGTCCACCTTGACGATCACGGACGGCTTCCACTTGCTGTTCATAAAGGCCTTGGTTGTCGCCCGTCCCTGCTTTAGATTTCCGGCGACGTCTTTCAGATAGACGGTCATGCCGGTGCCCTTCCAGGGGTAGTATTTGTCGGGGTTGTGGACAAAGTGCAGGACCTCGTCTGGCTCAAAGCTCCGGCCGTCGATTTTGATCGTGTAGCCCCGGTCTAGTGTGTTCGGCAGGAAGCTCACCCGGTAGGGAGCGATTACCTCCAGGCTGCCGAGGTAGCCGTCCTCCGTATGCGGCAGGACGACGCTGTTGCCCTTACCGTAGAGGAGGAGGTTGTTGACGACCGCCTCCATCCAACTCTTCCGGGTCATGTACGGGCTGGGCGAGATGTCGATCTTCCGGCTCAGCTCGTTTCTGATCCTGACGTCGCCGTCGGCGGTATTGGCCATTAAGTGGATCGTCATCGTGGAGATGATCTGCGAGATCTTAGTCACCGCTGCGACTATCTCCGGGCACTTGTCTAGGCTGGTATAGCCTTCGCAGCAGATCGGTCCGTCTTCGTTCCAGAGCAGGATGCTCGGGGATGCCGACCTGGTCTGTTTGCCGGAGCTGCGCTTCCAGGTTTTCTTGCTCACTTGTATCACTCTCCTGTGCTATCTTTTCCCCACCAGCTGCCGCCCTTGGTGGTCCTCTCGAGGTCCTCGAGGTATCTTACCGCAGCAAATACGGCTGCGTCAAAGATGTCAATCCTATGATTTTTCTGCACTTTCTCGTACTGCACCATGTCGTCGGTCTTCTCGATCGCCGATACGTTTTGCGTGCAGTATTCAAAGGGCTCAGCGTGAAAATAGTAGAGCTTCTTCTGCTTCGCGAGTTGCTCGATGAAGCGAAAGCCCTCGGATTTTTTGTAAAAATACTGCGGTTGGTCAATGACGTTGAAGCCGCTCTTTTGCATTTCCAGGTAGTATTGGCGGGCGAACTTTCGGTCGTGGCCGACCTGGTGGATCTTGAAACCCTTGGCTCGCATTGCCTTAAACCACTCGACCACGTCGGCGGGCTCCGTGACGCTGCCGTTAGTCATGGTCAGCCAGCCGTCATCCTTCCAGCCGAAAAGCGGGACGTCGTCCTCGTCGGCCTTTAGGGCTGCGGTGGCTACTGGGAAATAGGCGTGGGGCAGTATGATATATACGTCCCGCTTCTCGTCGCGGCCGAAGAGCACCGAGGCTGTCAGGTCGTGGAGCTTGGACAGGTCAGCGCCGCCGTACCATCGGCGGACAGCTCTGCGAGCCTCGTCCATGGTATAGCTGTACTTGGCGTCGCTCCGCCGGAACTCCTCGATATTGAAATACGCCTTGATCGAGGCCGTGAAGACGTTGAGAGACTTTGCGAAAAAGTCCTTGCGCTCCTGCGGGTCGTTCTGAGCTTGGAGGCTGTCCTGGAGGATCTCGGCCGGGCGGATGCTTATGCCGTAGCCGGGGTTGGCCATCTCGTGGACTGCCGGGTTGGTGTAGTCGATGTCGCCGTTTTCGTCCGGGTTGGCGCAGCAGATAAAAATAAAATACTGCTCGTCCTGGACTGTCCCATTGAGTACCTTCCGAGCGTAGGCGAGACGCCGGCCGAGGAAGCTCTGCTCATTGTCGCCGGCTGTGGTGATACCGATCAGCAGCTTGTTGGTGTAGGCCTTCATTGCCTCTTTGAAGAGGTTGTACTGCTTCGGATTTTTGAAGGCATGGATCTCGTCAACGATCGCGAGGTTACAGTTAAGAGAGTCCTGCTTGTCCGGGCTGGATGCCAGCGCCTGGATCTTCATGTAGCCATCAGCAAAGGTTTTCTCAATGCTGTGCTCCATGGAGTTATCTAAGAGCTTGATGTCGCCGCCCTGAGCTCGGTCGAGCTTCAGACGCTTGACGTTGTATGACAAAAAATCAAAGCTCTCCATGGACTGCTTCAAGGCGGCCGACGTGATATAGGTCATCGCACCGCTCCGGCGATACCAGAGCGACAGCGCCCAAGCCAGGGCGCCGGCGAATGTGGTCTTGATATTTTTACGGGGAATAAAAATCAGAGCCTCGTGGAAGCGGACATTGTCAGTTCCGGCGTGTACGAAGCCTACCAGGTTGTAGACGATGAAAATGTGATAGTCTGTCAGGCGGAAAGGCTTTCCGCGGAGGGGCGTGCCGTCGAGGGTCTCGCCCTGCTTGTGGCAGAGGGTCTTCTCGATGATGCCGATTACAAACTCCGGGCCTTTGTGGTCTATCTCGTAGGCCGGGTTGTCCAGGTCCCGGAAAAAGCGGTCTACTCCCTGGCGCTGCTCCTTACAGGCTATCTTCTTGCCGGACCGTATGCTCTCAGCATACCGCAGGCAGGCCGGCCAGTATTTCCACTCAGCCAAGCTCCATCAGAACCTTGTCGAGTGGTGAGAGCTCTGCGCTGCCTCGGATCGCCTGCTCATTGATTTTCCGGAGGCTTGCAGCAGTGAGCCCCAGCTCACGCCAGTACATTAGGGCGTCCCGGTTAAGGTCGTTGACCAGGCGGAGCGCCGGGTTTTGGATGAGGTTAGTGGCGCCGCCCTTGTTGGTGTGCAGGACGATGGCTTTTCCGCCGGAAGCCAAAAACTGCTCCAGGGCGTCGTCACGCTTCGAGAGGATGCCGGCCAGGGTCTCGATGACCGGCTCGAAGTAATTCCTGTATGTGCCGGCGTCTTTGCAGTTTTTCTTGATCTTGCTTTTCCACTGCTTCTCGGTCATGGCCTGCTCCTCCTCTCATTCCAGTGTCGCTATTATTTCTCGTTCTCGGTCACTAAGTTTCCACCGCATGGCTGCTGCCTTCTCGGCTGCTGCCTTCTCGGCTGCTGCCTTCTCGGCTGCTGCCTTCTCGGCTGCTGCCGACTCAGACAGCAGGAAGCCAGCCCCGAAGATGGCTTTGCCGGCTGCTTTTTGACTATCCAGCTCCCGGATGTGGTAGACCTGTTCCGGCCGCAGCTCTATGCGCTGATCGTACCTGCAGAGCTGCGCCAGCATTTGCGAGGTCACGACCTCCGGCGGATAGCTGTACTTCGGCGGCTTCACCTTGTCCTTCTTCCGGTTGATCTCGTTCTGCTTCTTCACGGCCTGCTGTAGCTCCGGCGCCGTGATGATCTTGTACTCGCCGAGATTGGTCGCAAAGCTGGTGGGCACCGTCGCCCCGTTCTCGTAGAGGATAGGGGTTTCGATGATGACCACGTTGGTCGCGGACGAGCTAAGGATCGTGAGCCGGGGAGCGAAAAGGAAGTAGTCGATGCCGTGCTCAGCGTAGAAGCTGCAGATCTCCGACAGTATCGAGAAGGGCGGGTTGTCGATGACGACGTCGCCGGGCTTGTACTTCTCGTGCTGGTAGTCGCCGCCGGGATAAAACGGTCTGACGATGCGCCGGCCTTGCAATCCGTAGTGCTGCACCGCCCACTCCTTGACGGTCTCGTAGATGTTGTCGGGAGTGTAGCAGTCGTCGGTGGTTTTCTTCGGCCGGAATTTTTCTAGGAAGGCCTGATACTCTTCGTCCTCCTCACTGAGCTCACCGGCGGCCATTCGCTGCCGGAACTCTTCTTCGAGGCGCTCCTGCTCCTCCCGGGCTGCCAGCTCGGAGAGGTCAAAACCAAAGGCGCTCATGTCGATCTCTGTAAAGCCGGCCAGCTCCTCCTCAGTGAGCTGAGGATCCCAGGGGCTTTCATTGAGCTTGTTGTCGGCGAGGCGGTATGCCTTGATCTGCTCGTCGGTCAGGTCGTCGGCTATCAGGCAGGGGGCGTGAGAAAATGCCGGGTCAGTCTTCCGGGCTATCTCGGCTCCGGCCAGTCTGCCGTGGCCGACCACTACGACCTTGTCGGCCGTGACCACCAGAGGCTGCCGCCAGCCGAACTCCAGCAGGCTCGCCGCTATCTGCTCGATCTGCTTCGGGCTGTGGATCTTGGCATTCTTTTCGTAGGGCCTCAGCTCGTCGATGTTGATGTCTACCGTCTGCATATTATCCCCCTTTTCGATAATTTGTCCCGCATATATAAGCACC
>Ga0208195_1002133_pt1 | contig 19525 bp, 14 predicted proteins | sample AD_UKC077_MetaG_FD_184441 | JGI IMG/M metagenome (GOLD analysis project Ga0208195, IMG submission 184441) | Active sludge microbial communities of municipal wastewater-treating anaerobic digesters from USA - AD_UKC077_MetaG (SPAdes) (version 2) | ecosystem: Engineered > Bioreactor > Anaerobic >...
GGTGCTTTTCAACAGCCGCGCCGCCTGCAGAATCAGATACGACAGCGCGGAGGTCTGATCGGCCCCGTTCTCGTCGGGCCCGCCGATCTGATAATAATGCGGATCGTTGAGCAACAGACAGAAGAGATAAAACACCGCGTCGTCATCATCGATCCGTCCTTCGGCCTTGTCTTTTTCATAGTAAGGCCGCAGGAGCGTATCCAACTGTCCCCCGGCGCCATCGCGGTTATAGGTGCGCGATGCGATATTGAACCACGCGATCCATTGACACGCCTCGCGCATCGTTTGCGGCGGGTGCTCAATCAAACGCGCGTTGATGCGCGCAAGCTCTGGCAGTCCCTTTTCCTGCGCCTCTTGCGCCGTGCGCCGGATCAGATCCTGCACGCCGAGAAGCGCATCCTCTTCGGCCCGATAGAGATCTTGGCTCTCCTGATTCGAGGGCGGTGTCTGCGCGAGACGCGCGCGAACCTTGGCCAGGAGCCCGCCCCAGCCGAGTCTCAGCCCGATGGCGTAGTCCGGCGCGAAATGGGCGTCCTTCCCGATACCCGGCGTGATGTCGTACAGAAGCTGGCCCGGCCGCAGGTGGCTGTAATCAAAGCCGAAAGGCGACAGCTCCAAGCGATAGTTCGTGCGCATGCGCGACAGCATGAACATCCACCGTCCCGCCAGCGCGTCGTCGGGATCGACATAGACCGGGTGGCGCTCCATCAGATAGCGGAAGTTCGTGCCCCATGCCCGCACGCCGTGAAACGAGCCGTTGGCGTCGCGGCAAGGGAGGGTCAGGCTCAGCGACTCCGGCGGCAGCACCCAGCCATAGTCGTCCTCGTCCATCGCGCCCAGACGGCGGCGCTTCTCCTCCGTCTGCCGCAGCTTCGCCTCGCGCAAACGCTGGATCTGTTCCGTATATCTCATACTCTTCCCCCATCCACAACCAGCGGGACACCCGCATCACGAACGATCTGACACAGGCGGCGCAGGCGCTCATCCGAAGGCGCGTGAAACACAGGCGCTTCCCGGCCCAACGCCTTGACCTTTTCCTGTCCCAGCGGCTGATAGCGCAACAGTTCATAGTACGCCAGCGTTCGCAGCGGCTTCAGCAGCTCGACAGTCTGCTCGATGTTCGTGTCATCGTCGTTCACCCCCGCCACCAGCGGCGTGCGAATGATCAACGGAAGCTGCGCCGTTTGCAAAGCGGCGACATTTCTCAGAATCAGGTCGTTGGCCACGCCCGTCGCGCGACGGTGGCGTTCGGGGTCCGCCAGTTTCAGGTCCGCCATCAGCACCGACAAGAACGGCAGCACCTTCCCGAGCACGCCCGCCGGCACATGAAGACTCGTCTCAATGGCCGCGGGTATCGCCTCCGCCCGGCACTTTTCCAGCAAGGCCAGCAGAAAATCGGGCTGGCCGCAGGGTTCGCCGCCGGAGAACGTCACGCCGCCCTCCGGTGGATAGAACGGCCGGTCTTTGCGGATGACGGCCATGACCTCGTCCACCGTTCGTTCAGAGGCCGACAGCCTGCGCGCGCCGAAGCGGCACCGGTCCGCGTGTTCGGCCGAACCGCCGCATGCCCCGCAGCCCAGACACCGGTCGGGATAAAACAGCGGGACGGGACGCGTACTCCACGTCTCGGGATTGTGACACCACGCGCACCGCAGCGAGCATCCCTGCAGAAACACGACCGTGCGAATGCCGGGCCCGTCGTGAAAAGAGCCCCGCACGATGTCCGTCACCCACCCTGTCACTTCTACGCCTCCACGGCCTTGGGGTCTTTCCCGCCGATCCCGAACAGGATGCAGGCGGCCAGCGCGATCACCGCACCCCAACCCCAAATCGCCGTCCAGTCGTGCAACCGGCCCCCCTCGCCCCGATACGCATCGCCGACAAAGCCCGCGAGTTGCGCGCCGAGGAACATGCCCACCCCGAAAATCAGCATTGAAATAAAGCTCTGGGCGCGCGCGCTCATGGCCGGAGGCACCAACCGCGCCGCATAAATGGACGCTCCTGTTACAACCAATCCGTACGAAAGGCCGTGGAGCAGAAGCCCCGCGATCACGACCGGCCCGTGCATGCTGCCGAACGCGAAGAAACGTAGCGCCCAGACGGCCATGCCGATCATCAGAATCCGCTTCAAGCCGAGCTTGGCAATAAACCACGGCAACACGATCATCGTCAGCAATTCCGAGACCTGGCACAGCGTCATCAGCGCTGTCGGTTTCGGCATCTTGATCTCGGCCAGAAACGCATTGGTCCACGTCGTGTAGAAGGTCTTGGAGATCGTGACCAGCGGAATCGATACGGCAAACACAAGAAAGGCGGGGTCCTTCAGCAGCTTAACGGCGGTCAGGCCGAAGATGTCCCGTCCCTCCTTGCCGGCCCCTCGCGGCGGCGTGTGCGGCAGGGTCAGACAGTACACGGCCAGCACGGCCTGGGCGCCTCCAGCCAGATAAAAGAAAGCGCCGTCTTTCTCCCCGAAAAAGAACCCGACCATCAGTCCTGCGACGATCCATCCGGTCGTGCCGCCGATCATGAACCATGAAAAACGCTCCGACTTGTCAATGTGGCGGAACACCAGATTGTTACACAAGGGCAGCGTCGGCATGTAGCAGAGCGCATCGATGACGATCAGCGTCATGAGCGCCGGGAATGTTGTCTGCTGCGGCGCGAGACAGAGACAGACCGCCCCCGCCAGATGCAGCGCGGCGAGCAGGCGTTCCGTGGCAAAGAAGCGATCCGCCACATACCCGAGGAACAGCGGTGAGATCAGCGCCCCCAGCGCGGATGCGCCGCAGATCCAGCCGATCTGCGCGCCGGTGAACGCCAGCGTAGCGTTCATGTAACTGCTGATCGGAACAATCCACGCGCCCCAGATAAAGAACTCAAGGAACATCAACGCCATCAGCCGCAAATAGTTGACTGGGGTGTTTGACATGCGATCACCGCCCGGTTGTGTCGTTGACGATTTCCATCCGGCCGCTTGCCGCAGACCTCAGGCCCGCATCGAACGCCGCCGTCATCTCGAGGTTGAACGCCGCGCTCAGCGTCTCATGAACCGGCTCCCCGGTTTCAAGATGATGGATGAACGCTTCGGCCAGCGTGGCGCGGCCTTCCGGCAGGGGCTCTGCCTCAATGATTTCAACATCATGCCCGGCACCGCGCGTGAGCTGCACCACCGGTTTATCGCCGTAGATTTCAAAGGAGAGCGCACCGGCTGAACCAAACAGCATCAGAGGCCCGGCGGTCAGAAACGTTTTGCCCAGGGTTGTCCAGGACCCCTGCGCGACGGCGATGGCGCTCGGGAAGCGTACGACCATCACGCCATTGTCGTCGGCGTCGCACCACCCGCTGTCCAGGTTGGCCCAGAGGCCCTGCGCGGAGACGGCGCGCTCGCCGGTGTACCAGCGGCCGTACATCACGCCGTAGCAGCACAGGTCGATTGTCGCGCCGCCGCCCGCCGCCCTCTGGTGCAGCCAGATCGCGGCGCGCTCCTTCTCCGTGAGCGGCTCGGCCGACTCGCTGACGCCTTTATGCGAGGCGCCCGGCCCGTACGGTCCGGAGTGGCCCACGCGGTAATGGATCTCGACGAGTTTTCCGATGGCGCCCGCCGCGATCAGCGCCTTGGCCTTGCGCGCATGCGGCAGCCAGGTGGCCGGCCAGTTGACAATCAGCGTGGTGCCCGCGTCGCGGCACGCCTTGACCATGCGCTGCGCGTCCGGCAGCGAGATGGCCATCGGCTTCTCCACGCAGACGTGAACGCCCGCGCGCGCGCAGGACTCGACCGCGTCGGGATGCTGGTTGTTTTCGGAATTGATGGCCACGATGTCCAGCTTTTCGTTCGCCAGCATCTCGCGGTAGTCGGCATAGCACTGGGTGATGCCCGCCATCCGCATGACATTGTTGCGGTTCCACTCGCGGGTATACGGCACGCTTCTCAACTCCGGACACAGCGGGACCGTGTCCGCGCAGGCGACCATTTCAGCCTGCGGATGCGCGGCGAACAGCGACGCCACATGGTTGATGTGCGGATGCGCGAAACCGATGATCCCGACTCTGTACTTTTTGCCCATGTCAAATCCCCTTCTCTATAACTTGAGCGTTGAAAGTTGAACGTTGAGAATTGAGCGTTCGGCGTTCAAAGTTCGATGTTCAGCGTTCAGCGTCCAGACGCACTTCGCGCCCCTCTTCGGCCGACCGGTAGATGGCCTCCAACGCGCGCATGACGTTCAGCGCCTCTTCTTTTTTCACGCAGACCTCCTCCTCGCCCTTGATCACCCGGACGAAATGCGCCACCTCATTCCAGTGTGCGTAGAAAGGATGATTCGGCTCGGGAGGCAGGATTTTCGGCGTCACGTCGACCTGATACCGGCCCATGTTCCGGATGACGCGAAGATCCAGCACGCGCGGATCAAACGACAGCCCGCCCTCTGTGCCCATGATCATCACGCCGCCGGCACTGTCGGGGACATTTGCCGCCCAGCAGACCTTGAGGTGAATGGTTCCGCCGTTGTCGAGCCGAAGAAACGCGCTGGCAAAATCCTCCACGTCGAACGTGGCGGGATTGTATGAGGCACTCGACACGCCGCCGGCAAAGGCGCCGCTCTCGACGGACGAGGTGATCAGGTTTTCGTTGCGCGTGCCGATTTTAGAGTACGTGGCGCCTGACACCGCCACGACCTTGGGATTGCCCATGATCCAGAGCACCATGTCCAGCATGTGCGCCCCGAGGTCAACCAGCACGCCGCCGCCCGACAGTTTCCGGATGTGGAACGAACCGTGGGTCGGGATGCCGCGCCGGCGAAGCCGTGCCGCATCCGCGCAGTAGAGTTCGCCGAGCTGCCCGTCCGCGGCAAACGCCTTCGCCGCAGCAACCTGGTTGTAAAAGCGCATCGACTGCCCCACCAACAGATGCCGGCCCGCCTCTTCCGCCGCCCGGAAGATGTCCGCCGCCTCGCGGCTGGTGATCGCCAACGGCTTTTCACAGAGCACATGCGCACCGGCACGGAGCGCCGCCTCGGCATGCGCCTTGTGGCAGCCGGCCGGCGTGCAGACCGACACGACATCGGGGGCCAGTTCGTTCAACATTTTGTCAACGTCATCAAACACACCGGGGACCGCGTGCTTGCCGGCCGTCGCCCGCGCGCGGCCGAGGTCCGTGTCCATGACCCCGACAACCTCCGCCCCCCGCTGCGACTGCCAGGCCGGGATATGCGCCGAGTTGGCAATCATGCCGCATCCGACCACGGCCACTCTGAGTTTACCGTCCGACATCGTTACTCCTTATCAGGCTTTGAGGCCGTCCAGTTGCGGATCCATGACTTCGTCCGATTTCTGGATCTCATCCCAAGTGACCAGCCTCTTCTCGTAGCCAGCCTTGCGCCCCATGATGGCGATCAGGTTGCTCTCGACGCCGTACTCGACGGTTGAATTCCTGTAGTCGCCCGAGGTGATCAGCGTGTGGAAGGTGGCGATATTCGAGACGGCTCCGTCCCTGTACAGCGTCGTCGTTTTGCCGCCTTTGTACAAATGCTTGCCGAGGATCATGCACTTGCCGCCGTATCTCGTCTGCAGCCGGCCGTCTGTGCCGTAGAGTTCGACGATCTGATGTTTATCCAACTCGCCGACGCCATCGTTATAGCGCTTGGACGTGAATGTCACGGGTACGTTGTCAGCATACTGATAGAGGATGCCGAAATGATCCCAGTTGTCGCCGACCGGGTTTTTTCCCGTGCGGCCCCCTGAGCCGATCGCGCTCAGCGGCGGCTTCTGGAACATCCAGTGCATCATGTCGATCGTGTGGATGTTGATCTCCACCATATAGTCGCCGGACAGCGCCTTGTAGCACAGCCAGTTCTTGAGGCGCGTCTCGGGCGTGTCCGGTCCCGCCTTGGCACCGAACTCACCCGAATGATTGAAGACTTCGCCGAAGGTGATCCGTCCCAGCGCACCCTCATGCAGCCGCTTCACCGTCTCCTGGAAGAAGGGGTCGGTGCGGTGCTGAAAATCCACGAACACGACCTGCTTGTTCTTCGTGGCCTTCTTGCCCGACTCGGCAACGGTCCGGCATCCCGGGACGTCGACGGACACCGGCTTGGCCGTGTAGACATGTTTGCCGGCATCCACGGCGGCGGCGATCTGCTGCGGGTGGAAGCAGGGCGGCGACTTGATGATGACGGCGTCGAGATCCTTGCATTCGAGCAGCCGCTGATATCCGTTCAACCCCGTGAACCGCCGCGCGGCGGCGATGCCGTGCTTCTCGCCGAACGCATCGACCTTGTCCTGGAAATAGTCGGCGCAAGCCGTCACCTCATATCCGCCATGCTCCTTGAAAAGACCGCCGATCCAGGCGCCGCGTGAACCGCAGCCGATCAGCCCCACGGCGATCTTGCCGTTGGCCGCTGCGCCGCGAACCCAATGCGGTGCCGCGATCAGGCCCGACAAGGCCGCCGTGCTGCGGGACACGAATGCGCGCCGTGAGAAAAATTCCCCTGAATCCCGGCCGTGCGTCTCTGCGCTTTTCTTCATGAGATGTGGCTCCTTTCCCGTATGGTTGGCCGTAATGTAGCCTGAATCGCGTTGGCGTGCTTGTAATCAGGAGCCTTTTTTATGTATTTTATGGCCATGAAAGCGCGACAGTTTAAACATGCCTTCTTGAAGCGGCTCGGCGGCATCGAGACGTTTGAGCAGTTGATGGATCTGCTGCCGGATGTGGCGTTCTACGTCAAGGACAGCCAAAGCCGGTTTGTCATGTCGAACCGGCGCCACAATGAAATCTGTCACGCGGCGTCAGAGCTGCAGGTCATCGGGAAAACGGATTACGACTTCTTCCCGCGGGACCGGGCGGACCTCTATGTCGCGCGCGACCGACAGATCATGCGGACAGGAATCCCCACCATCAACGTCGTCGCGCCCGCCCCGGAAGAAGAGGGATCGAACCGCCTGATCATCGGCAGCAAGTTCCCGTTGAAAGACCGCCAAGGGACGATCATCGGCGTCGCTGGCATTCATCGCTCCGTGGACGAAACGCGCGCGGCACCCCAGTCTTACGGTCCGTTTTCAAAAGCCATGCAGTACATCCACGAACACTATCAGGAAGCCCTCAACACGTACGACATCGCGACGATGGTGGGTCTGTCGCACCGCCAGTTCAACCGGCGCTTCCATCGGTTCTTCAACACCTCGCTCTGCCAGTACCTGATGCGGGTGCGGATCAACGCGGCGTGCCGCCTACTCACGGAGACCGATCACAGCGTGACCGGCATCGCGGGCGAGGTCGGCTTTTATGACCAGAGCCACTTCTCCAGAACGTTCACCCGGCTGATGGGACTCTCGCCGCTCAAATACCGCAAGCGTCATATTCCGGAAACGTCATAGCGCCCGAGCGGCTCGTTGAGAGTATGCGTGAGCTCACACCGATGGTCCGTATAGGAAGGCCATTCAGCCGCGCATGTTCCACAGCGCGGGGCGGACGTTCTCAAACTGCGTCTCCTGCCCAAGAACCTGATCATTTTCGGCGATTTCGCCTATCTCGTCGGGCTTAAGGAAGACTATGTAGAACAGAAAGCGTGGTTGGCCGAAACGCTGAAGGCTTATCCGAAGCCCGTGTTTGTCGGGTCTCACCATCCACTGAAGGAAATCGGCATCGACAAGATGCTCACGTTTTCCCCCGCGGCGGCAGGCTACATCCACGAGCACGACCACAGATGGCTCAAGACGTGGGTCAAGCAGGATTGGTCAAGCCAACGCATACTTCGTACCCTTTGCCTTCCATCCACTGGACACTGGGGTGATATCGGCTACACGCTTCTCCGCCTTCAGCCCGACCGTTGCATCGCCGAGCTCATGCAACGCGATTTCTTCTTCCCGAAACCTGCCGCGAACCCGCAGGACGCCCCGCTGGTCACGCCCGGATGCTGACTTCCACCCGCTGGACCTTGACAGGAACCGCGCCGCCCGCTTTGACAACGATAACGTCGCGGCCCTTTCCGGAAAGAGCATTCACGGGATACTCATGGGTGACGAGACGGCCCCCGCTCTTGACAGTCTCGCTGCGGCAAAACGCGCCCGCCACACCGTTGACGAACACGCCGGGAAGCGCGTCTCCCGAACCAGCAGCCGCGATCTCGACCGACGTCTCGAGCTTCCAGCCTGCGGCAGGCACGGGCCCCAGCGGCAGAGCGAACGAAAGCTGCATCCCGCTGGCCGGCAGCGGGGCGCGGTAAACCTCGTCGGGAAGGGTGACGTCGCGATAGGTCACGGCGTGTCGGCGCGGCAGCTTCTGAAGTTCGTCCATGGATGAGAACGCTCTGAGCGTGCGCTGATATTCGGGAACGGGCCAGCCCGGATGACCATGCTGAAAATAATTGAAGAGGTAGGCCGCGTCCGCGCCGCCCGACAGGACGGCGACGGCTGCGCCGGCGGCCTCTTCGCGCGTCACCAGGCGCGCTGGCGCGGCGGGAAACGGCCGGCAGTTCACGTCCAGCCCTCCGGCGAGCGTCACGCGGCCGCCGAGCGCCTCGCGCCACTTTGCGAGCGGCATGTCGAACTCCAGCGTGGCCCAGCGCGGCGCGACGACGACGAGGTCAACGAGCCCCTCCTTGGCCCACGCCGGCGCATCGAGCCCTAACCCGAGCGCCGTGTCAAGGGAAGAGGGAACGCGCACGCCCAGACTCACCGGATGACCGCGTCGTTTCGCTGCGGCATCCGCCAGGGTACGGATGCCGCGCAGCCACTCGGTCAGGATCTGCCGCCCCTCCTGCTCTTTGCCCTTACTGAAAAGATAGGGCTCACGCAGAAAGTCGAGCTCGAGCCCTGCGATGTCGTAGCGCGCGAGCGTTTCGCCGATCAGCGCCCGGTAGTGCTCCCGCACCTCCACATGGGCGTAGTCGAGCGCGCGGGCGAAGTAGCCCGGATGGCCTTGCCGGAAAAGTTCCGGTTTGCGCCAAAGCGCACTGTGGAACGGATGGCCCAGGTTGTCATTGTGGTGAACGTCGTTCATCCGCAGCGAGATCCAAGGCGCGATGCCGTGGTGGCGACACCGCTGAATGACGCGCGCCGGATAGTCGACGCCCTCGTTGTGGACGGCGAGCATGTTGCCGACCAGCGTCCGATAGCGTTTGCGCTGGTCCGGCGCCACAGCCGCAAGAAAAAGCTGATCATCACTCCCTTGGGGGTCGTAGCCGTCCCAGAAGGCTTCCCAGGCTTTGCTGCGGTAGTTCGTGCGCCGCGCGTTCGTGTTGCACAGCAGCACGCTCACCCCGGCGCCGGCCAGAACGTCCACGTAGCGGTCCACCGTCTCGCCTGCCTTCCCCGCCGGAAAATCCTGATAGGCGAAGAAGTTCGTGCAGTCTTCGTTGTGCAGCAGCCCCGCCAGCTTCGCTTGCCGGGCCGCGCCCGCGCTCGTCCCCGAGCCTTCCTTGTCGGCCGCCCGCGAGCAGAGCGCAAAAGCGGCCACCCCGGCAGGCGCCAGCATCAGCACGGTGCGCCGCGAGACGGCGTGCACCCCGTTTCGGCTCGTTGAGATCACACGTGTGCTCATGGCGATGTTCCTTATGAAGAGGCGGTTCAACCTCGCGTGTTCCAGAGCGCCGGACGGACCAGTGACTCAGGCAGATTCGGAACGCACTCCCGCACGCGCCCAAGCACGTCCTGCGGCAACGGGCCCTGCGCGGCCAGGCGCAGGTTCTCGCGCAATTGTTCCGCCGTGTCCACGCCGGTCAACACGCTCGTGACCGCCGGATTGGATAGCACATAGCGCATGCAGAGCTCGGCCATTGTGCAGCCGGTCTCCTGTGCAATTGCTTCAAGCCGACGCCGCACGGGGATCACCTCCGCCACCCCCGGCCGAATCTTCTCTTCCGGCATCAGCAGCAACCCCTGCAGATAGGCACTCCGTGAGAACACGTGTATCTTGTTTTGCAGCGCCACCGGCCAGAACGTTTCAAAACGCCGATCCAAAATGTTGGTGGGAAGCTGAATGAATCGGATGTCCGCAGCCTGCGGTAAAAACCTATCGCTGTCCAAAGACACGCCCGCTCCGCCGATTAATCCTTTATCAACCATCTTTTCAAGGACCGGCAAATACCGGAGGTCGTCCTCGCGGTGCAGCAGGCAGACGGCCAGGCGGTTGAGCCGCAGACGCCGCAGCGATTCGCGGATGGAACGCTCAATGAACCGCTCCGTCTCCGCATCGGTGCCGTCCGGAATCGGCGGGACTTTGCTAACCACCGTCATCGCCTCGCGCAGCCCGAGCCGCTCCAGCGCGGCCCCCAGCACCTCCTCGCTCGTGCCATACGCGGCGGCCGTATCCAGCGCGGTCACGCCGCCCTCGAAGGCCGTCTTCACGATCTCGCAGACGCATTCAAATGCGGGCTTGCCCGACTCATTTGCGATCCCGTACTCCAGGCCGAACTGTACCGTCCCCAACATGATCCGCGAAAAGGTCATCGCTTGATTGTGTTCGAGATTTGTCGCCATGCACCCTCCTCAGGATACGCCGATTACCGCCTAATTCCCCGCGTTCCGTCCCGGCAGCACCGTATCGCGCGCGATGCGGCGCATCTCGGAATGGTCGAGCGTGTAGTGTAGGCCGCGGCTCTCTTTGCGGCGCATCGCGCTGCGTACGATCAGCTCGGCGACGAGCGCGAGGTTACGCAGTTCCAGCGTGTCGGCCGTGACCAGATAATCAAAGTAATACTCACGTATTTCGCGGCGCAGGTTGCGGATGCGGCGCAGCGCGCGTTCCAGGCGCTTGTCGGTGCGCACGATGCCGACATAGTCCCACATGCAGGTGCGGACCTCCATCCAGTTGTGCGCCACCATCACCGCCTCGTCGCTCGCCACCGCCGTGCCGTACTCCCAATCCGGGATGCGCAGCGGGTCGGGCACCTGCGCCGGATGGGCCACGATCTGGCCTGCGGTCTGATAGGCGCAGACCAGAGCTTCCAGCAGCGAGTTGCTGGCCAGGCGGTTGGCACCGTGCAGGCCTGTGCAGGCGGTCTCGCCGACGGCGTAAAGGCCGGGCAGCGACGTCACGCCGTTGACTGCGGCGCGAATGCCGCCGCAGCAGTAGTGGGCTGAGGGCACGATCGGAATCAGGTCGCGCGCCATATCGATACCGAAACTAAGGCAGGTCTCGTAGATGTTCGGGAAGCGTTCCTTGAGGTAGGCTTCGGTCTTGTGGCGGATGTCCAGGCAGCAGTAGGGCGATCCAGTGCGCTTCATTTCCGAGTCGATCGCCCGCGCCACGACGTCGCGGGGCGCGAGCGCGCCGCGCGGATCATACTTCCTCATGAAGGGGCGCCCCTCGGCATCGGTCAGCTCCGCCCCTTCGCCGCGCACCGCCTCGCTGATGAGGAAGCGCTTGGCCTGCGGGTGGAAGAGGCAGGTCGGATGGAATTGGATAAACTCCATGTTTGCGATCTCGGCGCCCGCTCGCCAGGCCAGCGCCACGCCGTCGCCGGTGGCGATGTCGGGATTGCAGGTATACAGGTACACCTTGCCGCAGCCGCCGGTCGCCAGCACCGTGTGGGGCGAGCGCACCGCATAGATCTCGCCGGTCGGCTGGTCGAGCACATACGCGCCGACGCAGCGGTTCTCGCCCGGCGCCTTGAGCCAGCGCGTGGTGATCAGATCGATCACCATCGTGTACTCGAGTGTCTGGATGTTGGGATGCTGACGCACCCGCTCGACCAGCACCGATTCCACGCGCTGCCCGGTGATGTCGCCGGCGTGCAGCACGCGGCGCTGCGAGTGACCGCCCTCGCGGCCGAGGTCATAGCCGGGTGCGCCGTCCGCGCGCGGATTGAACCGTACGCCCAGCGCTTCCAGCTCGGCGATGCGCGCCGGGCCGCCGGCCACGATCTCGCGCACGATCTCCTCGCGGCAGAGCCCCGCCCCGGCGACCAACGTGTCTGCCACGTGCTGCTCAAAGCTGTCGCCGGCCTCCATGACGCAGGCGATACCGCCCTGCGCGCGGTTGGTGTTGCAGTCGTCGAGTCGCTTCTTGGTCACCAGCAGCACGCGCCCGCTGCGCGCCAGATAGAGCGCGCTCATCAGCCCGGCAATGCCGCTGCCCACCACGAAGTAATCACATGACTCTATGCGCATACCTTCTCGCCTCGCTTCCCGCATCCACGGCGCGGGATTTCCAGAAACAGGTCGCATCATATCACCGTTGGTCAATTCCTCAAAGACACCTTTTGTATGACCGGCTTTTTTTTGGTAATCTTAGTGCTCCCTATTTCTGTGACGAAAGGCTTTTTATGATCCGAGTCAAAGTGGTGGGCGCGACAGGCTACGGCGGCGTCGGCATCACCGAGCTGCTGCTCCAGCATCCCGAGGCCCAACTGGTCACGCTGGTTGCGCGCGAGGATGTCGGCCTTCCGATCTCCGCCGTCTACCCGCATCTCGAGGGGTTCTGCGACCTGCCGGTCCTGGCGGCGGACGATCCGCGCGCGGAGGAGCCGGCTGATCTCGTCGTTTTCGCGACCCCGGACAAGGTCGGCATGTCGGCTGCCGGCAAGGAGCTGGCCCGCGGCGCGAAGATCATCGACTACAGCGGCGATTTCCGTTTCACCACGGCGGACGCCTATGCCGACTACGCCACGCGCATCGGCAAGGCTCCTGCGCATGCGGCTCCAGAACTGCTGGGCCGCAACGCCTACGGGCTGGCCGAGCTGCACCGCGACGCGATCCGCCACGCGGACATCGTGGGCAATCCCGGCTGCTTCGCATGCAGTTGCATCCTGGGGCTGGCACCGGCCGTGCGGCACGGCCTGCTTGAACCGGCCAGCATCATCTGCGATTGCAAGACCGGTGTCTCCGGCGCCGGCAAGAAGGTGAACGCCGCGTTCCATTATCCGGCCCGCTACGAGCAGATGAACGCCTACAAGCTGGCCGGCCACCAGCACGTCTGCGAGGTCGAGCGCGAGCTGGGCCTGCTTGCCGGCGGCGAGGTCAAGATCACCTTCACCGCCCAGGTCGTGCCGGTCTGCCGCGGCATCCTCTCGACGCTCTACGGCACCCTTTCCCGTCCCGCAGATGAAGCGGAACTGGTCGCGCTCTACCGCGATTTCTTCAGGGACAGCCCCTTCGTGCGCGTTTTCGACAGCCGGGCCGCCATCGGCACGCTCCACGTGCGCGGCACCAATTTCTGCAACCTGGTGGTCAGCGTGGACAGCCGCGTCAACCGCCTGCGCATTGTCGCCCATATCGACAACCTGATGAAGGGCCAAGCCGGTTCGGCGCTCCAGAACATGAACCTCATGTTCGGGCTGCCCGAAACCGCAGGCCTCAACCGTCCGGGGATCTATCCATGAGTAGCTCGAAAAAACCGGCTTCCAAGAAAGCGGCCAAAGCCGCCGCACCCGCCCGTACCGCCGCGCCGTCCGCGCCCCACCGGCACCACAAACCCGGGCTCGGGCGCGGTCTCGGCGCGCTGATCAGCCACCCGGCCCCAGCCCCGCATCCGGCGGCCGCCGTCCCGCCCGGCCCGCCCGTCACGGCGCCTGTGCCCAACGCCGCGCCGGCCGCGCCGGCAGGTCCGACGACGCAGCAGTGGGTGCTCGAGGTCCCGACCGGCGAGATCATGCGCTCGCCCTGGCAGCCGCGGCAGACGTTCGACGAAGAGGCGTTGCGCGAGCTCGCGGAATCGATCCGCGCCAACGGCGTGATCCAACCGCTGATCTGCCGCAAGAATGGAGACCACCGCGTCGAGTTAATCGCGGGCGAGCGACGCCTGCGCGCCGCGATCGAGGCCGGCATCGCCAAAGTGCCGATCATCCTCGTGGACGCCGAGGACCGCCGCGCCGCAGAAATGGCGATCATCGAGAACATCCAGCGCCAGGACCTGAACGTCATCGAGGAGGCCGAAGGTTACCGCACGCTCGCGGAAACCTTCAGCCTCACGCAGCAGGATGTCGCCGACCGCGTCGGCAAGGCGCGCGCCAGCGTCGCCAACGCCCTGCGCTTGCTCGAGCTGCCGGATGAGGTCAAGCAGCTCGTCGGCAGCGGCCTGCTCTCCACCGGGCACGCCAAGGTGCTGCTGGGGCTGACCGACATCACCGAGCAGACCCTTCTCGGGCGCAAGTGCGTCACCGAAGAACTGACCGTCCGCACGCTGGAAAAACTGATCCAGCGGCGCAAGGCCGACGCCGCCGGCTTGGAGTCGCGCCGCCCCGGCAAGCCTGACCTGCCCGAGAGCTACGTGCGTGACCTGACCGACCGCCTGCACAAACACTTCGGCACCGCCGTGCGTCTCGCGCCCGGCGTCACGCATGCCAACGGCAAGCATACCAAAGGCGTGCTGGAGATCGACTTCTACGACAACGACGACCTCGACCGTCTTCTGAACCTGCTCGGCATCACGCTGGACTGAGGAGTGAGGATTCTTGATGCTTCCCCGCCTCCTTTTTTGCGCGCAGATGCTGCTGGTCCTCACCGGCTGCGGCGACCGGACGCCGGCCGAGTCCGCCGCGTCGCAGCCGCCGGCGCTGTCCTTCACCGCGCAGCAGGCGACGCAAGCCTTGGCGCATGTCACCGGCTTGGTGAAACAGTGCACGCCGCGCGACGCCGGCACGGCCGGCGCGGAAAAAGCGGCGCGCTGGATTCGCGATCGCTTGACTGAACGCGGCGTCGACGCGCGCATCGACCGCTTCACCGACCCCACGCCGCGCGGGCCGAAACCGTTTTTCAATGTGCTCGCAACCCTCCCCGGCACCGGTGACGGCTGGATCGTCCTGCTCTCGCACTTCGACACGATGAGCGGCATCGGTGAGGGCTTCCAGGGCGCGAATGACAGCGGCTCTTCCACGGGCCTGCTGATCGAGCTAGCCGCGATCCTGCGCGCGGCGGGGCCGCTGCCCCACACCATCCTCTGCGGCTTCATGGACGGCGAGGAGTGCATGCTCGCCTACAGCGACCGCGACGGTTTTCACGGCAGCCGGCGGCTCGCCCGGCAGATGAAAGCGGAGGGCCGATCCGTCAAGGCCGTGATCCTGATGGACATGGTCGGCGACCGTGACCTCAAACTCACGGTGCCGCGCAACGGCACCGGCGCATTGCGCCTGCTGGCGCTGAAAGCGGCCGAGGCCACCGGCGACCGTGACCGCATCGGCCTGTTTGACGGCATCGTTTACGACGACCACCAAGCCTTTCTCGACTGCGGATTCCCAGCGGTCAACCTGATCGACTTCGAGTTCGGCAGCGCCCCGGGACTGAACGACTACTGGCACACGCCTGCGGACACGCTCGACAAACTCTCGGTCGAGAGCCTGCTGACCACCGGGCGCATCGTGCTGGAGATGGTCAACCGACTGTCTCACTGACATCACACGCCGAATTTCGGCATCAGGGCACGCGACACCGCCACCGGCGACCCTCCCTCTTCGAGCAATTCTCCGAGCACCGGCCGCGCGTCTCCCCACAGCGCGGAAAATCCTTCCGCAAGCGCTTGCCGCACCGACTCCGGCTGGCCGAGCCCATGATGCAGCGCATAGGCCCGTGCCAGCAACAGCACCGCCTGCTCGAGCGGCTCGCGCGCCGCGTCAAAGGCGAGTGCCGCGATCGAATGACGCGCCCGGCGATAGGCCAGCAACGCCTCGCGCCGCAGCATCTGGGCCTGCGCCTTCCCACTTTCCGGCGCCAAACGGGGCTGTGTCAAACCGCCGGTCCGCGAATAGAGCAGTCGCGTCTCGCCGCCCGCGCGCGCCAGCACGCCGCGGGCCAGCAGCCGCGTGACCGCGTCGTACGCGGCACGCCCCACCACCTCCAGCACCGGCACCTGACGCGCGTCGACACTACCGAACCAATCTGTGCGCACCCGCTCGGCGCAGGCCGCGACCGCGAGCAGATCGCCGTCCGCAACCAACCACAGCACGGGCCGCAACTGCGAGGTCGGCCGGCAACTCTCACAGAGCCAGAGCGCATCGCCCAATCGCTCGATGAGCACCGCCGCAAAGCCCAGTTCAGGATCAACCGCGCGCAGTGCTTCGGCCGATGGCAGTGCCCCCGCGCGCGACGCCTGCGGCGGCACGGGCACCATCGACGCGAGCTGCCGCAAGAAGGCCTGCCGGCCCGTGCCGATCGGCTGTTCGTCGAGCGCGGCATCGCCATCCAGAACGCCGCCCATCAGCGTCCGTTTGCGGGCCAGCGTCTCGATCATACGCGCTTCAATGCTGTCTTCGGTGACCAGATTGACCACCGTCACGCTACGCATCTGGTGTTTGCGCCAGGCCCGCGCCACCCGCTGCTCCAAACGCGCCGGATTCCAGGGCAGGTCGCAATTGATCACGACACTCGCCTGCTGCAGATTCAAGCCCAGCCCGCCGGTATCAGTCGAGAGGAAGACGCGGCAAGCCGCTTCATTCTTAAATCGCTGAATCTCTTGCCGGCGGCGTTGCTGCGGCACCGCCCCGGTATGCCAGGCCGTCGCCACCCCCATCTGCCCGCAGCGTGCCTGCACAAGCTGCAGCATGCGCTCCCATTCCGAGAAGACCAGCACTTTCACGCCAGGCGTGGAAAGCGCGCTCTCCAGCACGTTCTGCACCTCGTCGAGTTTCGGGCAGACACGGCAGGACTCGTCCAAGATATACGGCGTGTCGCACAGCATGCGCATCATCGAAAGCTCGCGCTGAAGCCGATCGGATTCGGACTTTGAAAGCGACCGCGTGCGCGCCTGCGCCGCCAGCCGCGCCACGCGTTCCTCATGCGCCGCGTACCGTGCGCGCTGTTCCGGCTCCATCGCCACAAACACCGTGCGGTCGGTCCGGTCCGGCAGTTCCTTCTCGACATCGGCCTTGCGGCGGCGCAGCAGGAATGGCTGGATGCGCTCGCGCAGGAGCTGAAGATTCTTGTACCCCTCCGGACGGCCGTTCGCGTTGAGCACGTAGAAGTCGCGGTTGAAACGGAAGAGCGGTCCCAGCACCTGCGGATCCAGCATCGACATCAGCGAATAGATCTCGTCGATACGGTTCTCCAGCGGGGTGCCGGTCAACACAAACGCATAGCGGCTCTGAAGCTTTTTCACGGCTTGCGCAGTCTGGGTGTCCCAGTTCTTGATGCGCTGCGCCTCATCCAGGATCACGCAGTCCGGCTTCAGCACCGCGTTGATCAATGCGGTGTCGCGCACGACCTGCTCGTAGTTGGTCAACGTGAAAAAGGCCGGCTGCTCATACGCCGCCTTGCGCGCGGCGCGGTCGCCGAACACAGGCAGGTAGGTGAGGTCGGTAAAGGTCCGGATCTGCTCTTCCCACTCGGCTTTCAAAGAGGCTGGCGCGATCACCAGCACGCGCCGGACATGCCCCATCCGGTGGAGCAGCGACGCGGCGGCCACGGCCTGCGCGGTCTTGCCAAGGCCCATCTCGTCGGCCAGCATCGCGCGTTCGGCAAAGGCGAGATGCAGCATGCCCTCGCGCTGATACGGCAGCAGCGGCAGTTTGGTCTCCTGCGCGGGATAGCGGCCGCTGCGGACCTGTTGCTCATAGTCGCGCCGCCGCCTGACACGCTCATCGTTCCGCTGGCGCTGGGCGCTCCAGGCGGCGACCTCTTGCGAGACGCGCAGGGCGGGACGGTCGGCCTTTTCAAAAGCGGCCAGGATCTCCTGCTCGCTGTACTCCGGCAGGGCCAGGCCTGTGACATCGAACAATCCGCGCAGCGCTGAGGGCAGCAGATTCAGATTGCGCTCCACCATCAGACGCCCGGTAGCCGTGTCGGGCACAAGATCCATGCGCGCAGACCCCCACTCCTCGGCCAGCCCCAGCGCAAGGGGATCACTGCGCAAGCCGCGCAACACGCTCTCCACATGTTTGCAGGTGCCGAGCCCGTTGACCCGGAAATCCACACAGGTACAGGCGCTGACCAAAGGCGTGAGGCTACGCAGTTCCACGTGATAGGTCTGGCCGCTGGCCGACGCCACGCTGAAGTTCGAAAAGACCGGATGCTCGGGCGTCAGGTTGCGGATCTGCATCGGCTCCCTTGCCGCGCGCACCCTGCGTCGGTTGATCTCGTCCTGATCCGTGGTCCGCCAGTTGCTGACCGGCGGCACGTCAGGCAGTTTGTCGCTGGTCGTCGCTGCGCTCATCCGTGCCCCCACTGTTTCTGCTATTGTACCCGCTACGCCGCGTCGGTGCAACCGCATCGTAATCGGTTGTCGTAATCGGTTGGTGTCCGGGGGGGGCGAGTCGATCGCGTGTTTTGCGCGGAGCGTCGGGGGCGCGGACGGCCCCGTCCGCGATGAGAATCTCCGCTTCAGGGCGGCGCGCCCGCGCCGCCACCGCCACATTCAGCCCCTACTTCGCCGTGTAACCCCCGTCCACGGGAATGTTCGCACCGGTCAAATAGCCGGAGGCGCCGGACGCCAGAAACACCACCGCGCCTTTCAGATCGCTGTCGTTGGCCAGCCGCCCCAACATCGTGTTGGCGCAGTAGTTCTTGATGAACGCCTCGGGCTGGCGGTTCAGAAAACCGCCGGGGTGGAGTGCATTGACGCGGATGCCGAACGGTCCCAGCACGCTCGCGGCGAACCGGGTGAAATTGACCATGCCGCCCTTTTCAAAAAAGTAGATCGGCGAGGGCGTCTTCATCATGTCGGTGCCGACGTAATTCAGCGGATCAGGCCCGCGCAGCCCCATGTATGAGCCGATGTTGATGATCGAACCGGCCTGATGCCGCTTCATCAGCTCGGACGCCAGGCGCGTCAGACAGAAGAGCGCCGACGCATTGACATGCAGGCTCTGGTCGAACACCGCCATCGGCTGATCCCAGTCCGCGCACGCGCAGCGTGTCACCGCGTTGTTGACCAGCACATCCAATCGGCCCCAGCGCCGCTCGATCTCCGCGATCAGCGCGCGAATCGACGCCTCGTCCTCCAAGTCCAGCGGCAGCGCCGTCACCTCGCCGCCCCCGGCGCGCAGCGCCTCGGCCACCTTCTCCAACTCGGCGACGTTCCGCGACGCGATCACCGTCACGGCGCCCGCCTCCGCCAGCGCCTCCGCGAGCTGGCGTCCGTACAGTCCGGCCCCGCCTGTCAGCAGCGCCACCTTGCCCTTCAGCGAAAAACTTTCCAGCACGTTCATACCATGACCTCACTTCCGCCGCGCGCGCGGCTCTCGATCCCCGCGATCACCAGCCGCATCAACTCCACAGTGTGGCTGAACGGATACGGGCGGACGCCGCTCCGCAGATACCCGATGAACGCCGCGAGCTGCGCCTTGAAGGACGCGAACGTGTCTTTCGTCACGACCGTCGCGTTGCCGGACGCGCCGCACAGCGTCATGGCACCGCCGTAGACGATGCCGGTGCCGCAGGCGATCACTACGTCCGCGCCGCTGTTGTGCTTCAGGTGCACCACATTGCGCTCAGGCGAACCGGTGTTGCGCACGGACACATAGCCGGGGCCGATGATGCTGTAGACCGCCTCGAGCGCGTGAATGCCGTAGGTCTCCCACTTTTTTGCCATGGGCATGGCGATGAACCGCCACGCGCCCAAAGGCGCGTTGGGAGCCTGATACGGCGCGTATTCAGCGGCATAGCG
>Ga0208195_1002145_pt1 | contig 19471 bp, 16 predicted proteins | sample AD_UKC077_MetaG_FD_184441 | JGI IMG/M metagenome (GOLD analysis project Ga0208195, IMG submission 184441) | Active sludge microbial communities of municipal wastewater-treating anaerobic digesters from USA - AD_UKC077_MetaG (SPAdes) (version 2) | ecosystem: Engineered > Bioreactor > Anaerobic >...
AGAGCCGCCTGGTGCAACGACAATGTGGTTGATGTTCACATGTTCATCATCGATTATTTTCTCCATGATGAAATCGTTGGTGTCCGTAAACTGGTACACTTTCTCGATCATGCCGATTCCTCCAACCTATAAAAATCTGCTTTGCCTTTTCTATTCATGAGAAATCTATAGTGAGCCGGATAAGTCTGTAAAGATGATATTTTCAAGCCGTTGGTGAAAATTCCAAATGCTACTCTTTGTAAAAGCTAACGTTTTAGTATCTAAACTCTTTTTCAAGGATAGATTCTTATCAAAAGTCTTTTTTAGATGTTTATAAAAGCCAACGCTGGGCTTTAAATGAAAAATCTAAAAACTATTTGATAGAATTTTGAGAGGGACACTATATGTCCCGTATCTCCTATTATACTAAATTTTATAAAGCTTTATTTACTTCTGATGCAAGCTAGTCTATTCTAATAGGGAGGTCAGATATATAAAAGCCAATTCTGTTTCGGCGAATGGCTTTTGTGATAATTTTTTATGCAATCAGGAATAATTAAATGTGTTTTCTTAATATTTACATATGTATATATTGATAGCAAAAAATAATTCGTCTTCATTAAGATATTGTAGTCAATAATTCTTAAATAATGTCTAAAGATCAATAAGGAGAACGCCGTGAAGATTCTATATGGCAAGGTCTCTTTTTTGCTCGATTTCGAAAAACCTATCAGTTGGAATACTCTTCCTACTTTTATCCTTAGATCGCTTCTGGGCACACAGCTAAAGAGAATCTGCTGTGTACAACGCCAACTTTCATGCGAAAAATGCAATATCTCACAATCATGTGCTTATGCAGTATTGTTTGAGAGTCCTATTCCCAAAGACACAAAAGTCTTACCAGGAAGAAATCGGGGTGCTCATCCTTTTGTATTAACTCATGGCAAAGTAATAAATTCTGGCAAACAATATGAATTTACAATAACACTAATAGGCTTTGCATTGCAGTTCTTCCCTTTTGTTGTGCTTGCATTCCAGAGAGCAGGGGATGAAGGCATTTTCTCAGATCAAATAATGTTTTCAATTGCACAGATTACTGATTCGACAAATGGCAAGAGGCTTGGCGCTCCTATTTTAAATCCTTTATCTACAAAGATATTTTCTTTTGACGAAACAGATTGCTCTATAGCAAACAAAGCAAATATACATTTTATTACACCTGCACGAATCAAACATCGAGGGCAGTACACATTAGATTTTGATGCTTTTTCTCTTCTTCAAAGTCTATATCGACGCATAGAGGTATTGGCCTATTTTTATACTGATGATTCTTCAGATGCAAAGGGATATCGACCTCCTGCTGATATTATCATAGCGAAACGCAATCTTACATGGAAAGATTTTTCTCGCTACTCGCACCGACAAAGCGCTGCCATGGAGCTTGGAGGTGCGCTTGGATGGATTGAAATCCAAGGACCGATAGGAGTTCGCGAAAAGAGTCTTTTCGATGCTGGTACTATTTTTCATGTTGGGAAAAATACAGGTTTTGGCCTTGGAGAAATGAGCGTTGAATGGCCATCTATTTCGATCGAGGAGGTACATGATGCAAGCATCGAATGAACGCGACATCTTTCCTATTGCTGTTGCTGCTTTGCTACATGATATCGGCAAATTTGCGCAGAGGGCTGGTCGCAAAGATCTTTTCAAAACGGAAATGGAAGGGCAAATTCTTCCACAGGATAAATCGAGCGGGCAATATTCCCATCTACATGCACTTTATACATATGGTTTTCTGGAGGACTGTTTGAAAGAATCTTTGGGATCTGAAACATATGCTGGGAAGATTGCCCATCTTGCAGCGTATCATCACAATCCATCCTCTGAAGAAGATAATTTCATAACCCTGGGAGATTGGGCAGCTAGTGGCCTCGATCGTATCAAACAAAAACAAGAAAGAATCGAACAAAAATTCTATGAAACTCCAATTTGTTCAGTTCTCTCTCTTATTACTCTTCCGGAGAGAGAGGCAATTCATCAGCATTATCTGGGTCTAGGAAAACTAGATGATGATACTCAACTGAAAGAAAAACTAACCCAGGAAGACTACTCGGTTCTTTGGGATCAGTTTCTAATTGATTGGAAAAGGCTTCCGATTTCTACCAATACTTTCCAGTATCTGGTAAATCTCGATAGCATCCTTGAGCGATGGACGAGCCTAATTCCTTCTGCAACCTATAAAACAGAGCCTGATGTCTCCCTCTATGATCATTCTAGAGTCACCGCTGCATTTTCTGTGTGTGCTTATGCTTATCATGCTGAGAAAAAAGACTATTCCGAAGTGTCGATATTCAATGTGGCCGATAAGAAATGGCTCTTTGTTTATGGCGATGTTCAGGGTATCCAAAAGCATATCTTCAATCTGAAAAAAAACGACAAATCTTCCAAACTATTGCGTGCGCGAAGTTTTCAAATCGAAGCACTCTGCAAGAGCGCAGCACATAGCCTAATTGTGCGAAGCGGAGTTGTACCTCAGTGCGAAATCATGAATGGGGGCGGAAATTTCATGCTGCTTCTACCCAATACAGAAAAAGTGCGAACTGCTGTAGAAAACTACGAAAAAGAAATCAACGGCTTTCTTTTGTGCGAATACCTTGGGACACTCTCGCTCAACATCACTCTGGGCGCGGAGGTTTCTCTGCAAGATCTCACACAAGAGAACACTCCGGAGCTACTTCAGACAATTCATGCCGCAAATTACAAAGGCAAGCAAAAGCGCTTTCAGTCCGTTCTTGATACTCAAGGACATTATATTGATCATTATTATGAAGCAGCACGAGAGGCTATCGGCGAAGGAAATTTAGTCTGCATGCTCTGTGACTACCGTCCTGCACAGATAGACCGGAAGGATGACGAAGCCATTTGTAGCCATTGCGATGCTCTCATCTCCCTTGGCACTCGTCTACCTAAGGCACATGCTGTGGTCCTCGAAACCCTTGACCCTGCAGAAGACAATGCTCAGAAAAAAAGTGCTTCGTTTGGGTTTTTCCCTGTAGTAGGCCAATTAGAAGGCAGCGGTATTCAATACTGCATCAATGGATATGGCACAGGCTCATTTATGGCCTTCCACCCCGCGCCCTATCATGTTCCTATAGCTATAGATAAGAATGGCGAGCCAAGAGTGCTAATGTTTGAAGAAATTGCCAAAAAAGCTACAGGCACCAAGAAGCTTGCCATGTTCAAAGCAGATGTCGATAACCTCGGCACTATCTTCAGAGAAGGGTTAGGCCCAAAAGTTAGCCTTTCAAAATATGCATCTTTGAGCCGACAAATGCACTATTTCTTCTCTGTTAAGCTTAATAAGTGGATACAAGAACAAAAGGACTATGCTGAATCAATCTACACCGTCTACTCAGGAGGCGATGATATCTGCGTCCTAGGGCCTTGGAATGTAATCTTCGATTTTGCCCGAGATATACAGGCTCAGTTTGCCTCTTTCAGCTTTCATAACCCATCACTAACTCTATCGGCAGGAATAGCTCTTGCAGACTCTAATATGCCAATCCCTATACTCGCTGAAGAAGCAGAGCGCCAGCTCGAACGAGCAAAGGCACAGCAAGGCAAGAATTCCCTATGTGTGTTTTCTATACCTGTTTCATGGCAGGAATTCGATCTTCTGTACAACAATGGGAAACGGTATGCTGACTATCTAGGACGTCAAGAATTACCTGTAAGCCTTTTTAGAAAACTGCTTGATCTCAGCAATCGCGCATGGTCCATGCTAGTGGAAGGTGATATTAGCTCTACCAATACTCTCTGGCTTTCACAACTGAAATACACCATTTCTCGCTATCGCGAAATGAAAAGCTGCAGAGTTGCCGCGCAGTTTTGGGATAATCTTCTAGCAGAGCTCACTAGTAATCATTACCAAATGATGTGGAAATCTAAAATCAGCGTGTGTTACGCGCTCTATAGCATACGATCAATAACAACAAAAATATAAAGGAGAAAAGCCATGACAGACAACAATCAAGGCAAAGCAGCTTGGCACGCAGGCTACAATCAACGGCCTGTTCAACAAGCAGCCAATCTACCGAGCTTGCCATCCCTTTTGACAGAAAAGGGTAAGCTAAATGCAGAGCTCTTTAAAGAAGAGCTTCTAACACAGATTGCTAAAGCTATCCAAAATGTCTCGAAGAGTCAGATGCGCAAAGTTTTCGATGAGGTCAAGCGTCACAAGTTTGCACTTGAAGCAGGGCAGAAGTGGGAAGATATCTATCCTCAAGTGCTCATGCAGAAGGCAAAAATCAGCTATCTTTGCAAGAGAAAGAGCGAAGACAACAAGATAGATGAATCCTATTATAATAATTTAAAAAAGCTCATATTCCATCTTGCAGACGATTGTAGATCAGCTGAAGCTTATAAAGCTTATGCGACATTCCTCGAGGCACTCTATGGTTACTATTATGAGATTGCGCGAAGAAAATAGACATAAGGAGATCGGCAATGAAAATTCAACAAATTAGGAAAATCACTGGCAAAATCAAAATCGAAACAGGGCTACATATCGGTGCGTCCACCGATGCACTTGAGATCGGCGGCATGGATAATCCCATCATTAAGGACCCCATGACCAGGCTCCCCTATATTCCAGGTTCCTCCTTGAAAGGCAAAATGCGTTCCCTCATGGAATGGAAACTTGGAAAGATTAGCATAAATGGCAGTCTTTGTAGCTGTGGTGCAGAAGACTGTCCTATTTGCAGAGTCTTTGGTGCTGGTATCTCGCGCGACAAAGATCAAGATGCTAAAAGGCGTGGTCCTACACGACTAATAGTTCGCGACGCATCACTTTCCCAGGAATTCATTGATAAAGCAGATTTAATAATTGAAGAAAAGAGCGAAAACTCTATAAACAGAGTCACGGCTGAGGCCAATCCTCGTCCTCTCGAGCGTGTAGCTCCGGGCGTAACCTTCAATCTCGAAATAGTCTATCGCGTGCTTGATACTGGCGATGGTGGAGCTAAAGACGAAGAGCTCTTCAAAACGATCGTTATAGAATCTCTAAAGCTTTTGCAGAACGACTACCTGGGCGGAGGTGGCAGCCGCGGTAATGGCAAGATAAGCTTTATCGACCTCAAAGATGAAGTTGGCACGCCGATTTCGTTTAGCTGAAATCCTAAGGCCCTTCAAGGAGGTCAATCATGAATTGCTACCGTGCCATTCTTAAGGTGCAGGGTCTTCTCAAGATCCCCATAGTGAGCGATACACTCTGGGGGCATATCGCTTGGGGTATTGCGCTCGAAGAAGGCGAAGAAGCGCTGGAAGCTTTCTTACAACAGTATGACGAAAGTCCACCGCTCGTTCTCTCGCATGCTTTCCCTTGTGGTTACCTGCCAAGGCCATTGTTTCGTATAGCTCCTCCTGATTCACCTAACATCAAGAAGCTTATGAAAATAGGCTATCTACCTAAGGAACTTTTCGCACAACCCATTGGCTGGCAAATGCTAGATACCCTAATCAAGAATAACGATCTGCAGCATGTCGCCATGGCATCGGAGTCGAGAATACGCAACGCAATCGATAGAATTTCTTCCACAGTTGAAGGCGAAAAACTATGGAGCGAACAGGGGCTCTATTGGTATGAACGTAGTAACGAAACATCGAGGCGAAGATTGATCAACCAATTCGATATCTATTGTTTTTCTTCTTGGACGAAAGATGAGTTGGGTCGTCGCATCGAACAGGGCCTTCGAAATGGATATGGTGGAAAGAGCTCTATCGGATATGGCAATGTGAAGCTGCTCGACATCAAGGAAGAAAAGCCCCCATTGCAAGGAAGGAGAGCTATGTCCTTAGGTACTTTTATACCAGTTAAGGGCGATAAACTGGAGAACCTATCGACAAAGATCGTAGTCCGTAGTGGAAAGCTTGGTTCTATCTTTAGCGCAACCATGAATCCCTTCAAAAAACCTCTGGTTTTCTACGACGAAGGAACCACCTTCGATCGCCCTCAGAAAGACTATGTCGGAGGCCTTGTACCTAATGTGCATCCAGATGTTCGAATACACAGTTGCGGAATAACGCTTTATGCTACCTTCCAAGAAGAGGAGGCCGCTAATGATAATTTATGAGATCAGCATCACACCAATAACACCTATACATATCGGAACCGGCGAGGATCTAATGCCTTTTTCATATACTCTACTCAAAATGAGCCCACAAGGACAAAACTATAAATATGTCCGATTCAACGATGAACGGCTAGTTAGCTTTATGACACCAGACCAAATAGAAAGGCTTGAAGCTCTCATCGCAAAGGACGATTTTCCTCATCTTCGTCAGACATACAATGAAATTGCTTGCAAGATTATTCTCTCCCATCAAGAATGCATCTTCTACTTAGCTGAGATTACGAACGAAATCTTAAATCTATGGCAGGAGCTCGAAAAGAGATCCCAGAATAGCTTTGTAATCCAGCCTACTATCTGTAGCCCTTATACCAAAAAACCGTACATCCCCGGCTCTTCGATCAAAGGAGCGATTCGCACTGCTATCCTCGATCCACACGTACAAGAGTTTGCAAAAACTCATAAGCAGCTAAAAGAACAGGACATGCTTTCTGCTATCGAGTGCATGCGTGACCAGAAGTATAAAGCCCAAGCGGATCCCTTGCGAGCCTTGAAGATTACAGATGCTATCTTTCCCGCTCGCGGTTCGCGCATCGTGGGCCAGCTTGCCCTTTACAATCGAGTCAAGCGGAAATCTGAAAACATTGCTATTAATGAAGAAGTCATCAAGTCAGCCGCAATCAGCTCTCCTTGCGAAGGAGATAGTGCAGAGCCTATTACCACTACCACAACTATCGCGCTCGACGATAGACTTATCAATAAGCATCCCTTTAAGATTACTCCCCGATCGTTCCAAGAAATAGCCGATCGCTGCAACGAATTCTACGAAACAGCACTTAACAAAGAATATGAACTCTTCTATCGAGATGCTCCAGACGAGCTTTACAATGGATACAAGTACATCGACGATGCATTTAGTAACCTAAACCAAGATAGAGAGTTTATGGTTCGCTTAGGACGTCATAGTCAGATCGAATACCTTACCTTCTCAACGGAGCGCGCTCCAGGTAAAAAAGCCTTTGGAACTAAAACGCGCACTCTCTTCAAATATAAAAACATGCTTTTGCCCATGGGCTGGGCGCGTTGCGCTCTCGTCAGTGAAAAAGAGGCATGAGGGCTAGGTTATGGGCACGGTCTATATCCTCTCGGACCATGGCAAGCTCGCCAAACATAATGATGCACTTATGTTTGTTTCTAGCAGTGGAGAAACACGTAAGATTTTCCTTCACAGAACCGATCGCATCATCATAGCGGCGAATATAGAGATAACTGGAAGTGCGCTACGACTTATAATGCGCAACCAAATTGACACAATCTTTTTGAGCGCCAATGGAAAGTTCAATGGCAAACTAGAATTTGAGGAGGGAAAGAACGTATTTCTACGCAAGCGCCAGTACGAGTCCCTCAAGGAGCCAGATTTCGGCCTTAAAATTGCCCGTAGCATTGCTATAGGAAAAATCAGCAACCAGATATCCTTCATGCAGCGAATCAATCGAAAAAGCAATCGAATAAATGTAGAGAGCACCATCGAACAATCCAAGCGCAACCTCGCAGCTGTAGAGATTGCTAAAAGCATCGAATCTATCCGTGGCCACGAAGGCCTGGGTTCAAAACTTTACTTTTCTGCCTTTCGCCTAAACATCAATCCCGAATGGGCTATCTTCAAAGGAAGATCCATGAATCCGCCGCGTGACAACGTGAATGCAGTCATGAGCTTTCTGTATACTTTACTTATGTATCGGGTAGATAGCTTTATCGAAATGGAAGGCCTCGATCCTTATGCTGGCTATCTCCACACCCTAGAATACGGAAAGCGAAGCCTCACCTTCGATCTCATGGAGGAGTATCGAGCTTCTATCTGCGATACCCTAGCATGTGCACTCTTCAACCTTGGTATTCTTACAGCTAGTGATTTCGAGATCGTTGATTTTTCGGTAACAAGCGACGATGCTCCCTTGCATCAAGCAGAGGCTGATCAGAGTGAAACAGAGCAAATCGAAACGAGCGAAGCAATTAAAGGCATTTTATTAAGCAAAGTGGGTGCAAAAAAGGTCGCGGAAAAATTCGAGGAGAAGATAGAGAGCGTCATCTTCTATCCTCCTGAAAACCAGCGCATGTCTTACCAAAAGATCATAGCAAACCAAGTGCATCGGTTCCGAAGAGTCTTACAGAATGAAGAAGCAGAATATAAGCCTTTTATCATAAGGTGAACACCATGATATGGCTTGTATCTTATGACATAGCGAACCCTAAGCGCCTTAATAAAGTTGCAGCCTACTGTGAGAAATTTGGTCTACGGCTTCAAAAGTCCACATTTCAGATCGATACTGAAAAGGATATATTAGAGAAGCTCTTAGAAGGTCTCAAGGAAATCATGAACCGCAAGTATGATTCAATTTTGGTCTATCCACTCTGCGAAGATTGCCGCCGGCTATCTATGATAGATGGACCTAATGATATCATGAATCCCAATGAAGTTATATTCTTATGAGCCATTGGCTTTTGATCTATGATATCAGCGATCCAAAACGGCTGCGAAAAGTAGCAAAGATAGCTAATGCGTTTGGTAATCGCGTCCAGCGCTCGGTTTTCGAGCTTTCATGCTCTAGGGAAACTATCGAGATGATCCGCAAGCGCATCGGGCTTATTATTGAGGATCCTGATTCTGTTGCTTATATTCCCTTGTGTCAATTCGATTATTCAGGCATAATGAGGTTTGGTAAGAGTCTTTTTGATGCGGATGACGATATCGATGAGAAGCATTTATTTCTGTAATGAGATAATTATCATGAACGCGCAAACCCTCTCTTTCTTCCAGAAAGGCATTTTTGGATACAGGTTTGCACAAAAATTTATTTCCCAGAATAATAAAATCATAAACGATATCGCATTACGCAATTCAAATCGATTTGTCCTAATGTGCTACCAAATAGAGCAAGGTCTGCGTATCGTATCAACTAATTCATGGTGCCATAAAGGATTGGTGAGCCGGCAGTTTTGAGATTTAGACCTGATAGAAGGGATTAAGACGATTTTATTCTGTTGCAGATAGTAAATGATTCATCAGTTTTGAGATTTAGACCTGATAGAAGGGATTAAGACTGGTCAAGTATCCTGCTTACATTGTATAATTGCGACAATAGTTTTGAGATTTAGACCTGATAGAAGGGATTAAGACTCAATCTCTTGTCCAGTCTTGTCAACATAAGACTTGTTTTGAGATTTAGACCTGATAGAAGGGATTAAGACTACATCCCGGCAATCTCATACAGGCTCGCCATTGCACGTTTTGAGATTTAGACCTGATAGAAGGGATTAAGACGCTTCTTTGTCCTCTCTAGGATTCCAAGGAAGCTCATCAGTTTTGAGATTTAGACCTGATAGAAGGGATTAAGACCCAAAAAGCGACAGTGTCATTGTAGTATGTAAATCCGTTAAAGTTTTGAGATTTAGACCTGATAGAAGGGATTAAGACTTTTAGGAAGTGCTCTTTATCTAGAGCGCTCCCCGGCCTGCGTTTTGAGATTTAGACCTGATAGAAGGGATTAAGACCACAAACAAAAGTTTTTTATCTACAGGTTGCTTGGGTTTTGAGATTTAGACCTGATAGAAGGGATTAAGACGAGCTAAGTCTAGCAGCGTTTTCCTTTTCATGGGCGGGTTTTGAGATTTAGACCTGATAGAAGGGATTAAGACTTTTTTCTTAGTTCTCCTTTTACGCCCATACCTTCCTCCTCGTTTTGAGATTTAGACCTGATAGAAGGGATTAAGACATGATATGTCTTGATATGATCCGACAGCATATCGTCGACCGTTTTGAGATTTAGACCTGATAGAAGGGATTAAGACTCTGACTTTGCCGAGTCTATGGCGAATCTGATAATCTGTTTTGAGATTTAGACCTGATAGAAGGGATTAAGACAAGACCATTGTCTTCAAAATAATTCCATATGAAGCTAGATATGTTTTGAGATTTAGACCTGATAGAAGGGATTAAGACCCACCTTCGGCATCGTAATAGATGCCTGTATACTCATCAGTTTTGAGATTTAGACCTGATAGAAGGGATTAAGACTGCGCCGGTGGTGAATAATTCACCACAGTATGGGCAAGTCCGGTTTTGAGATTTAGACCTGATAGAAGGGATTAAGACCCCCACGGACTCATCGTAAAACAACTCACTCATTTTGAGTTTTGAGATTTAGACCTGATAGAAGGGATTAAGACTGTAATTAACTACTGTATATTGTTTTACAGTAGCATTGTTTTGAGATTTAGACCTGATAGAAGGGATTAAGACTAGCTTGTTTTCTTCACTCATTTTGATCCTCCTCATCTTGTTTTGAGATTTAGACCTGATAGAAGGGATTAAGACAAGCTTTTATCTCTTCCTGCCGCGACGGATACTCTTTCTCAGTTTTGAGATTTAGACCTGATAGAAGGGATTAAGACATGGCACACCCTGATATGATCGGCTAACATATCGTGTTTTGAGATTTAGACCTGATAGAAGGGATTAAGACTTGGCGGACTCAGTAAAGTAAGCTTTTATCTCTTCCTGGTTTTGAGATTTAGACCTGATAGAAGGGATTAAGACAAAGAATGTCTTTTAAGATAATCAAATCATCGGCGGTCAAGTTTTGAGATTTAGACCTGATAGAAGGGATTAAGACGGGTTTTTACGTGATACGTAACCCCTCGTCCATGCTGTGTTTTGAGATTTAGACCTGATAGAAGGGATTAAGACCTTCATTGTTAGCGAAAGCTTTAGCGTAGACGCCAAAATCCCAGTTTTGAGATTTAGACCTGATAGAAGGGATTAAGACTCATACGTCAATTTACTCATTTTCCCTTTACCTCCGTTTTGAGATTTAGACCTGATAGAAGGGATTAAGACTGTCGATCGATCCCGTGAAGACGTGCATATACCGTTCTTGTTGGTTTTGAGATTTAGACCTGATAGAAGGGATTAAGACAAGTACGTCCAGCGTACTTGCCACCATTGGCATCGTAATAGTTTTGAGATTTAGACCTGATAGAAGGGATTAAGACTAAAATGTTCCGGGAATGAAAGGCATATTTTTAATGGCTAGTTTTGAGATTTAGACCTGATAGAAGGGATTAAGACCCATTTGGATGAAAAATAACTATGTTTGAACTATCGCTCGTTTTGAGATTTAGACCTGATAGAAGGGATTAAGACTCCGGTGTTTTGCGTGATACGTATCCTCTCGCCCAGGTTTTGAGATTTAGACCTGATAGAAGGGATTAAGACTAGAGTACAACGTATATAAGCAGCACCCCGCCATAATCTAGTTTTGAGATTTAGACCTGATAGAAGGGATTAAGACCGCAATGTCAAGCTTTGCAAGGATATTCAAGTCTTCTGTTTTGAGATTTAGACCTGATAGAAGGGATTAAGACCCAACAACCGAACCTGCTTCTCTGATAATTCCATTGTTTTGAGATTTAGACCTGATAGAAGGGATTAAGACGGATTTGATCGCTATTATGAGATCTCTATCGCTCAAAGGTTTTGAGATTTAGACCTGATAGAAGGGATTAAGACCTGATAGAAGGGATTAAGACATTGCTTGTGCGATTGCTATTTGCTCAAACAAAAGCGTTTTGAGATTTAGACCTGATAGAAGGGATTAAGACCATCTTTCAAAAAGAACTCTCGTATTTCTTCCGGCTGGTTTTGAGATTTAGACCTGATAGAAGGGATTAAGACCATAAACGTAGAAGTGATCGTTCATATAATATGCTGGTTTTGAGATTTAGACCTGATAGAAGGGATTAAGACCTGGCGGCTCTTGAGGATCTATGGCGTGGACTGCGGTTTTGAGATTTAGACCTGATAGAAGGGATTAAGACTATATCGTGAGGATCTTATAACATACATATCGGCACTATGTTTTGAGATTTAGACCTGATAGAAGGGATTAAGACATATCTATTTTGCCCGCATCGATGATGGTTTCGACAAGTTTTGAGATTTAGACCTGATAGAAGGGATTAAGACCAGCCGCATACCAAGCTAGAGCATTGTAAATCTGTTCATATTTTGTTTTGAGATTTAGACCTGATAGAAGGGATTAAGACCGCTCCATGTATCGCCATCTTTTATATACAGCGAGATCTGGGTTTTGAGATTTAGACCTGATAGAAGGGATTAAGACCCTCTGCGGCTGTATCATGGTCTGCGCGATATAAATCGTGGTTTTGAGATTTAGACCTGATAGAAGGGATTAAGACCAAAACCGCTTGGAATTGCATCAAACTCTTCCTGTGAGTTTTGAGATTTAGACCTGATAGAAGGGATTAAGACCGTATTTGTCTGCGTCGAGATAGGATTCGACCCATTCTTGTTTTGAGATTTAGACCTGATAGAAGGGATTAAGACGTTTCACTGCATCGCCCGAAGTCACCGTAGGGTAACGTTTTGAGATTTAGACCTGATAGAAGGGATTAAGACGCTGTAATAGTACTATTATCATATGCTTTAATAGTAGTTTTGAGATTTAGACCTGATAGAAGGGATTAAGACTTCTAATTGTTTTTGTCTTCCCATTAAATATAGTAGTTTTGAGATTTAGACCTGATAGAAGGGATTAAGACATATATATTTCCGCAAGTGTGAGAGTATTTAGTCAAGGGAGTTTTGAGATTTAGACCTGATAGAAGGGATTAAGACGTCTATCTCATCTTCAGTATCCGCAAGGACCGCACCGTAAAGTTTTGAGATTTAGACCTGATAGAAGGGATTAAGACTCTATCTCGCCACATATCTGCTGCTCTGTGCTAATCACATTGTTTTGAGATTTAGACCTGATAGAAGGGATTAAGACCTAGCTCCGAAGCCATTTGAAAAGTGGCCAATTTCTTGGTTTTGAGATTTAGACCTGATAGAAGGGATTAAGTCTAGACATTGAAAAGCTAATAATATCAGCCTCTAGGAGATCCTTGCCGATATCACACTGTGAACAAAAATCATTTCCTTTGGTCCCTATTCATTCTTCGAAGCCTACAGTCAAGCGCATACAACTTCGACGCTTAACTTCTATTATTATCAATCCAGAGTAAGAAATTAGTTTGTCGATATTTGTACCTATTAATCAGATAATTTAGGGCAACATTTTGTTAAATAATTAGTTTCTCGCGTACAGCATTCGTTCACAAAGGCGACAGGATTGTTCAGTCAATGATACTCTAAAACAAATTTTTTATTTGCGGAGCTTTCTTAGTATTATCATAAGTAGACAAAGGAATCGCGTCTCTTTCAAGAGCTGTGCAATGAAAGAAGGCCTAAGTTAATTGAATAAAGAAATATCGTCATTGATGCCAAATTCTCAATCGCATCATGCTTAAAAACAAGACTCGATGACAGCCTAATGATTATGATATTACGGCCATGCAGTTGATGTTCTTCGCAGAAATCTTTAATAGCAGCGCATTGAAGGAAAAGCTTATAATGTGTCTGTTAAGCTGCTGGTTTAAAGAATAGCCCAACAACATAATCAGAGAAACTATACCCAATCTCCAAGATGATCATATGGCGCTGAGTTTTGCTATTGTGTCAAAAGGAAGAGTGTCCAATGAATAGGATGTTGCGATAATTTGGAATTATAATTTATTATTTTGTATATAATACAAGGCATAACTCGATGCTTATCTAGAAAATGATTATATTCTCGTCGACACCATCTATAAGAAAGAGGACCTGCGGATAAAGTTCAGGCTCAAATCACTCTCAATGCTTGAGACGTTTGATATAATCAATAAAAAGAAAGTAAACGAATAGGCAGAGGATTTCGGAATTAAAAACACTCCATCTGCCAATTCTCAGCAATAGTAGAAAATTACAGAAAGAGCTCAGAAATTTGATATTTACTTGATTGATTATTGGATAACTATAAAGGAGATAAATAGATATGGATAAAACTCTTATATGCACAGTTGGCACCAGCTTTTTTAACGGCAATTTGGAGAAAATCACGGATCAATTCGATCCTTTATATGTTGCATATTCTAAAAAAGATTGGAAAGGCCTTGCTCAAGAAATGCTCAAAATCGATCCACACGAACGAATGCTCGGTGCTGAGATCAACACAATCGAGCTTATTATCGAAAGCATGGAGAAAAAAGGCGATAGACTTGAGAGCATAATTTTTCTTGTCTCGGATACGCAAGATGGAGCAAATACTGGCCTTGTACTTCAGGAATATTTTGATCAACGCGCAATGAGAGATGAGCGGCTTGCCATTCTAAAAGTAAAACATTGGACTGTCGAAGATCTCCAACCACAAGACCCTCAACTCTTCAAAAGGTCTGGACTAATCAACCTCGTGCGCTGTATTGCAAAGGGAATTAAAGAGGCAGGAGGAGCATCCAAGGTTTTTATCGATGCTACAGGAGGCTATAAGGCTCAAATAGCAATCGCAGTGATGTTTGGACAAGCGCTTGGCGTAGATGTGATATACAAACATGAATCATTTGGAAATATAATAGATTTCCCACCAATGCCGGTGAGTCTTGATTTTCATTACTTCGAATTCTATAACGACCTTTTCAATCGATGTTATCTCAGTGCTTTTGAACCGATTCCTTTCGAAGACCTGGCGCAGTATTTTGGTAATAATATCCCTGATTACGACGATCTTCAAAAAAATGCAGATTTTTCCAATATAAAGCTTTTCTTTGAAGCTGAAAAGATTGATAACCGCTATTTCTTTAGCATTAATCACGCAGGGATTATTTATATAGAAGCGGCACAACAAAGAGGCATGCAATTTGTAGCTACTTTTATTCCTCCGAAACCTTCCCCTAAACGTTCGCCACCTAAGTTTACCGATGATCATTTCCCTAAAGGCTTCAAAGAATATTCAACCAAGATTTGGAGCTCCGAGCCATGGATTGATAGTATAAGAAGCCTCCCTTACGATAAGCAGCGTGGTATTGCAGAGCGTGGCTTTTATGTTGAAAGACGAGATGGCATACCAATGATCGTTGGTACTTATCGCGATACAAAACACTTCGGTGCGCGATTTAATATTCAATGCGACCGGCTCGACAATATTGCAAAAATCTATGCAGCGACAATGTACCTCAATAGCAAGAAAGACGAGTATTAGATTCATTTAAAACAGTATCTAGGTGCGAATTGACTCATCTTAAATGCTGCAATGCAGTCATCTCATTCTATATAGCGAGTTCTTTTCATCGATTTTTATCAAAAAAGGCTCGAAGGAAACGAAACATATTGCTTAAGTTATATAATTGAGCATAGCAATATGATCGATATATTTCTCTGATTCGATGTTCACAGTCATTCTATTTCAAAACGATTCCTATTATCATAAATCCCATTTCCTCAATTATCCCGCCGATCCTACAAAGAGAATTCCCACTTATTTCTACCCCACTATCAATCTCTTCTAAACCATCAATTTCATTTTTACGCCATGTCGAAGCTCAAGCCTCTAGCCCTGCGAGAATACGCAGAGCCGCAAGCGCTTGACGAGCCACGGCGATCCTGATTCGAGGCGTGAAAACAGCATATTCTTCCATGGCATGGTCGATTGCTGTTAACCTCATTCTTGCAACAGTCTATTTTGGCTTTTCTGCCCAAGAGAAGGTTATGGCCAATCGATCTAATCTGTAAAGCTAATACCCTCATGGCCATCAATCGCGTTGATCGATCTGAGTCGCGCAGGGTCTATTTTTGGTTCCCTATTGAATGAAAGCAAGCCGTTCGTTTCATTATAGACGTCGTAAAGCTGTGTATAGCAGTATCCACTGAAAATATCTGAGGCTAATATGTCTTGCGTATATTCCTCGATCAGGTCAATTACTGAATTGCTATCTCGATTAGTGTACCATCCAAATCCACCATATTCGCTAAGAAAGATCTTTTTTCTCTTTCCGCAGTCGATGCCTCTGGGGGCTAAAGGAGCTCGCAGGTATATGGACCGCGTCCTGGTGGACACCCAATTAAAGAGATAGAATGCCAACACCTTCAGTTTTGAGAATCCGAATAAAACCCGCTGGTCATTCTGCGCTATTTTCTTATAAGCTATTCGCGCAAGAGATGCGCTGCCCAAATAATGGTGGAAATCGACTATATCTGTATCGAGGTGTTCCCATCCACTGTTGTCGATTATAGGACGAGAAGGATCGAGTTTTCTCGTCATCGTTATCATTTTCCTGACAAATTTATCGGTTCTGGATTTTTTCCAATAGATTCCCCAGATTCCCCATGTTTCATTGAATAGGATCCTTAATATACAAGAAGGGTGCCCTGAATCTCTTTTGATAAGATCTATCAGTTCCTTCTCATATGCTCTGAATCCCTTTCTTGAAGGCAAATAGAAGGATGGCATCTCGAAACTCGTGAATATTCCAATTTTATCGCATAGATACTGAAAATATGGGCTTTCGATTTTTTCATGGATTCGGGCTCCATTATAGCCCATCGACTTGAGATTAAGAATGTCATTTTGAAGGATCTCTTTATTCTCTGGTGTATATACTCCTTTTGGATAATATCCCTGGGCGAGTGCCATCTTTATAAAGCACTTCTTACCATTTATAAGAAAAGAACCATCGCTGTCGATATGCACGCTTCGCAGGCCAAAATAGCTCTCGACTGTATCGATGCATTGTTGCTCTCTGTACAAATCATATCGGATTCGGTAAAGGGCTGGATTATCTGGCGACCATAATGTGGCTTTTATCTCCGAAAAAGAACACTGAAAATGAAACTCTCCTGCATTGTTCATTTTGACCGGCTGAAGGTCGATAATTTCGCCACTAGGCGAGACTATTTCGATGTTAAGAGAATAATCGGCAATCTTATGGCTTTCTATTAAATCACTATCTAGTAGTGAAGTCTGTATTCTTCCTCTGAAAATATTTGCATCGAAATCAGGATTCAATTCTCCATGCCTAAGATATACAGGGTCAACAATTTCCATCCAAACATTTTGCCATAATCCTGATATTCCGTTGTACCATACATAGAAAGGCTTTCTAAGAAATGTCTGCTTTCCTCTAACTTGGAAGGGGCTATGGGAGTCTCGTACTATCAACTCGATTTTATTTGTGCCTTTATGAAGGGCTTCCGTGATATCAAAGGTAAACGATGAATAACCCCCAATATGTCTTCCTATTCTAGCATGATTGACAAAAACGGTGGTTGAATAGTCGCATGCGCCCACATTGAGAATGAATCTTTTCTTTTCAAATAGCTTCATGATTTCGATCGATTTCGAATATTTAAATGTCCCCTTATCTTTGAAATGCACGCCAGACAATTCACTCCCAATCGGATAGGGTACCTGAATACAATGCTTCTGTCTTTGGTGTTCTATTGTCCATTCTCCATCCAGCGAAATCCATTTTTGGCGCGCCCAGGAGGGGTTAGGATGATCTTCGAATATTAGATTATTCTCGATGGATGAGAAATTTACAGCCTGATTCATGATTCATCCTTTTATGCCAGTCATTGCGATACTTTTTACTATGTTTTTCTTGAAAAGAATATACATGATTATCTGAGGAATCGATGCAAGCACGGCTCCTGCCATGATAAGCGAATATTCCGTACCATGTGTCCCCTGAAAGTTTGCGATTCCTACTGTTATTGTATATTTTTCCGAACTGGAAATTGCGACGAGTGGCCACAGAAAATCGTTCCAGGCATTTATAAACGATATTATAGCAACAGCGAATAATGCTGATTTGCTGAGTGGCAGGATAATCGTCCTGAATACAGTCCACCTGCTCGCTCCATCGATGAATGCAGCTTCCTCGAGGACCAGAGGAATGGATTTGAAGAACTGAGTAAGAATGAAAACACCAATGGGCATGGCAAGCCTCGGTAGGATGACCGCTATAAGGGTATTTGCTAGCCCCATTTTTGTAAGCTCCAAATAAAGCTGGATTATGAGCACTTCGAATGGAATCATCATTCCAGCCAGTATGAAGATAAATAATATATTTCTCCCACTAAATTGTATTCTAGCAAGCACATATGCCATTGAGGAATCGATCAGCAATGTCAATATCGTGGTAATTACAGACACAATTAGCGAATTGAGAAACCATCTACCAAGCAGAGTGCTGGAAAATGCTTTTTTGTAATTTTCGAGTGTTGGAGCAAATATAAGAGACAGCTTGTCTGTCATTACTGTGTTTTCCGATTTTAGGGAAGTGACTAAAAGCCAGACTAAAGGAATGAGCCAGATTATTATTAAGCATAAGATAAGGAGCCTTACAAGAATATTAAGTGGCTTTTTCATAGTGCTTGATCCGGCTTTCTTAAAAATTGTAGAGAAGAGATCAGGAGAATAACCAAGAACAAAATGACCGACATGGCTGAAGCATACCCTAGCCTGAAATAATTGAAGCCTGTCTTGTAGACATATTGAACCAGAACTCTCGTGGTGCCATATGGACCTCCTCCCGTCATTACGTATACCTGTCCAAAAACCTTGAATGAAGCAATGACTTGGAGAATCAGAACAAGCAGAGAGGTGTCTTTGAGCAAAGGAATGGTTACCTTTATCAGAGTTGTAAAGCTCCCAGCACCATCTATTTTAGCCGCATCGTATATCTCATCTGGTATTTGCTTCATCCCTGCGGAAAACAAAATCATATTAAATCCAGCTGTCCACCATAATGTCGCAATGATTATCGATGTCATAGCGATGGACGGATCTGTGAGCCATCCAAGAGGCTCAAAAGAAAGCGATTTTAGTATCTGGTTAGCAAGACCATAATTTCTCTGAAATATCCATGCCCAAAGAGTGCCCACGACGGAGGTAGAAAGCATATAGGGTAGAAAGAAAACGGTTTCCGCAATTCTGCCAGTGCGAGTTGGTTGCATCGTGATAAGGGCCATTATAAAACCGACAATTATTATTAGAGGAGTCGAAATGCCTACAAATTGAAGGGTATGTGAGAATGATGAAAGGAATTCGGGATCATTGAATGCCTCCACATAATTTTTGAATCCGATAAACACTTTTGAGGATAGAATGTTCCAGTCAAAGAAACTTAGATAGACTCCGTATATTACTGGAAATACGAGGAAAGCGACGTAAATGGCCAAATAAGGCAGCGAGAATAGGACAATATCTCTTTTTTGAATATTTGGATATTTATTCGCTTGCTATTTTCAAAAATAGTGGGGGAAATGGATCATTATGAGTCAATATTGATCCAAAAATCGCAAAAAATTATGATAACGTTAATATTCGCTGCTTCTTTGACGATATGATTTATTATGATTTTGCTTTGTCGATGATTATTTCCTCTAGCCTTCCCTCGTCCAACTCGAGCAGCTCCCAGGCTAGGTCCAAATA
>Ga0208195_1002151_pt1 | contig 19440 bp, 14 predicted proteins | sample AD_UKC077_MetaG_FD_184441 | JGI IMG/M metagenome (GOLD analysis project Ga0208195, IMG submission 184441) | Active sludge microbial communities of municipal wastewater-treating anaerobic digesters from USA - AD_UKC077_MetaG (SPAdes) (version 2) | ecosystem: Engineered > Bioreactor > Anaerobic >...
ATAAAATGTATTTCAGGTTATTTTGAATAAGGAGAATAAACTAAAAAATGAAACAGCTTTTTCTAATCATATTGACATTGCTGACGTTTCAGGCAGGAGCACAGACTGTAAGACCCGAAATCGATACTTTAGTGATGAAAATCGCCGAAGGTAACGTACTTGAATCGGAGCATATAGAAATATGAAATACAAATTACGAACCTAAAAAAAGTCGAAATTCGAAAGTATTTAAAGAATAAAAGTAGAATTAAATAAAATAATCAACTTTTAACATAACTCTTTGATAATTAAACAATTCTAAATTCTAAATTTTAATTGCAATGAAAAAAATAAGCCTATTATTCACAATTTTTCTCCTCTGTTCATTTTTATTGAATGCACAAAGTAGAGATGCAAAAAAGATAAAAAAAATGCTGGACGAGGAGCAGTATGAACAGGTTTTGGAGTACAAATCCAAAAAAGAGCATCGCCTGGATGGTAAATCTTTGTTTTACAAAGGGGTTTCAGCCTACCATTTGTCTCAGGACGAAAAAGCAAACCAATATTTTAGCATGTCTGTTGCTAAAGATCCAACCGATGCTGTGGCGCATTACTACAAAGGATTGACCGAATTCTACTTAAAACAGTATAGAGATGCGATTGTCAGCTATGACAAGGCGATACAAATCACTGACACCATATCGGAATTTTACGAAGCAAAAGGAGATGCCTATTCAAAGCTTGGAGATTTCGATTCTGCAGTGGAATATTTTAAAAAAGCAATGCAATATACAGATTGTAGTAAGGATGTTTATACTTCATTAGCATACGCTTTTAGTGGAGTTGGATTACTTGACAGTGCACTCTATTACTACGAGTTTGCCCTGATTATATTGGACCCTGAGGATAGAATGTATCGAATCGCTTCTAACAATATTGGGATTCTGTATCGTATGACAGAACAATACGATAAATCTATTGCGGCGTATAAACAACATATTGCTATGTTTCCGGATGATTACGCAGTAATGATGGAATGTATTCAAAATATGTTAAAATATGAAGAAACTGAGGAATACCTTGTGTATTTAAAAAAACTATACGAAGCAAGAGAAAACGGCGATTTGCTTGAGGATTTATCTGATATGATTTACTTTACCACTTTTCAGTGGAACGAGTACCTCATTGTGGCTTGTGAATTGTTTGAAGAAGAGGATTCCCCAATTTTCCCATGTAAATACAAATACGTTGCCATTGACAATGATGACAATGTTCCATTCTGGATTCAGTTAGAAAAAGAAACTATTTCCGGTGAGGAGTTGCACAGACTCAAACTTGTGAAAAAGGATTCGTTATTTGTTTATTCAAACTTTGAGTATACAGGTAAAAACCATCATAGAACATTGACCCATGCCGTGCTGCAAATATTGAACAATGAAGTGGCACCGGATACAATCATTGCGCCTTATAGAGAATGGGTTAAGCAAGCTATGGCAAAAAAATATGACGTTACAAAGTTAGAAAATGATGGTTCTTCTTTCGAAAAAGCGATCAAAGTGAACAGTGTTACTGAGGAGTATGAATGGTTGAGAAAATATTATCCTGATTATGAGATGATTTCCCAAGGACTCTATTTCGAAAACAACATTCCGTATGATGTGTTATCAATTATCGTTGATGGCGTTGAAAAGAAAGTGTACTTCGAAATTTCAAGTTTTTTCGGCAAGTTTTTGCTTGATGAATAATTCTTTACATTTGCAAAATAATAAGATCAAACATAAAACACAAAAGTTGTTACCGGGATGAAAAAGAATGATTCAGAACCTTTTAGACTCCGAAAAAGATTGATCAGCTTTCGTTTTGCTTTCAATGGAATAAAAAAACTGATTAAAAATGAACACAATGCAAGAATACATCTTGTGGCGTTAATAGCCGTCATTCTACTGGGTATCATGCTAAAAATCGGATTAGTTGAGTGGATTGCCATATCGATTGTTTCAGGCATTGTATTTGTAGCAGAACTCTTCAACAGTGCCATTGAAAAACTGGCTGATTTTATTGAACCCAATCGGAATGAAAAGATTGGACTCATTAAAGATTACTGCGCCGGTGCCGTTTTAGTCGCTGCACTGATTTCAGTCGTAGTGGGTGGATTAATTTTTATCCCAAAAATTATTGAAATAATAAAAACCCTTTACTGACAGTTATATAATAATCAAATATCAATATTATGAAACCAAAAAATGTAACACTTTTCCTATTGCTTTTCATGAGTTTAAATGCGTTTGCTCAAACTCCGGCAACATTCCATTTCAATTGTGCTCAGGTTGTTGAACCAACCTATATAGCTGCTTATTTGAAAGAGGGCGATAACAAAATTGAATTACTCGATGGCAGCGCAGGGAGTTTTATACGAGGTTTAGTTTTGCCCACAGGGGTAAACGATTACACTTTATCTGTTGAGTTTAATTACAAAATAGAAGGAAGCGGTACTTCATACAAAGAGTCAATTGAATATCCTTTTACGCTGGCAGGCGATGAAACAGAGGTTGAGATCACCCTCCGGATTGACTACAACTATTCGGAAAACAAAGTAGAAGGAAAAATCGAAGTGCTTCCATGTTATCCTTCCCAACCCGGACTAAAAATTGAATATGCTCCCCTTTTGAATGATAATCCTGACTACAAGGGTCCTTTTTTCATGCTCACAAACAACACCAAAGAGACTATTTATGGACGATATCTCCCCTATTACTACTGGGGAACTTTACGCAGTCAAACCAAGTCAGGATGGGGTCCAGATTATTTTGGTGAGTTGGATCTTGATTTTGCAGAACGTTCATTGCTCACTCCCGGCTCCGTAGCTATTGCCACTGTCGGTTCGTTCGGCTATAGCAACGATCTGGAAAAAGATCACTATCGATACAAATTGCTCTACTCAACCGAAGACAAAACAAACAGTTGGGAAATCAAAGATTCTCAAAACAAGAATTTCACCTGGAAATGCAAAACAGCCAAATATTACAGGTTGGTTTATGTGTTTAAGGTAGAATAATCCAATTACGAATTACGAATTACGAATTACGAGAAGGCGAAATTTAAATTTTATACAATTTTTAATTAATATTTATTAAATTTTTATATAATAATTAGCAATAATGAAACCTAAAATTATTAAAACAATTTTACCGACGATTCTCGGAATATTGACAGTGCTTGCAATTTTAGTACTTGTTAATGTTATTTTCCACAATGGAGATGGTTTTAGATCTCCCGATAATGGATTTTTCACACTATTTTTGCCGATAACAACCATAATTGCACTGATTATTCAGTTTAGCTTGACACTCCCCTTTTGGAGCAAATTCAAATCCCACAAAAAGGTTTGGGGATTAACACTCTTTCAATTCACTGCACTACTTTGTATCCTATCGGGTCTCGCCTTCGGACTGCTATTCTGGGAAAGAAGCTTCGGCTTGAGTGAACTGATTTATCTTTCACTAACAGGCATTATTGCTTTCGCTGTGTATTGGACAATCAATCTGCTAACATTAAAACGGATTGAGAGGGCTGGGTAATGTGCTGAAATACAGCACCATCAGAAAACGCAATACGCATCTCATCGGGGTTGATGAGCAAGTGATCTCATTTCGCTACATCAGGAGCATCAATGTCAATCAACATCTTTTTGGCGCTGACATCCAAATCAACGTAGTGGGCGGTTCTGCCTCCGCTTACTACCTCACCAAAAGCGACGCCAATCAAATCAAACAAATGCTCCTCAACTACAACCAAACCCGAAAAGGAGATTCTATTATTTTTTCTTAGGAAATAAAAATAAAAGGGGGCAGCAAAGGGGTGGCTTTTTTTTGTTTTTTCAATTCCCCACTCTAGAATATTTTACCTTTTCGAAAACCCTTCAAATTTTGGATTTAGCTTTAAACAACTACCTACGCTTCATTAACATTTCTGTGTTATGATCTTTTTTTCATTAAATCAGTTTTCATAATAAAAAAGATTATATATTTGCAGGAGTGTAAATTATGTAATAAATTATCGTCTATTCCTGCGTTAAAACGATACAAGTATGCTACGAAAAATAAATATAGAAGGATTCAAATCAATTAAAGAGATGGAGTTAATATTAAATCCACTTAACATTTTGATTGGATCAAATGGAGTTGGTAAATCCAACTTTATTTCCTTTTTTAAACTATTAAACAACATCTACGAACAAAGATTACAACAATTTACACTAAAAAACAAAGCTGATGATTTGCTACATTATGGAGTAAAAAACACAAAACATATTTACGGTTGTTTGCAGTTTGAAGATAACGCGTACGAGTTTTTGTTAACACCAACCGATGATGGTAGACTATTTATTGACTATGAAAGAAGTATCTATCAAAATGACGGTGGGTATAGTGAGCAAAACTTGCTGGAAAGTACAATTAAGACATCCACTTCTCGCAGAGATCATTGGCTAAGAGAACATTTGCAAAGTTATAAAATATATCATTTTCATGACACAAGTAGTACGTCCCCTTTACGATCTCCTGCTAACGTTCAAGATAACAGATTATTAAAAGAAGATGGGGAAAATCTTGCAGCTTTTCTTTATTACTTACAAGAGAAACATCCCTTGAATTTCAAAAGAATTGAAAAAGTAGTTCGTTCTGTTGTCCCTTTTTTTGAAAGATTTGAATTATCTCCTTCTTTACTGGATGAAAATAGAATTTTTCTTGAATGGAAAGAAAAAGAGCATCCGGAAACCTATTTTAATGCAAATCATTTGTCTGACGGAAGTTTACGATTTATAGCATTAGTTACCTTATTAATGCAGCCCAACCTCCCCAAAGTGATAATCATTGATGAGCCTGAATTAGGGCTGCATCCCACAGCGATAAATAAACTCGCGGGTCTCATGAAATCAGCTTCAGAAAAAGATTGTCAAATTATAGTTTCGACCCAATCTGTTACTTTACTGAATAACTTTGAAACAGAAGATATCATCACCGTTGAAAAGGAAGAGAATCAATCTGTATTCAGAAGACTGGATAAAGAACAGCTTCGTCACTGGATAGATGAGTATTCAATTGGTGAATTGTGGACAAAAAATATCATAAGGGGGTAGTCGGTATGAAAAGAGTGCTTATCATTGTTGAAGGTGATACAGAAAAAGAATTTGTTGATGACGTACTTAGTCCGTACTTAACATCACAAGGAGTATACGATGTACGATGCTTTAAAATCAAAGAAACACGAGGTGGTCTAATTAAATATCAACATCTAAAAAATGATTTAATTAACACTATTTATGAAAATAATGTGTTGGTTACCACGATGATTGATTTTTATGCTTTACCTAACGATTTTCCAAGATATGAAGAAGCAAAATGCATAGTTAATAAATCAGAAAGATTATCGTTTTTGGAAAAAGCCATCGTTGAGGATTTGGAAACAACCCAAAACAGAACTTTTCCCGACTTGATGCCTTATATACAATTGCATGAGTTTGAAGCTTTGGTATTTGCATCATCAGAGGCAATCAAAGCATTGTACTCAGAAACAGAAGCAAAATTTGATGAATTGGATAAAATCATCTCTGAATATCCAAATCCGGAAGATATCAACGATGACCCTTCAACGGCACCATCTAAAAGGTTGAAAAACAACCAATTAATAAAAGGATATAACAAGGTTATTGATGGAAACTTAATAATATTAGAAACTGGTATTGATACAATACTTCAAAAATGTCCAAGATTCAGCAAATGGGTCGAAACAATTATAGAAAGGGCTAAATAAAAACAAGAATTATCAGACTAAAACTCTGATTAACTGCAAGTTAAAAATGTCAAAAAAATGTCCAATTAAATTCTTCTTTGAACCCAATCTCCAATTTCAACTTGATATTGTTAATAAAATTTTTAAATTTATAAACATCTAAATATCAATACTATACAATAAAATAGTCCAAAAACACCCTGTTAGTTGTTTTTTTCATTTGGACGAAAACCGTATTATATATAGGGAACAATTAAAAATGAACAAATAAACTCAGTAAAAAGAATCAAAATATAAAACGGAGTAATGCTGATAGCCGTGCAAATTGCAAAGTGGAGGCAGATTAAAAAATAAAATTATGATACGTATTTCGAATCACCTTTTCATCGACTTTTTGCGATTGAACAATTTAGCTACAGATGTTCGCAATCAAGAACTTGGTAAGCAATTGGACGACATTATTATTCCACTTGGAGGAGTACAAGCGGGAAGATTTTTTACCGGTAGAGGTGAGGAAGATGGAGACCCTTTCGGCTTTCCAAAAACTTCAATGAGCTACAATTTTCCGGAGAGTCAGTTAGAAAATTTAGTGAGAGAATTTAAAAATAAATTCTTATAAAACAATTAACAATCCTTTAGTTATATTTGTTTCGTATTAAATAAATAAAACAGCGAAAAATATTTGTATATTTGTCGCATGTTAATAGGTATTTTATTTGGCAAAAATTAAGGAGTTATGTCAACTAAATTTTTTACAAATCAGGGCGAAAATAGTTTACTTAAAAAGTTTGAGGGTGTGTTTACAAATATTGAGAGTATCCGTCATTTTGATGCCTTGGTTGGATATTTCAGAGCCTCTGGTTATTTCAAAATTAGACCATTTTTAGAAAAAATTCCACAAATAAGAATTTTAGTTGGTATTAATGTCGACCAATTAATAAAGAAATATCACAATAAGGGACAACTCTATCTTGAAAATCCTGATGAAACAAAAGCCAACTTTCTTGAAGAAACAATTAAGAACATTCAAGAAGCCGACTACGACGAAACTACTGAAAGTGGAATTCTACAATTTATTGATGATTTAATTTCTGGTAAAATTGAACTTAGAGCACATCCCAACAAAAAAATCCATGCAAAAGTTTACATATTCAGACCTAAAGAGTTCAATGAATATAAATATGGTGAAGTAATTACAGGCTCTTCAAATTTAACCGATGCCGGACTTGGTGCAAGTCCTGAATCAAATTATGAATTCAATGTAAGTTTACGAGATTACGAAGATGTTAAATTTGCAACTGATGAATTTGAAAAACTATGGGTTGAATCTGTACCGATTTTACATGCAGAGGCAGAAAGAATAAAGAACCAAACTTATTTACGCGATAATTTTACGCCCTTTGAGTTATATATCAAAATGTTAATTGAATATTTTGGCAAACGTGTCGATTATGACCCATACAATATCGACCTGCTATTACCACCAAAATATTTTCGGTTAAAATATCAATCAGATGCTGCCAATCAGGGTTATGCTATTATGATGAAGCATAATGGGTTCATTCTGGCTGATGTAGTTGGTCTGGGGAAAACGATCATCGCTTGCATGATTATCAAAAAATTCATTTATGAAAATGGCACTCATACAAAAATTTTAGTTGTTGTACCTCCTGCAATAGAGGATAGCTGGAGGCGAACTGTAAAAGATTTTGAACTAGATAATCATTTTACCTTCATTACTACTGGAAGTTTACATAAAATACTCAACAAAGAGGATTATTCATACCCTAATCCCGAAGAAGTTGACTTAATTGTAGTTGACGAATCTCATAAGTTTAGAAATGACTACACCGAAATGTACTTAGCTTTACAGGAAATTTGCAAAAAACCACGTTCAAGACCTGCTGAAAATGGAGATGCTCGCAAAAAAGTTATTTTAATTTCCGCAACACCTTTAAATAATCGTCCACAAGATATTGAAAATCAACTTTATCTCTTTCAAGATAGAAGAAATTGTACTCTTGAAAACATCAAAAATTTACAAGAATATTTCAAGCCAATAAATGAGCAATATAAAAGATTAGCTAAGGAGGAAAAACTGAATATCAAAAAACTTAATGCACTATTCCAAAAATTACGTAATGATGTAGTAGAACCACTTGTAATTCGCAGAACAAGAAATGACATTGAGGGTAACAACGAATATTTGGAAGATTTGAATACACAAGGAATTAAATTCCCAAAAGTAGATGATCCTATTGAACTGCGATATGAATTGGATGAAAATTTAAGTAAATTATTTTTTGACACAGTTTCACTCATTACTAATCTGGATGAAGATGGCAATAAAATTGATGGTTTAGGATATTACCGATACCGAGCCATTGAGTTTCTTATCAAAGAGGAAGACAGAAAAATATATGGCGATGTAACATCCATATCAGGTCGATTATCTGCCATTATGAAAACGCTTTTAGTGAAACGACTTGAAAGTAGTTTTTATGCTTTTACTCAATCATTGTCTAGATTTCAAAAAGCAATTGAAAATATGCTCTCAATGTTTAATAATAACAGAATTTTTATTGCACCTGATTTAGATATTAACAAATTACTTGAAGAAGGCTTAAGTTATGATGCAATTGAGGCTAAAATTAACGAAAAAGGTGGTAATAATAGGGTGTACACTAAAGATGCTTTTGATGAGAATTTTTCTTCCTTACTTGATCAGGATAAAACAATAGTAGAAAATCTAATTGAACGCTGGGATGAGGTAAAAAAAGACCCAAAACTGATTGAGTTTTCAAAACAAATTCAGAATGAATTCTTTAAACCGAACCAAAATATAAGTGGCAAACTGATTATCTTTTCTGAATCAAAAGAAACTGTGGATATATTAAAGAAAAAACTTTCAGAGATTACCACAAAAAATGTATTAACTGTAAGTGCTGAAAATAGAAAAGATATTGAAAATGATATCCGAAATAACTTTGATGCAAACCTTGAAGAAGAGAAATGGCAAAATGAATATGATATAATCATTACAACGGAAGTATTGGCAGAAGGAATAAACCTACACCGAAGTAATGTGATTGTTAACTATGATGTACCGTGGAACTCTACCCGTCTAATGCAGCGCATTGGTCGTGTTAACCGTATTGGTTCAAAAGCCGAAAAAATTTATGTTTACAACTATTATCCATCTGACCATGGAGATGCACAAATTCACTTAGTTAACAATGCTCTGCGAAAACTTCAGGCATTTCATACTGCCTTCGGTGAGGATAACAAAGTATTCTCTATCCTTGAAGAAAAAGGAGAAGGTGCTTTATTTGGAAATAAAATTCAAAAAGAAGAAAGCGAAATTCTTAAGTATTTGAACGAGTTAAGAGAATTTCGAAAGAAGGATCCAAAAGCATTTTATGATATTTCAAAAATCCCGAACAAAGCAAGATGTGGTAGAAAATTGTCTGATAATAAACAATTATCTATACTAGACACAGAAACTGGACAGATTAACTATCCTTTAAAAAACACATCACTTACGTATCTAAAAAGTGAAAACCACCCCGGTATTTTCTGTTTAATTACACCGGAAATGAATGTTATAGAAATGAATTTCCTACAAGCAATAAAATTATTTAAAGCTCCTGATTCAGAAAAAACAATTGCTTTACACAAACTACACCATAAGCAAACACTGGCTGGTTTAGAATATTTTAAATCAGAAAAAAATCAAGAAAACATTCAGACTGTGTCCCGTAGAAACCTGAGCCCGGCTGAAAATAAAGCTATCTCAAACATCAATGCAGCGGTTAAACTTGCGCAAACTGAACAAAAACGAATGGCATTACTGCGGGTCTTGGATATGATCAAAAAAGGAACTTTTGCATCTAAGGGATTACCTAAATCTATTAACGACTTTTTTATCTCAAATATAGAATTATTTAAAGAATCGGATCAGTTTATTGAACAGTTATTTATTACTGTTCTGGACAGGTACAACCTTTCACCTAATTTAGGAGAAACACCTCAATCAGACGAAACATACAGTGGAATTGTAGATCCTCAAATTGTACTAACTCAAAGTTTTAGTTAAATATGGCAGCTAACAGAATTCAATTACAAAAAGCCTTACAAAGACCATACGACAGAGTTCTATTTTCACAGGAAGTATTGAACTCCGTATTTGGACAAGAATTTACACTATATTCTTCTTCATTGCCGGCGGTAATCCCTCCAAATAAGTCAGAATCAACTGTGATTGATAAAGTTTGGATATATGGAAAAATCCAATTAGAAGACAATACCGAAATTACGTGCTATGAAATTCTGTTGCAACCTCAAGTTCGTATTGAACAGAGCAAAGTAGCTATTCAGCAATATGTTAGAAAACTACTTACAGCAGGACAAGCTGCATTAATTAACTTTATAGCACCTGCAAATGAAAATCTTTGGCGTCTTACACTTGTTGCTAAAGACAGCGTATTGACCGAAAAAGGAGTAAAAGAGAAAACCACCAATGCCAAACGCTATACATTCCTGTTAGGTCCCTCTGAAACCTGTAAAACAGCAGCTGAACGTTTTGAAATACTAAGCATCGAAGAGAAAATCAATTTTCAAAACCTTATCAATGCTTTCTCTGTTGAAAAGTTGAGTAAAGCTTTCTTTGATGAATATACTCTGCATTACCAAAATTTTTGTGATTATTTACAAGAATCCAATTATCGTAGGTCGGTTTTCAACATCAGCTTTCCTACAGATGCTTCAAAACAGGATAAAGATAAAGCTTGCAAACCTATTCGCGATTTTGTAAAAAAAATGCTGGGACGTATTGTGTTTCTATATTTCGTTCAAAAAAAGGGTTGGCTCGGTGCAAGCAATACCAATTACATAGATGGACTTAGCGATTTTATCAAACAACTTTTTGACAAATCGGGCGGAGACGAAACTTTTTACAGCAACTGGTTATCGGTACTTTTCTTTGATACACTAAACAGAGAAAGAACAAATGATGATTTTAAAATGCCCGATGGAAAAACAGTGAAAGTTCCTTTTCTAAATGGCGGCTTGTTTGATAAGGAAGAGTTTGACGAACATTTACTAACCTTTAAATCCGAACTTTTTCATCACCCTGATTTTGAGGATACTATTCTGACGGAAAAAAATAAACGGAATGCACGTGGGTTCTTGGACTTTTTAGATGCCTTTAATTTCACGGTCTATGAAGATAGTCCAGATGAACAAACTGTAGCAGTTGACCCGGAAATGTTAGGGCATATTTTTGAAAACTTACTAGAAGACAATAAAGATAAAGGTGCATATTATACCCCAAAAGAAATAGTACATTATATGTGTCAGGAAAGCCTAATTGAATATTTATGTACCTCACTACAAATTGAAGATGAAGCTAAAGAAAGAGAAGCTGTAACCACCCTGCTTAAAGAAAAAGAATTTAATACCATTTTAAAACCTGAACTTAACAACATTAACGATGCATTGGATAAAGTAAAAATTTGTGACCCGGCTATTGGTTCAGGTGCATTCCCGATGGGTTTATTGCAAGAGATTTTTAATATAAAAGAACTGATTGCTTATGAAACAGGTAAAGAGTGGAAACCTGTCGAAACCAAACTCAATATCATCCAAAACTCCATTTATGGAGTAGATATTGAAAAAGGTGCGGTGGATATTGCCCGTTTACGATTCTGGCTGAGTTTGGTGGTAGATGAAGAAATACCTAAACCCTTACCAAACCTTGATTATAAAATTATGGTGGGTGACAGCCTAATAAGTAAGTTTGATGGAGAAGTAGTAGAGATTGATTGGGAACGTAAAAGAAGTGTGGGAAAAGCCGATGAATATGTAAAAAACGTACAACGTTTACTGGTTGAAGTTGCCGAAAAACAAAAGAACTATTTTAACCCTAACAATAAGAATAAGAAAAAACTACAAACTGAAATTCGCAACCTAAAAATTGAATTGCTAATTAACCAACTCTCTTATAACAAATTGGTATATATAGAAAAAAATCCACAAAAAGGCGGCTTTATGCCAACTGCTGCCGAAATAAAACACAATACCGAACGGGAATTGCGAATTAAGGGTTTTGACAATCCAATTAATAAATTGAAGAATCTTCTTTATAACCCTAATGAACCCTTTAATCATTTTGACTGGAAACTCGACTTCCCTGAAATACTGAATCCATATTTGGTAAATGGAAATGGTGGATTTGATATTGTGATTGGGAATCCTCCTTATGATGTATATCAAGGAAGTAAAAAAGATGAAATCAAAGATATTTTAAATTTTGAAATATATCAAAAATGTAAGGGAGGTAAAATAAATGCTTTTGAATTGTTTTTGGCAAAAACACATGAACTCCTTAAAAATAAAGGTGTTAATTGCCAGATTTTTCAAAATTCATTTCTTGCTGATAATTCATCTCGAAACTTAAGAGAGTTCTATTTCAAGAATGAAAGAATTATATTTATAGACTCTTTTCCAGAAAGAGATAATCCCCAAAAAAGAGTTTTCGAAAGTGTTAAAATGAGCGTTTGTATTTTACTCTCTAAAAGACATGTCATTAATGGAATTGATTATGAATTTGTTGTCAGATTTTGGGAAGATAAAACTATGCTAAATGGACATATAACAAAGTTTTCGATTGAAGAAATCGAACTTTTCGACCCTAAGCAGTTAACAATTCCAAACCTAAAAATAGAAGAGAAAAAGATTTATCATAATTATTATCAAAACGTTATGAAATATTCTGATTTTTTTGACTGCCTTGAAGGTGAACTTAATATGACCTTTCACAAAAAATATATGACAAACAATCCTTCAAATCCATTAATTATTAAAGGTGCTCAAATCCAGAGATACTTCACAACCTCAACTCCAAGTCAAGGAGTTATTGAATACGTTGATGAAGATAAATATTTAAAAGATTTTTCAAGAAGCAAAAAATCGCAACACCATAACATTTCTAGAATTGCTTTACAAGGCATTTCTGGGGCAAATGATAAGATTAGAATAATTAGTACATTAATTCCTGAAAACGTTTACTGTGCTAATTCATGTAATTATATAATTCCTATTGTGGAAAACAATGTAATTTCAACAATAAGTCTTTTAGGTATTTTTAACTCAACTCTTACAAATTGGATTTTCAGAAAATCAAGTACAAATAGTAATGTCAACTGCTATGAGGTTAACAATCTTAGAATACCAGATATTAAGAATAGATCACATGCTTTAAATTGTTTAAAATTTCTTACTCAATATGTCTTGTATCTTAGACAAGAGATATTTATTGATAATGAATTACGTCTCATTTATCATTATCTAGAGCAAATCATAGATGGAATAGTTTACGAGTTATATTTCCCTGATTTATTCAAAAAACATAATCGTGAAATTATTAAGCATTTGGGTGATTTACCAGAGTTTACAGACAACATGAGTGATGAGCAAAAAATGAATATTTGTAAAAATGTATTTGAGCGTCTGAATAATAAGGAACATCCTGTAAGGATTAATCTATTTTATATAAATTCTATACCAGAGATAGCAATGATTGAAGGGAAAAATGAGAATAACTAAAAATGAACGATAAACAAAAAGAATATCTGCGGCAAATTGAAAAAGATAGAAAAGAGGAATTAAAAAAACATTCATCACTTATTAAATCTTTCATTGATTACTGTAAAAGTAAGCAAATACATTTGACCGAAAAGAACTTTTATTTTATAGAAACTATAGGTGTTGTAGCAACTTATCCAAATATAGCTTACCTTCTTAATGATAAAATCTATACCGATAAAGAAAATTTAGTTGCAGTTACTCTTCTGGAAAAAGAATTAAAAAAAACAAACTCTGCTCGAGGTTATTATTTCGCTGACAAATATATGGTAATGGCTCATCCTTATTTCAGACGAGGACACAACCAAAACAACAACTTTACACCATGTTTTATAGATTTTTTTTGGAATTACAACAAAGATAATATCCAAAAATATATTGCAATTGATAGTGACAGAATTAGAGTGAATGTAGACAATCGTATGTACAGAGAATTGGACACTTGGTACGGTGCCAAATTCGAAAATGCAATCTCTGATATCGAAGACGGAATTGTTAAGCTTCGTCCACCACTTGGACTTAAGGCATTTGATATTGAATTTATTTTTGGCAACACTTACTCTCTTGATATCAAGTGGTCATCTAAAAATGGAATTAAAACTTTCCAGGCAGAAGAATTCAAAGTGGAAGAAAATAAAATTATCAAAAATGGGAATGAATACTATCCTGCAAAATATTTACATGCTGAATTTGACATTTGTATGGGTACATTTAGGCATTTGGACGGGGCTATCCATTTTTATACAAAAGAAGAGTATTATCAAAGACGTGATAGCGACTTAAACTATAATAGCAAAAACAATTTGCATTTAAAAACAGTTTCTCAAAAATTATTTAAAATCAATGGAAAAATAACAACTGACGAATGGATTGAATTGGTTAGTCATTATCTACAAGGTAATCTACTCATCTTTGAGTACTTTGAAGGAAAGTTACCCGATGAGATATCAAAGGGATTGGAAATAGTTTTAAAAGCCAGAAGTGAAGAAAATTAATGTTTAAAATAAAAAAAATTTCACTCCCCCAACTCCTTATCCATCAACACTATACAAAAAAATAAGCCAAAAACACCCTCTTAGTTGTTTTTATGATTTGATCGCCAACCGTATTATATAGTGTAGAAATCATAAATTAACAACTAAAATTAAAAAAAATGATGTACAAATTTCAAACAAAGTATGGCAGAGAGTTGGAATTGGACTTGAGCCTTTGGAAAATTGATGAGGGTTTTGGATATTGCAAAATCGTTGACAGATCGGAGGATCTAATGTTGTTGGAGAATGACTATCGGGATCGGTTTTGGTTTCGGGAGGATTTGATTCACTCGAATGAAATCCCTATAGTGAATAATCGGCTTGTGTTGCCTGAAACACTGTATGAGTATTGGTTTTTGAAGGATTTCAGAAGGGAAAGCAAAGAGGCATTAGATCAATTGTATGAGCAACATGCAGCGCTTATTTTTCAAAACAGAGATCTCGTGTTAAGTAAGGCGGAATATTATCTACTGAAACCATCCGCTTTGAAAAGTGGGTTTGCCTACTCCGGCGGGAGGAACTACAGCTTGGGAAAACTGTTCGAATCGATCGAAAGTGGAAATCACATCTATTATCCTGAGTTTAAGGAATATAAGAAGCTATTCCTAGTGTCGATGAGTGCTTCTCCACTGAGCGGTCATGTTTCTAAGGCTGTTTTTTGGTCTGACGAAACCCACGAGTTCGTAAAATTGGACTCCGGCACTACCCTACCCGATGGATTCGGTACAGCGCAAAGCAAAGAGTTTATCAACCTCATGAGCGGCAAGGAGATAACCATGGATCGGGAAGATAAAGCGATGCAGAACTTGATTTCGGATTTCGGATTCATAACTATTTCTTAACATCTTCGTAATACACCAACATGGGAAATTTACCAATCTTCGCGGAATGATTAATAATAGAGAACTAAGCTGGTTAAGCTTTAATGAAAGAGTATTGCAAGAGGCTAAGGATCAATCAGTTCCTCTTTTGCAAAGAATGCGATTTCTGGGTATTTTTTCCAATAATCAGGATGAATTTCTGAAGGTTAGAGTCGCTAACCTGATCAGAATGGCATCGATTAAGGAGTTTAAAAAGGTAAAACTGACCGGGGGCTATATTGCCGAAGATTTATTGGAACTGGTAAACCAGAAATTGGCAGTTTTGCAAGAAGAGTTCACAAACACTTATGATGAGATCCTTCTGGAATTGCAAGGACATGGCATTTTTGTAGTGAATGAGTACGAACTCAACAGCGAACAAAAAGAGTTCTGCAGAAACTACTATTCAGAGATTATCGCGCCTCGTTTGGTGCCGATTTTGATTAAGAAAAGTACCAAACTGCCTTTCTTTAAGGATGGTAGCACTTACCTTGCCGTGCAGATGATCAAGGGTAAAACCTCGAATATCGCTATTGCTGAAATTCCAGTCAGTTCCGCTTGTCCACGCTTTGTGGTACTCCCCTCTCAAACAGGGAGAAAGGATATCATCTTCATTGACGATATTATCCGGTTGTGTCTGGATGATATCTTCTTTATGTTTAACTACGACTCTATTACGGCTCACGCTTTCAAGATACTTCGGGATGCGCAATTGAATATCGATGATGATGTTTCGAAGAGCTATGTAGAAAAGATTGAAAAGAGCATTGAATTCCGACAACATGGAACGCCCATCCGGCTGATTTACGACAAAGATATGCCGAAGGATGTCCTGGATATCATCTCTGTCAAATTTGGCTTTAAAACCAATCAATTTGTAAATGGAACCGATCGCTACCACCTGATGAAGGACTTAATGAACTTCCCGAGAGTAGATCCCACCCTTGAGAGTAAAAATCCTAAACCGATCAACTCGAGTCGGGTAAAACATAATTCCAGTATTCTCGAATCGATTAGAGAAAAAGATATTCTACTCAACTACCCTTATCACACTTTTCATCACTTTATACAGTTCCTTTCCGAAGCGGCGATAGACCAAAAAGTGAAAAGTATTTTCATCACGCTTTATCGGACAGCAGAACGCTCAAAGGTACTCAATGCGCTCATCAACGCTGCCAAGAATGGTAAAAAAGTAACCGTCTTAATTGAGTTGATGGCACGCTTCGATGAAGAACAAAACATGGAAAGTGTTGCTCTGTTACAGAAAGAAGGAGTAAAAATACTTCTCGGTATTGAGGGAGTAAAAGTTCACAGCAAATTGGTTTTGGTTGAAAGACGTGAAAGATCACAAACCAGAGGATATGTCTATGTTGGAACGGGAAATTTCAATGAAAAGACAACACAAATCTATTCAGACTTCGGACTTTTTACTGCTAATCCTCAGGTTGCAGAAGATGCCAAAGCAGTATTTGATTTTTTGGAAAATACACACCGAAAATTTACTTGCAAACAACTTGTGGTTTCCCCCTACTTTATGAGAAGTAGATTCGAAAGGGATATAGCCAAAGAGATTGAATTAGCTAAGAAAGGTAAAAAAGCTTATATCTATGCCAAATTTAACAGTCTGACAGATGAAAAGATGATTAAACTCCTCTACCGTGCTAGCCGAGCAGGAGTAAAAATTAAATTAATCATTAGAGGAGCTTGCTGTTTGGTACCTCAACTTAAAGGTGTGAGTGATAACATTGAAGTAATCAGTATTGTGGATAAGTATTTAGAGCATGCCAGAATGGTGATTTTTGGCAATGGAGGAGATGAAAAAACCTATATCCTGAGTGCGGACTGGATGACCAGAAACTTAGACCGCAGAGTGGAAGTGGGAATTCCTATTTTAGACAAATCAATTCAGAAAACGCTTAAGGACGTATTCAAGATACAATGGAGCGACAATGTCAAGGCAAGAGTAACCGACATTAACGGCGTAAACAGCTATGTTCAAGATGGTTCCGACTTAAAAATACGTTCCCAGGTTGAATTATACAATTACTATTTAGAAAATAATCAATGAGAATAACCACCTTAGGAGCCATCGACATCGGTTCCAACGCCATCCGTTTATTGGTAAAAAACGTGGAAGATTACGATACACGTAAAGATTTCAAGAAGGTTGCACTGATCCGCGTGCCGATCCGATTGGGAGAGGATGTTTTTATCAACGGAGAGATCAGTAAGGAAAAACAGGAGCTGCTTTCTATTGCCATAGAGGGTTTTTCTCTGCTCATGAAAGCTTACAACGTAACCCGATACAGAGCTTGCGCCACATCGGCAATGAGAGAGGCTAAAAATGGGAAAAAAATCGTAGAAAACATCAAAAAAAATTGCGGTATTGAAATCGAAATCATCAACGGTATAGAGGAAGGTGAGCTGATTTACGAAGCCGGCGAGGTGGACAGTTTTTTTTCCAGTAAAGAGAGTTATATCTACGTTGACGTTGGGGGTGGTAGCACCGAAATCATTGTTTATAACAACTTTCAAAGGGCGGAATCCAACACCTTTAAGCTGGGTACCGTGAGAATGATCAAGGGGGCAACCTCAATGAGCGAAGTGGCGGATTTTATCCACTATCTCCAAAAAATCAAGAACAAATATCATCCTGTCGGGATTGTCGGTTCGGGTGGTAACATTAATAAAGTCCACAAGATGCTGGAAAAGAAAGAGGGCGAATGTCTTAGCGACAAAGAGGTGATTGCGCTGTACAATACGCTCAGTGGATTGACCGTCGACGAAAGAATAGAGCAATTCAAGCTCAATCCTAACCGCGCTGACGTTGTGGTTCCCGCATTGGAAATCTTCTCAACCATCTGTAAAACCGCGAATATCAAGAAGATCGTAGTACCACGCATCGGTCTGTCAGACGGGATTATCCATCATTTGGAGCAAAACCTGGAATAAACGGATTTCGGATTTCGGATTTCGGAATCACGGTTTTCCATAGAGACGCAAAGCATTGCGTCTTTACGGCAATTTATTTCTGATTTCTAACTTCTTACTTCTTATTTGGTATTTAAAAAAAATTGGGGGGCAGACAAAGTTTACCATTTTTGTTAATCCATTTCCCCGCTCGGCAAAAGAGAGGTATAAGCCCTGTCCCTACAACCGTTCAATTAAAATTTTCCGTTCTAAAATGTCTAATTGATTACTCCTCCTCAAAAAAATCCGAAATCCGAAATCCGAAATCCGAAATAAAATTCTCTAAAAGGTATGAAATGGAGAGTGGGGAAATGAAATTGCGAAAAGGTGAGTCTTGTCTGCCCCCCTTTTATTTTTATTTCAAAAAGAAGAAAAAAAACTTAAAAAAGTCGAAAGGCAAAAGTTGGAAGGCGAAATTCTAAATTCTAAATTTTATTGTACCTTTGTAGCTTGAATGGATAACAATAAAAACCCTATGAATAGAAGGAGATTCAAGAAGGCAATCAAGAGAATGAAGAACTTACCCGGAGGAAAATATTTCTTTTGGTACATCAATAATAAGATCCGGCATTTCTATTTAAAAGCGATTAAATCGACAAAAGTGGCGTATCCGTCAACGATTATGCTCGAATTAACCAACCATTGCAATCTGGCGTGCACCACTTGTCCGCGGATGTATCACTATGGAAAAGAGATGGATAAGGGATATATCGGACTGGATTCTGCTAAAAAAATAATCGATGAAATATGGCCTTATCTCGACTCAATTGGATTGACCGGTATGGGAGAAACCTTTCTGTATGAGGAGATTGGCGAAGTGGTCGATTATATCAAAGGAAAAAATAAAGGAATCATCATTTCCATATCAACCAATGCCGTTTTGCCCAACTTTATTGAGAAAGTGAGCGGTGTAATCGGCAAAATCGATACCATCCAGATTTCAATTGACGGACTTCACGATGTGTATAACAGTGTCCGGGTCAGATCCAACTTTGATATTTTGGACAAAAACCTGCGGGAGCTTTCTAAAATGGCAAAAGACAGCGAAACTGACCTCATGCTGAATATGGTTGTGACCAAGGAAAACTATATGCACATGCCACTGTTGGTGCAATATGCCAAAGAGATTGAGATTCCATACGTGGATTTTACGCTCTTTAATC
>Ga0208195_1002174_pt1 | contig 19295 bp, 23 predicted proteins | sample AD_UKC077_MetaG_FD_184441 | JGI IMG/M metagenome (GOLD analysis project Ga0208195, IMG submission 184441) | Active sludge microbial communities of municipal wastewater-treating anaerobic digesters from USA - AD_UKC077_MetaG (SPAdes) (version 2) | ecosystem: Engineered > Bioreactor > Anaerobic >...
CTTTATTTCCTTTAGGGTCTTTCATTTGTATAGTTAAGTCTGTATCCACTAAATCCATAGGAGAATTAATCTCCCATGAAATAGCGATATCTTTACCTATTCTTATTCTTTTATTTGTCATAATCATCTCACTGTTTATAAGTTATTGTATTATCCGTATTAATCTATGTTTCATATTACAATTCTCCCCACGTAAATTCTCCTGTTCCTGCGTTAGTATAAAAGACATCATTCACTAAGTCATACATACCTGGCTTATTATCAGCATTTCGGATTACGGGAATGAAATAATGCAAAGTAACTTGGCTTTCTTTAATAATTAGATAATATAGCCTTGATGGAGTACGTGTAGGTGTCCCAATATTATTTAATGCAAATAGAAACAGTGGATATATAGCGTCATTCATCGTCTCTACGCACGTCATGTCTTTAATATCATACCTTGTACCGATAACAGGGGAGATGCTTGTAATGTAGTTCAGATAAAAGTCGGAGTCTCTTATATCTGCTGTTGTCGTAAACAACGAAACGGTTCTTGTATTCTGATTTAAGTATATTTGTTCATTTTTTGTCGCGTAATTTCCTCTGTTACGACTGCCAAACCACGTTGTATTGACATTTTGCACTTTTGCGATTCCCGCAGAGAATGTCATATTATGATTGCAATATACTCCCGTATCTATATACTGTGTTCCACTACTCTCCAGATACTTCACTTTTCTAAAACCATCAGGCACTTTATACCAGACATAATCATCCCACTGTTTATAAGTTATTGTTGTATCTGTATTAGTTGAAATAGTTGTATTATAAGGCGTACATTTAAATTCCATGTCGCCCTCTTCTTTTCTATTAACTTCACCGCTATAATAATAAATCTTACCGTTCTTTCTTGCTTGTTTAAATAGAGCTGGATTATTGTAACCTATATCTTTTATATATACCAATTTATTTAACGTATTTTTCTCTATATAAATTCCATAATCCACTCTATCCAGATCAGCCCCTGAAGCCACTAAAGGATAATAATTAGATAGAACTTTGCCATCTCTAAGTATCTCATCTTTCCCGAGCCAGTAAAACTTATTATTACCTGTTCCTTTTTTCCAGTCTAAATCTCCTATATTAACGACTTTCATATAGCTGTTTATCTTATATTTAGAACCGTCATAAATAAGTTCATCAGTCCAGTGTAGATCAGCTTCAGCCCTATAATCTCCTGCTTTTATCCATACTGTTTTAGGAGTAGGTTCAATAGGGGTCATAGGAGAGGGCTTTACGGGAATATAAGGGATAGGGGCGATAGTAGTTAAAGGAGTAGAAGCAAAAGGAGCGGGATCAACTTGTTTAACCTTACTAAGAGCGTCTTCTATATCAGTTTCAGTATACTCACCTTTCCATAGTTCAGTTAAGTCTATTAGGTTTAGTTTTTTAATAGTCATTGTACCTGTTCCATTAATTTGTATAGTAATAGACTTAGTATGATCATCATAAGAACTAATATTAAGAATAGCTGCGAAGCCACTTATAGTTTCAGTTAAAGAGGATCCAGTATTTATGTTATACATAACTGTAGATCCAGGTTGAAGTTCATAAGAGGGGGTGTCGAAATAGAATAGATACTTATGACCGAGTGTTAAGTAGTCTGTTAAAGTAAAAGTCACAATAATTTCTCCATCACTTCCGGTATTCAGTGTTATATTATCGTCATTAACAGTGAGTGTTCCCTCCTGAAATGGTTTTCTTATATCATTTTGGCGAGCTGTGCAAGGAAATGGATTTTTAATATACTGCTTCCAATCTCCAACAAAACTACCATAAGCGGGATAATCAACTACTCTTGCCTGTCCTTCACTAACCCATTCTAAACCTGTAGGATTTTCAATAACTTCTACAACTTTTTCTATAATATCTTCTGTCGAGCTATATTTATAGAAGCCGTTAAAGAACAAATCCAAATCTATAACGAACATTTTCCATAGGTTGAATTTAAAAGTTTGTGGCAGAGAACGATTACCGACTGCTGCTGAAAGAGATATTGAATTTGCTTCTATAACAGATCCGAACCAAGCTGTATTATCATATCTTGTTAATTCTCCTTCAATTCCACCAAGAGACATATAAAAATAGTCAACAGCTAAATTTGCCTTCGCTAAAACTAAGTATCTATTCCCTTGTACTGGTAGTCTATCTAATCTAAACTCAACCCAACTTAATTCACCTTGAGAAACCATTATCTGTATACGATCAGAGTCAGAACCTGCTGGACAATATTGACAGTTATTGAATATTATATTATCTACGTGTCCTACCCACGGCATACAGTTTAAAACGCTATTATTCCATATTACGTACGGAGTAGAATCTTGATAGGTCTCTCCGTGCATAGTAAACTGTAAAGGGTCATTATAAGTCCCATGTAGTGTTTTAGGAGACTCATTTTTATTAAACCCTTCACTTACTTTGTGCCAACCAGCTATCTTTTTACCATTTCTCATTACATTTAAAGGTCCATAGCCATTAAAAAAAGGCTGGCATTTATTAGTATTATATATTACACTCATTATTAATCAGGATAAACGAAATGAATACCATTCTTGTTAGCTAATGCATCATACTGAGATTGAGAATAAGTAATCATTGACATCCATTGCTGTATTGTCGTATTAGACATTAAAGAAAGCTGAATGAAATGATTTACCTCATTCTGTATAACATCCCCCATATTAGCCATTAAATCACTATAAAATGCATCTTTATCTTCCTGCGACCAGTCCGAATAATTAGAACCACGAGCTATACAAAGCCAGTTAGCATTATCGTCTGCTGGCTCACTGTTAGTATTATCATTAATAGCTACCCACGAATTAGCGTTCCATAATACTATATCCATTTTATAATAGTCAATCGTAGGATCCCAGATTCCTTTCCAGATTGGTAAAATTCTACCTAAATTATAAACTGCCATTATACATTATTATTATCCAGGAGTAACTCCCCTGCGTCATTTATATATATATCTATATTAATATTTCCCTGGTTAGGTACAGAAACATATAAATTAGTGTCTTTCATTACTTCGAACCATAAATATTTATAGCAGCATACTACATTATTATATTTATAGTAATTAACTAAATAATCTTCATCCATTATAGCATATAAATAACCACCTAAATTAGAGAAATTTAGTTTAGTAGTATCTCCTATACCTATATCTCTATAAGAGAAATGATATTGATGATTTAAGCTATTAACATATTTATTCTTTTCTGCCCCGAAATTAATATCTCCATTATATAAGTAGTTAAGTTGACTATCCTTTATATTAAACTTGTTGATATACAAGTCATTATAATAAACAGCAAAACTATTATCACCACTTTCTATAAATTCTGCATAAGCTTTCTTTAGCTCATTACTATTTACATCATTAGCTAAATTCATTTCTTTTCTATTAATGTTACATTACGGGAATTATAGCCATAATTTATTTCTAATCCATTGACTATAAATTTCTTATCTTCGAAACATTTATATGTAACTTTACTTAGCATATCTATATCTAAATGGGTAGTTCCTTTAAGAATAATAGTATTATCAGAATACTGTCTACCATAAGCCTTTAAAAGCATCTCTTCGGGTCTCATTACATCACCTGTAGAAATATTGCTTAAATAGTCTAAATAGTGCTTTCTAGAGCCTTGTCTATTGTATAGATAGTTATTACTAACCTTCTTCCTATCGTAGCTTATATAGTCTAAATTTAGGTTAAAATCGTTAGTAAATACATTATGTTCATTCTTATATACATATTCTGTATTATTAGAATCATTAGCATTCTCCGAATTTTTATTTACAGAAGTTATACTAATTCCACTTATAAAAGTAGAAGTAGTAACTACTCTACCTGTATAAGATACCCCGAAAGGTCTATAAATAGTAATAGTTAGTTTACCATTTAGTAATTTATTACTAGGGGCTGGAATAATAAATCCATCTACATTTTCAGCTAGTTTATATTTTCTTTTATTAGTAGCTGATCTAAAGCCTATATCAGTATTAAAAGCATTAGTTTCTTTAGTTACATCTAGATTAGCCTTAACAATAATAGGATTATTAGAAGTAGTCCATAATAAATCACCATTAGTATCTTTATATAGATGATATACATCTACTCCATTATCTATCTTTACGGAAATAGGTATAAAATCCATTTCATTAGTTTCTGGCTTAATACTAGATTCTGTAGGCATATAATCTATAGAGAAATTAAATTTAGCATTAAATACTAAGCAGTCTGTTTCACTAAAAGCTATATTATTTACTTCTAAATCTACCATAGGCATTTTAACTAGTAAATTTTCATCTACAGCTATATCTCTATAGATATATTTAGTTAAATCATTAGTTCCCCTTAGTGCATGGAATATCATTATTCCGTCTTTTATATTATTCTCATTAATTACTCCCCAGTTATTTAAGTAACCAGCATCACTTACAGAACATAATGAACAAGGAGTAGCAACTACATTTTTAGTAGCGAAAAAAGGATCTGTATCTTCGTATCCTCCTAAAAAAGTAAGATTACCTGGCTCATAATCCTGTATTAAAGATCCAGGAAAGTAATAACTTTTATCCGCTAAAGAAGTCTGTTTATCCTTTTCGTAACAATAACACTTTACATTAATAATATTAGGATCATTATAGACATTAGGATTAATACCATAGAAATTATATAATATCCAGTTAGTTATACTAGGAGTATCTATATTTCTAATATACTGAGCTACATTATATTCTCCGTAAAGTCCTGTATTATCGTAAATTACATATCTATAACCAGCTATATAGGCATCTTCCGAAGACATATCTTCATTACCATATTCTACTTTATTAAACCATTCTCCTAAATTAGGAAATTCTAGCTCAGTATATTCATGTTCAGCGGTAATAGTAAATTTATCGTATATTTCCCCTAAAGATATTCTAGTATCATTAGCAGCAGATTCTTCTTTAACAATCTCTTTTAGATTATTAATAGTAAATAATAGCTCGGTATTATTTAGTTTATCGAATCTGGTATAAGTAGTATACTCATTAGCTATAGCATCATAGTTAATAATATATAATTCATTTTTCTGTTGTACAATAGTTACATTTAATACTGTAAGTAAACTAGATATAACGTCTAATAATTTCTTTTTTTCATTAACATTATCTTCTAGTGATCTATATCCTATTGCTGGGCAATTAAGTAAAGAACTACTATCCACTGTTCTAGGAATTTTAATATTCTCTGTAACAGTACAATAGTTTATATTTAATTTATCCATAGCTGACACTAGAAGTGTCTTTAAAGTAATATCACTACTTTCTATATCTACATCTATATATTTAAGAACGCTTAATTTATCCTGGCATTCTAATTCATAGACATCTAAATAGGAATTATATTCCTGGCTATAGGCATTAGGTGTAGAATAACCAGACCATTCTATGTCGAAAAATACTTCATCAGCATAAGGTAGTTTATAAGAATCATTATATCTATAACCTTCTTTAGCCTTAAATAATTCTACTGTAACTGATTGTATATCAATAGAATTTAATTCGGGCATAAATTCCTTATTTAGTAATCTAACCACTGCTGTAGAACCTATAAAGGGCTTATATACCTCACCATTTCCATCATAAGTAACAGTAAATGGATTATCAGCTAATAGTAATTCTATTTTATCCGTTATAGTAGGGTTATCTAACTCAGTTTTAATAACTACCTTATATAATTGCCCATCTGGATCCTTTTTAGAATTAGTATCCCTAAAAAAACTATAAAAATATTTCATCTTATCTTATTCTATTAATATGTCTGTTATAGTTATCTAAAGTTCCTACTAAGTCTTTACCTCTAACTACTAATTCTACTTTCTGTACACTAGATTCAGTAGTGCCATTACCATTACTATTTAATAAATGGAATAGCCTTTTCTGTTGACTACCATTAAGAATCATTTCACCCGAATTAACTCTAGCTATATTATAGTCTCCTATACTTCTATTACCTCCAACAATACCTCCTTCTGCAAATTTACCAATAGAAGCGAATTTTGTAAACATAGAAGTAACGGTAGCCGCTACTGTTCCCATAGCTATAAGATTATAAGGAAAAGGCAAACCAGAAGCTGAAGCAGAAGCCTTACCGAGTGCAACTGCTTCAGAAGCTGCTAGTTCATTTTCAGCAAGAGTTTTAAACATATTAGCTGCTTCAGTAACTGCACCTCCAAGAGCTTTAATAGTTTGCGTAGTAGTTTCATCACCAATCTTTATTACTTCCCAAAGATTACCCCAAGCTGAAGCTAAACTATTAACAGCGTTTGTTTCTAATTTCAACTTTTCAATATTATCCTTGGAAGTTTTATCTTTATATTTTTCATTAAGCTCTTTCATTGTTTCATTTAGATCAATAGGGCGAAGGTCAGCTTGTTTAGTATCTAGCATCATATCCTCTAAAAGGTTTTCTAGCTCCGTTAAGTTTTTTGCATAGGCGTACCTTTCCGTTGGATCAGAAGAAACTTCTATAGCTTTTTTTGTTAGTTCAATTCTTCTCTTAACGGCTTCTATTGTCTTAAGCTCACCTGTTTGTAAATAATCTTTCCACAAATCTTCGAAAGCTTTTTGCTGTTTTTTGGCATTTTCTTCATGAAGTTCTTCTTTATATTCTACCTTTTTAGGTGTGGCGGACGCTTCTAGAATTTCACCTAACAGTCTTTGCTTCTCTTTCTCGCTTAAAACTGCCTCAGTCTGTAATTTTACATATTCAGATATATCACTTTCAGAGTCTACTATATTTTTTAAGGCATCTCTTCTTTTAATTTTTACTTGCAGCTGAGACCTATCCATAGAAGGAACTTTTACAGTTTGTCGAACACCATTAGCACCGATTATCTCTTTCGTTTTGCCATCATTTTCTATTTCAGTTTTTAAGTCATTATATTCTTTCTTAGCCTTTTCTAAATATTCGAATTTAGAATTTGTAGCATCCAGACCCTTAAAAAACTCTTCTCCTATTGCTTTATTATCCTCACTAAACAACGCTAAAATAGTTTCTTTCTTTGCTGACGCTACATTTTTTAGGTGATTTGCTTCATCTGTAAAGTAACCTATAACCATTTTATCTAAATTGGCTTTATCTGTAGAACTCAATGATATACCTTCTTTTTTATTTGTTTTTGCTGTTTGGATTTTCTCTTCTAGTTCTGCTAGTCTACCCTTGTCCAAAGCTCTAAATGATTCCAAAGTGTCACTAGCCTGATAGAACTTACTGCCGGCAGTAAAACTAATTCCTATATTACCAAATCTAAAATTTCTAGTAAAGTTTTTCCACGCTGTGCCAGCTCCTTCTAAAGTTTCTTGCCAACTATCCCAGGCTGTCTCATTATTTTTTATAGCTGAGTTAACGGCATTAAAAGCTAAATCAGCTGCTGCGAGACCCCCTGTAAATTTAGCTAAGATATCTATTCCTCCGCTGAATCCTTTTCCAAATTCATCTATATTATTATTAGTTTTTTTAAACCCTTCTCTAACTTCACTAAAAGCACTGTTAGCGTTAACTTTTAGTTTAGAAAGCTCTTCGTTAGCTGTTCTCATAGCCTCACTCATAGCTTTTCCAAACTGTCCTTTCTTAGCTTCTTCACTTAAATTTCTCCACTGTCTATTAAGTTTTTCTAGCTCGTCTTTTAGGATTTTAGCGGACTGTTGATTATTCTTATTACCGTCTGCTACTTGTTTTAAAGATTTTATACTTTTATTAAACGCATCTACCTGAGAATCAGTTACTTTATTTACGGATTTCATAGTAGCCGCGAGATTTTTATTAGATTTATCGAATAGTTTCAGTTCTTTACTAGCCTTCTCTACCGCGGCATTAAACCCAGAAGTATCAGCCTGTATTGTTGCGGTTAAAGTACTCATAGTTTTTTTATTTTAATACTTCGTTTATTTTATTATCTAGAATACCCTGATTTACTGCTTTTCCTATAGCATCAGAATTTCTTATATAACCAGTAAATCTTTTTCCAGTATATCTTGGCACTGTTCCTCCAACAAATATACGGGCTAGTGTACTATCTTTTGTTAAATATCCGAAAGAGTGTAGTTTTACTTTTGGGTGCCATTCGTGTCTATAATCTTTCTTAAGAGTACCCAATATAATACCTTCAGCCACGTTATTCATTTTATAAGGAGAAGATTTTAAGTTTTTTCTAGCGTTATCTTTCATAATAAAAGCTGCCGCTACAACTGCTTTTCCTATTTCATCATTTTTCTTTTCAGCCTCCTTTATAAGTGCTGTATCATCGAAATTTAGTGTAAAAGTAATCATATTCGAATCTTTTTAGCTTTTTCTTTTAGTCGCTTTATATCTTCATTAGAAATCTCTATACTTCCTTTATCATTACTTTCTGTATCCCAACTAAATTTAATTATATCTTGCATAGAAAGCTTTTTTGTACTATTAACTTGGGCTGTTATATAAGCGTTTAGTCTACACGTTTCCCAGAGATTTCTATCTAAATAAGGGAGTGACTCTATTATATCATTTATTTCCCATTCTGTCATTTCATCATAAAAGTACTCTATTGAACAAACTCTAAACTGAAAAACTAAAGTTCTAAATAACTCGTGAAAGATTAACGTATCTTCGCCTACCTTTTCTGATAGGCTTACTCTTTTTTTAATTTATTCTGATTTTCAATTATATCATTCAACCATCCCGCAAACTCCTTTAGTAGGTTATTATTTTGGTCTTCATCTACAAAATCTAGAAACTCATCGAACGTAAGAGAATAATCCTTGCTCGAAGCTACTACTATAACATAAAAGAACGTCATAATATTCTGTAAACTAGTAGGCTGAAAGGTTTTATTTTCAATATTTTCATACATCATAAGAGCTCGTAGAGAATACTTAAGCTCGACTTCTTTTCCTTTAATATTTATTTTCATAATTTAAGTGAATTTAAAGTAAAAAAGGAGCAGCTTATAAATAAACTACTCCTTATATTATTAATGAAGATCTGGAGTAGGATCATCAGTAGATTTAACAGACGCTACTGCAATCATATTCTCTTTAACAATCTTTCCTGTTCCTGTAAGTTGTAGGCTGAAAGTTGCATTTTCTCCTGTATTAGCGTTAGCTGTAAGAGAAGAAATAAAGGCTAAACCTGTATAACCTGTATTAGTAGCAGCTGTTTCTGGTACATCTGTACTTACGGCATCTTTAACCCAGCCACCAGTCCAGAAAGGATAGTCGTCGTTAACAACTGTCTTCTCAGGGTCATTCTGAATTTTATGACCAAAGTAAACCTTTACTGGCTGTCTAGTAAGCATAGCAGTAAACAAAGCGTCATAAGAATCGTCTGTATATAGATTCTCAGAACTGATTTCCCAACTGATCTTATTAACCTCAGAACCCTTCCAAATTCCGTGGTCTTTAGTTGAAATATCAGCTGCGTCCGCTGTAATAGTTAGTGTATGAGAAGTTGCATAAGCTATTGATTTACCTGCTGAATCGAATAGCATTAGGTCATCTCCTTTAATAATGTTTTGTGCCATTGTTAATTTATTTTACAATTAAAAGTTAATTTCTGGATAAAGCAGTTATCAGTAAATTCTTCTATAACTTGCATTATCTTATTATCATATAAAGTCATTATGGTAGTCTCTATTCTAGGACGTTCCATAATCTTTCTAATTTCGTTAGCAATAGTAATACTTTCATCGTACTTAGTAGAAACTACTGTAATTTCGTAACTTACTAAATCTTCATTATAACCATCTTTAGACTGATTAATAACAGATACTCCTGTTCTTTTATACACTATAAAAGGGAATTTAGTATCATTATCTGCAATAAGTGGAAATACTTTATTTTCTACGTATGTTTTTAATGTTTCCGAAGAAAGTAATCTAGTTGCTATAACCTCTCCTATTAATATTGCATTAGTCATTTATAAGCTCAGTATTTATAGTTTTTTCCTGGTATTCTCTATTAGAATCTATACTAAGTACTCTATAGTATTTACCTTGCCATAAAATCTTATCGTAGTCGTTTATAGGTACATAATAGCGAACTATAAAAGTTTTATTATAATTATGTACTATTTCGGAATTTTCTATATTTCTAGAACCATTATTATATATAACTCTAGCCCTAGTAGTAGTTACTAATTCTAAAGTCTCTACCTGGCTACCATATTTATCTTTTTCCCAGACTACTTTATATATTTCTATAATCTCGTTTAGTAACCCTGCTCTTTTCATCTTATTAATATTTTTTATAAAGTGATGTTAAATAAGTGTAAGAGAAAGGTATTTCACTAGGATTTCCACTAAAAGAAGTGCTTTCCCTAGATTGATACATATCGCCTATAAATAGTTTCATTGCATGGATGAGAGTGGTAGGTAATAAACCACCATTCTCATCTGCAACTTCACTTAAATTACGGTCGATATGCTTACTAACGGCATCTTCAGCTACAGTGATTAAATATATTAAATATTCATCATCTTCTGTAAAGTCTTCATCTATATTTAGATGTTTCTTTATTTCGCTTAAACCTATATACATATCGACTTAACTATTTAAAAATTAGGCTGTCTTACCGTAAGCGAATGCAGCGGCTCTTAATACTTTAGCATCGAAATAAGCATTCACTACTAGTCTTACACAACCTTTAACAGCTTGTGTATAGTTATCAACTACAAGGTCAATTGCTCCCCACTGACCAATTGCAAGATTAGAGAAATCTCCGTAAACGAACTGATTAGCAGCTACATGAGTAGTAGAATAAGCAGGAGTACCATCAATTTCTCCATTAGCGTAGATAGATTGATTTACATTGTTTCCTTTAGCTACTGGACGAAGAGCAGCCTTAGCTGAAGGAGACATAATATATTTACACTCACCAAGAATATTAGCAGATTCTACTGTAGCTTCTAGCGTAGCAATAGTAGCGAAAGTATTAGCCAAAGTAGGAGTCTTACCATTAAACATACCAGCAGGAGCTGCACCAGCTGCACCATTACCTAGAATAGTAGCCTCTAGCTTGTTATTAATAGCGTTAACAATATCTGTTCTAATTAAGTTCTCTACACCAATAGAATCCTGGTTAAGAAGTTGTTTAGAAATATCAATGTAAGCAGTTAGACGATGTGGAGTTAATGTAACAGAAGTAAAAGTACCAGCACCATCTGTAGCATCAGCTGTTTCTAATGCCCAACCTACATTGTTAGCTCCCATGATTGGAACCTGTACATCGCCAACCAAACCAGTCAAGAAACGAGCTCCAGCCTGTACTAGTACATTCTTAGAACGAAGTGGCTCTAGTGGATTATAAATGTCTGTAGGTACAATATCTTCTCCCTCAGCTGTTACAGTGATTGCTGAACGAAGTTCTTGTACAGGAAGTTGAATCTGTCCTCCGAAAGAAAGACCTGATTTTCTCATTTCCTCTTTACCTGCGTTATTTACAGAAACTGCTACATCATCTAGTAGCTGATTGTTAGCAATTGACTTAATTGCATTTACTAGTGAAAATCTTTTTTCCATTGTGTTAATGTTTTTTAATTGTTTAATTTCTCTAATCTCTTCAACAGAGTTATTTAATGAATTATCTAGCTCTTTCATCTCTACATTAAGAGCTTTAATATCTTTTACTATTTTATTATACTCCTTGTCTTCCTCCTCAGTAAACATTCTAATTTCTTTTCGACAAGTTTCAATCATTTCATTAGCTCTAATTTTTAGTTGAGCTTTAGCATCTTTAATTTCTAAGGAATTTTTCATAGTTTATCAATTTCATTCTGTAGGAAATCCATTTTCTTCGATACTTTCTTATCTAATTCCTGCATTGCTTTTCCTTTATCTCTAGAATAGCATGAAGTAGTTAGATAAGCTCCTTCGAATGTCGGACTTACATCATATAATCTATCTATCTTCCTAACTTCTCTTTTCATTACTCCGTCCTCTTTATACCATCGTTGAGCAGTACTATCTGTTTCATCTATAGTAAAAGCGAAAGAAGAGGTAGATATTTCCCCTCTTTTAATATGTTCTAGCAATTCATTACCTACTTCAGTATTAGGTAGTTCCATCCTGTACAGTAAGCCCTCTGGAGTTAATTTTAACTGAAGAGACCCTTCACCATAACGAGATCTTGCTAAAACAGTATCCTCTCGATGATTTAGTCGGCAGAAAATATCGGATTTTTTAATAGTTTCCTCAGTAATTGCTCCAGGAAGAATAGTTTCATAGAATCCTATATTCTGGCTAGGCTCATTAAATCTTACTGCATAACCTTCAATAATTCTAGACTCTTCTTCTGGTTTACTAATTGTTCCGTTAAAAGATCTGTATTGTTTATTCTCCATCTTGTTTATTTTTATTCTTTATATCTTCTATCTTAGTACCTAAAGTATTATCACTAATTTTAGTGAATGGTCTAATATGCTCAGTAGCTCCTATAGCATTATATCCTAATTCTTTTCGTACTTCGTCTATACACAGAACGCCAGTATCTAATAAAGTTTTATAATAAGTAGCTAAAGCAGTCTTATCTGTTCTAAGAATAGCAGTTTCATCTAAATTAATTCTATAGCCTTGTTCACTAGGCTTAAATAGTTTCGCAGTAAACTCCTCTTCAATCATTATAATATAAGGTAACAGCGTATGTAATAGAAATTCTTGCTGTGCTGCTTCTAATGAACCATAAGAAGAATGGCTTAACTCGCCTATTAATACTGGATTTACTCCGAAAAATCTACATATTTCATCTATCTGAAATAACCTAGAACCTAGTAATTGTGCATCTTCTGGAGAAATCTGTATAGGTTGATAAGCCATATTACCCTGTAGTACTGCTAATCCATTTCCTCCATCAGTCATAGACTTATTCCATGACTCATGAATAGCTTTTCTCTGTTGCTCAGTAAGTGTACTCTGTACTGTTAATACTCCAGCTAAATTACAACCTGAATTAAATATTTTAATTGCTTGGTTTTCTCCAGACTGAGAAAGTTTAATTGTTCTGTTAGCATAGCTTATAACACTCTTTCCATTTACTCCATCAATAGAATATTTTCTAAGATGAATCATATTGCAAGGCTCTATTTTTTTATTAGGAATTAAAGTACAAGTATAATAGAGACTACTTTTTCTTTCTTTCTGGTAGATGATACTAACATCATCTGCTTCTAAAAATCTTAGACCTACTACAGTTCCATCTGGTGCTCTTTCTATTAGTGCGAATCCATTACCTTTTAATAATACACTCTGAATTAAAAGCTTTAAAAAGTGAAACTTAGTAAGATCATTTCTAATACCAGAAGAAAATACTGTATTTAATGAATGAGAATCTAAAGTATTTTTACAGTCTTCTTTCTCTTCTATAACTCTAATAGGAAGACTAGCTATAGAGTCGCTAATTAAATCTGTACATCTAAATACTGCAGATAAACTCATGGCAGAATGAGTAGAATTCATCTGCCCGAAGAGTAAAGCGTCATTATCGCAGCAGCATTTAGATTCATCAGAATATTTTCTTATTTCTAAACCTAAAAATCTCATAATTTTTTATTTATTAAAATGATATAGAATTATCATACTCTGGTTTTAATGATACTCCTAATGCTTCTAGCATCGCAATAACTCCGTCTATTTTATTCATATCTTGCTCTTTAACAGGTTTACAGTTATCATTATGGTCATATTTAAGAACTACATTATTAAAGCACCATCTAGTAATTTCATTATTATCTATAACTACATTACCTTGCTTTAAAAGTCTTTCGAACTCTTTAGTAGGTTTATTAAAATTCCATAATGCTTGGCTAAAAGGCTCTAAAGGTAGATTCTGCTCAGTAGCATTTATAGCGAACTGAGTAGCATTATAAGAATCGTAAGCTATCTTTTCTATAGGTAGTATCTTAGAAACTTTAAGAATATCATTTAATACATAGTCATAATCAGTAACATTACCAGGAGTAATAGTTAAATAGCCTTTTCTTTTCCATTCTTTATATAACTCACTATTAACATTATTAGCGAGGGCAGACTGAGGTAAGTAATAGAATGTTTTAAAGTAATGAATGTTTTCTCTTTTTACCATTATAGAAACTGCTGTTAAATCGGAAACTGCGGCTAAATCTATCCCTATATGACACGTACTATCCTTAAAATCCTCTAAATTTACTGATTTAGAATACTTTAGTAGTAAATCATTACCTAACCAGGTATTACTAGAATTAACCCATTGGTTAAAATTTTTAGTCCTTACACCTACTTCTAGTGAAGAATCATTCTTAGCCCTAGTTACCTGTTTACTTAAATACTCTTCTGTAACTGTACTGCCTAAACTAGGATTAGCTTTCTTCCAGACTTTAGGATCATCCCAGCTATCTCCTTCATCTAGTGTATAAATAGCTGAAAATAAAGTATCATCTTCTTTAATCCCAGATAATACTTCTAAGCAAGTAGATCTGTATTTATAACAGAAGCCAAAAAGATTAAAACCAGCAGTAGTAATGATCATGGCTAAAGGGTTTTCTCGCATACCTTGACTTGAACACATTACATCATAAAGTTTACTGTCTGGTTGTTCGTGGCACTCATCTAGTAAAAAAGCATAACTATTAAATCCATCATTTCCACTAGCATCACTAGAAAGAACCTGTATTAAAGAATTAGTTTTAGGAAACTGTATATTATCCCTCCATCGTTGAAAGTATTTCTTTTTAGGATCTAATCCTCCTAAGAATGTAGAACACATATTATAGGCAATTTTAGCCTGTTTAGCTGAATTAGCCACTAATTCTATTTCAGCAGCCGCTTCATTATCCGCAATCATTAAATAAAGGCATATAGCAGCCATTAATGCAGTTTTACCAGACTTTCGGGCTAATTCTATATAAACATAGTTACATACCCTTTTATTAGTCCCTTTACGGTAAAATCCGAATATACTAGATACTATCCATAACTGATAGGGTAGTAAGGTGAAATTCTGCCCTTTAAACTTGCCTGTAAAGTGTTTTAGCTTATAAATGAAGTTTACCACTCTTTCTACTTTATCTTGCCTAAAATCGTATTTATTAAAGAAATCTAAATACCTTTTACAGGCTTGTTTTACATATAAACAGGCTACTTCTTCTCCATTTAATACTGATTCTGCATAGGCTGTATATTTTTTATCTATCATTTAGTTAGTGATTCAATAAAATCCTCCTCTTCCTCATCACTAGCCTTAATAGAAGATTCTACTTTAAGTAATCTTGCGGAGTCTAAAGGGCTAATTCCTAATGAGCTACATAACCTCATTAATGAAAGGGATAAATTATATTCTAGTGTTAGTAATGAATGTCTGCTTTTAGTAGTAGCATCTATAATTCCATTAGTATCTATATCTTCCTTAACCTCTAAATATCTATGTAGGTTATTCTTAACTACTTCTAGTATTAAATTAAATTGAGGAGGAATATCACCATATTTTTTCTTTAGGAAATCTTCTAATCCTTTAATAATATCTTTCTCTGTCATTGCCGAATCTTTCTATATTCTATAATATCTTTAGTAATATCTCTAGTTTTACTTAACTCCTTTAGAATTACTAATATTTCGTATCGTAGTATAATTAACCCTACTAAATTAAGTAGGGCTAGAATTGTTAGTAGTATCATTATTTATTTTTTTATTAGTTATTTACGACGAATGAGGATGCGGGCGTAAGTGGGTTTGCCGTTTATCGCTCCATCTTTATCTTTTATAAGTCCATGTGCTTTAAATGGAACAGAATCTGATTTTCGATAATCATTAGAACTTAGTATTTCGAATTGATTAGGATTATACTTGTCCAGAAAAGTGATAGGAACACCCATAATAGGATTTTTAATTTTTATTTTATAGGTTTTCATATTCTTCAATTATTTCTATAACAAACCCTTGTTCTTTAAGTTTATTTAACTCATCTTCTGTTACAATTCTTTCAACCTCATAGTCCTTAGGAATGTCTGCAACTTTATTTACATTGATTGCATCGTAGCTGTCGTATTGTTGATACTCTTTTGGATTATATTTTTTATTTAGATCTAAAGGCTTATTTATTTTATTATGAGGTAAATTAGTAAACCAACTTACATTACACAATGTCGCCCATTTCTGTCCCGTATTATCAATTCTACTAAATGTTGTATAACTGTCTGGCAATGCAAACTCCATAGACTTACTTGTATTAATACCTAACCATATTTTATTATTTTTTATATAAGGAAATATTTCTTTACAGGTTACAGCATTGTAGTTACCTATAATTAGGAATTTTTTATTGTATTTCATCAATTGGGCAACATATTTACGATAGAGGCTAAAGGGTGGGTTGGTAACTACAATATCAGATTGTTTTAAAAATTCTATACATTCCTCACTACGGAAATCACCATCTCCTTCTAACTCGACTACCTGAATTTCATCATCTACAACTTTATCTCCTCCTTCATATATATAAGCTACTCCGTGTCCGTTTGCTTTATATCCTGTAGTAATAAGTTTTTTTAACCCAAAGAACTCGAAATTCATATAAAAATACTTAAAAAAGTTACTTTCTCGTGCATCGTCGCAATTACAGTAAATAACTTTATCCCGAAAAAGATCTTTATAATGCGAACATTCTCTTTCGATGTCAGTCAGTTGAGTATAAAACTCATCATTCTTTGCTTTCTTTGCATCATTTAAATTTTTATTTTTCATAGTTTTTATTGTTTAATAGTTATTAAATATATATAAACACTTAAAGGAGAAGACTTCCCAGTCTTCTCCATTAATCTTTTAAAAAAACTAAAATGTTATATAGGTGTTTCCAAACCCTTATTCAATAATTACTATCTAAATAAATATTAAACAATAGCTTTATTAAAATATTTTATATTTTAAGGCTAATTTTATCCCTTAAAAACCTTTAAAGGATTAATTACACCTTTAAAGGCTAAAAGGGGCTAATTTCACCCTTTATAGGGTAAAGATTACTTCTGGTAATTCTACCCTTTTAATTTTATGGTGGGTACATTTTACCTGTACATAATTTAGATGCCTAAAATCTTTCTTTAAATCATCAGCTTTATAGTTTCCTGACCCTATAATATTAAGAAGGGTTCTGTTATTTCTTTCTACTGGCACTATATTTCTATTAATACATACATTATAAATCTCATTATATACCTTAGTTTCCTCAGTTTTATCTATATAGCTAGCTACAATATACTGATTAGTAATAAGATAGCCGTCCTTAATCTTTTTAAGGTCTCCAGATTCCATTAAAAGGTTAATAAATTTATTAACTGTAGGCTTAGAAAGCCCTAAAGCTTTAGCTATTTCTTCCTGGGTATACTTAACCTTATTAGTATTCATAATAGTTATAGCCTTTAGTGCTATAAGGAATCCTTTAGCCTTAATAGGGTCTTTAATGCCCTTTAAAGGCATTGTAAAGAACTCATCTAGTATTTCTATATAAAGTTTCTCAGAGTGCCTAAAAACGTATTTATTGTACGTATTATGACCTACAATTATTTCTTCGAAAAGATCAGTTTTCTTAAAAGTAGAAATAATCTTCTTTACACTTTTTAATGATAGATCTGTCAACTTAGAAATCATGTTTTCCGATAGAGTAGAAATATGAGTCTTAGTATTAGCATATTTTTTAATTAGTGCATATACGTAAATTGAATTTAAATTTTCTAGTGCCTTTATATTACGGCTAATGATTGTTCTTTTCATTTTAGTTTTATTAAAAAGATTTTTAGATCTTTTCCCCGACTCCGAATCAACCGATTCGCAGAGTAATGATTAAAATAAATATAAGTAATGATTAAAATAGTAGGTAACTTTTTTTACTTTTTATATGGGGAACTTTTTTTACTTTTTCAATATTTACTATTTTTTTTAGATTTCCCAAGGGTTTTATTAAAAAATTTTTAAAAAACTATTGTTTAAATCAACAATAAATAGTTTAATTGAATTGCCATAATTAATTAATGTTATTGTTTAGAAAGGGAATAGCCTAAAAAACTATTCTCTTTTTTACGGTTTAAGGCAGTTTTTAGCCATCTAAATATATTAGTAATAGTATTACACTAAAAGCGTCCTAAAATAGATCTACAGTACATTAAAAAGCGAAAAAATGGACAATATTAAAGACGAATTTCAACTTAATTATCTATCTATGCAAGATAGAATTATTCAATATGAAAATGATTTTATTTATTTATGGAATAACGGACCAAGTGCTCCTGATAAAATAGGATTTTTAGTAGACCTATATAGAGAATATGGATTTCCAGTGGATCATTTTAATTTCTACAATTTATACGCTGAATATTTTGGCTTAAAAGGTATAATAGAAGCAGCAGAATCACTACATAAGGATACAGATATAGATATTAGAATATGTAGAGCCTGGATTTACTATAAATGTTTCGTAAGTGCCTTAAATGGTGCTTATACTGAAACACTACTATTTAACCTTTTAACTAGAAATGGTTTTAGAGTTAAATATCCTACTCATAAACAAGATACAACATTCAGTATAGATTTACTAGTCTATAAGGGTACTAAACTACAATATGTAGTACAAGTTAAGCCTATTTCATTTCTACTATGTAATAAATCTGTAGTAGTAAATAAAAGAACGGAACTATATAGAAAAGCTAAATTAACGGAAAAAGTTATGGGAGTACCTCATTATACAGCAGTATATATTAATAACCGTGTAGTGGGTAGAATGGTTAAAACCACTGAATATATAGATGATAGAGGGCATTTAAAGAGACCAGTAGATGTAAATTACTTAATAGATCTTAATAAAGATGCCGACAATAAATAAACCTAAAAAGAAATCTACTTATATAAAACATACTTTACCAGGTAAAGCTTATAACTATGCATGGCATAAATTAAGAAACGCTTATTTAATGCAGCATCCATTATGCGAAAGATGTTTATTAAATAATAAAACAGTAGCAGCTGAAGAAGTTCACCATATTAAACCCCTTTCTACTGCTAAAGATGAAATGGAAGTACAGAGTTTACTACTAGATAGTAACAACATTATGGCTTTATGTAAAGATTGCCATGCGAAAATACATAGAAAGAGACCCGATTGAGATAATCGGGTCTCTTTTTTATTATAGATCCGCTGTAAAGGGCTTATTCCTAGAAAGTTATAAAAATTAAATGCGTGAAAAATGGGA
>Ga0208195_1002176_pt1 | contig 19253 bp, 46 predicted proteins | sample AD_UKC077_MetaG_FD_184441 | JGI IMG/M metagenome (GOLD analysis project Ga0208195, IMG submission 184441) | Active sludge microbial communities of municipal wastewater-treating anaerobic digesters from USA - AD_UKC077_MetaG (SPAdes) (version 2) | ecosystem: Engineered > Bioreactor > Anaerobic >...
GCTGGGCGGTTTATCAGCACTAAATTTAATTTGAAAACAAAATGAGTTACGATGAAAATAGAATTTCAGACCTTATAGATGGGGGTTTGATAGCAAAAGAAAATTCAATTAGAATTGATTATGCTATTTATGGTAAAATGATTGATAAAAACCCATTGATAAGGTGAAAAACTTTAAGCAATTCGTAAATGAAAGTTATACACAAGGATATACTATGTACACAGGTATTTCATTAAAACAATGGAATAACGTATGGAAAGACAAAAATCTTACAGATAGAGAAACTAATGTGACTGATGATAAATCATTTGCGTTTGATTATTCATATGATTTTGAAACTGGTAAATATTATGATGTTATTGTTGAAATATCAAATATACCATTAGATGCGTTTGTTGCATATAGAGTTGGAAATACAAGTGATGACTACTATGATGAAGAAAGTGAAGAAGAAACATACGCAGATGATGATGATTTTCATACAATGAATGAAATGAGTAATGATGAAAAGAAAAATATTATTGACAATTATTCATTGTTTCTTGTATCACTTTATAAATATAAAGATATTATTTCAACAAAATTATTAAAAAGGTAGGGAAATTTTTAAAAAGTTTTTTACACAGAACTATAATTGAAACACGAATGTAGTATTGTGCATAACGTTTCTCGGCTTGGCATCTGTTGCCGAAAAACGTAAACGTTATTATGAAAACTAAAATTAATATTACCAGAGTATTTTCCGCTGAAAAACTAAACGGCAATAGTGCCAAACAACTGTTATAGGCTGTTTTTTTCTATAACGCAAACACTAAAAAAAAATGACAACAATTTATTATTTTTCTACAATTATTTTTTTACTAATGGAATTACATTGGTTAGTTTCTCCTATTGAAAAAACTGAAAATGTAAGAAAGTTTTTAGCATTATCCAAACTAAACAAAGGGAAAAAATGGGATGATTTTTCAGAAGATTATAAATCTGAATTAAAGTCTAAAATATGGATGGTTTATGTTTTGTTTTGGATGCTTATTGGATTATTTACTTTTCAATGGCAAGCGTTCTTAATTATGATTGTTTTTAATTTTTTAATTATAAATCCAATATCAAAAATATTTAAAGACACATTTATCTATACTATTTTACATTGGATAAATTCATTAATTGGCTTTGCTTTCGGGGTTTTCGTAATTATAAACCATTATCATTTAAAGTTGAATTTAACCGAGATTTTGTCGTCTTACGTAAAATAGCCTATAACGGACGAGTGTATGAAAAGTAGCCCATACACAGGCGTTCGGAATTATTACAAAACTTAATTAGGCTATTTTTTATACACATTGTTAACTACTGTAAGCGGGTTGACAATAACAAAACTTTTAATTATGAAACAGAATATGACACCAAAGAATTGTATTATTAGGATAAATGTATTATATTTGTATTATGAAAGCAATAAAACAATATCCAAAGTATTTTGTAACTAAAGAAGGTTTAGTATTTAGTTCAAAAACAAACAAATTTTTAAAATTTAGTTACGACCGACAAGGTTATCAAAGAGTAGGTTTATATGTAGGAAACTATAAATCTAAAACTATAAAAGTACATAGACTTGTAGCTGAAACATTTATAGATAATATTGAAAATAAAAAAGATGTTAATCATATAGACGGGAACAAATCAAACAATAATATTTCTAATTTAGAATGGTGTACAAGAAGCGAAAATATAAAACACGCTTTTAAAAATGGATTAAGCAAAATTTCAGATAATCAAAAAAATAGATTTATTGCAATGACAAAATCACAAACAGGGGGCAGTAATCCAGCAGCAAGAAAAATAATCAACATAATAACTGGAGATGTATTTAATACAATAAAAGAAGTTCTTCCATTAGTTGGTTTGAAAAGAACAACATTTCAAGCTATGTTAAATAATCAAAATCCAAACAAAACCAATTTTAAATATTATGATTAGTCCAAAAGAAAAAGCAAAGCAAATCTATGATAAAATGAAGTTTGAAGTAGAATATAATAGCCAACCAAGCACAGTAAATGGAATGTGTAAAAAACTTGCTTTGGTTTTGGCTAACGAAGCACAAGACTTACTTAATAAGCCTATGTTTGAATATAAAGAAAGTATGCTTTGGAAAGCTGAATATGAATATTGGGACAAGGTAAAGCACGAGATTAGCTTATTGTAGTTAACGGTTACGTATTGGCGAAGTTGGGGATTTCAAGGAACAAATGCTCAATTAACCACTACTGCCAAATTGAAAAACAAATGTTGAATGTTAGCACTTCTGCCCCAATTTTGCCAATACGATGTTATGGGCAGGTGGATTTCGGAGTACAAACGTTGAATTTTTAAACACAATATATAAAAATGATAAAAGTAAATATTAACAAGCAAATCGGATGTAAGACATTTCTTTTCCCCGATAAACAACCACACATCAACATTGATGGAGTGAAAGAAAATGATGAGGTACAAGTTACTTGCTCAATTACAGATGCAAATAACTTACTTCTATTACTTCAATGCAGTAATGCTTTGGATAATCTTTTTGCAAAGAAAAAAGAACTTGTAATACCTTATTTGATGGGTGCAAGGTTTGATAGATTGATGCAGAAAGGAGATAGCGTTGATTTGAAAGTAATAGCCAATTTAATAAATGGCTGTGGATTTGAAAAGGTTTATTTGTATGATGTTCATTCTGATACTTCAACGGTATTAATTGAAAATTCAATAAACATTTCAAATGCAGAATTAGTAAAACAATACGCAAAAGAAGATGCTATTTTGATTTGCCCTGATGCTGGTGCAGTGAAAAAAGTAAGCAAGTACTTTGAGTTAAATAGCAATATAAAAGATGTGGTTTACTGCAACAAAAGTCGTGATTTAAGTAATGGAAATATAACCCTTAAAGTATTAGAAGCTGATAAATGCGAAGGTAAAAACTGTGTTATTATTGACGATTTATGTGATGGTGGTGGAACTTTTTTAGCAATAGCATCACAAATTAAACCTGCACACATTACATTGATTGTAACACACGGGATTTTTAGCAAAGGATTTGAAGTATTTAAAGGAACTTTTGATGAAATAATTGTATCTGATAGCTATGCAGAATACACAAACGAATTAGTAAACCAAATAAAATTTGAAATATGATAGATGAATATTTAAAACCAAACGCTTCTTTTTTAAGATTGCTAAAAGAATACAGAGCATACAAAAGTTTAGTAATTGCTTATGACTTGGATAATACGCTTTATGATTTTCATAAAAAAGGCGAAACTTATACAATGGTAATGGAATTGCTTAATGAATTAAAAACTATTGGATGTTATATGATTTGCTTTACCGCAAACGCTGACAAAGATTTTGTTTTAAATTACTTAACAGAAAACAAAATACCTTTTGATGCTATCAATGAAAATCCACCATTTTTTAAATGTGAGGAACGCAAAATATACTTCAATGCTTTATTAGACGATAGAGCTGGATTGCAACAAGTTTACAACGAATTAAATTTATTAATAACAATTATAAAACAAGATAAAAATGAAAATTAATCCTTTTTTACTAACAGATTTTTACAAAGTTGGACACCCTTTTCAATATCCAAAAGGCACAACATTAGTGTACTCAAATTTAACACCAAGAAAAAGCCGACTTGATGGAGTTGATGAAATGACTTTTTTTGGATTGCAATATTTTATTAAAGAGTATTTGATTACATACTTTAATGAAAACTTTTTTGAGCAACCAAAAGAAAAATTGATGCAAGAATATAAGCGTAGAGTTGTAACTTCATTAGGTGGAGATTTGCCAACCTATGAACATATTGAAAAACTACACGACTTGGGTTATTTGCCTATTGAAATAAAAGCATTGCCCGAAGGGAAAAGTGTAAAAATGAAAGTGCCTGTACTTACAATAGTAAATACTTTGCCTGAATATTTTTGGCTTACAAACTTTGTAGAAAGTACAATTTCTGCAATACTTTGGCAACCTTGCACAAGTGCAACTGTGGCAAAAGAATACCGAAAAATATTGAATGGCTTTGCTGAAAAAACTGGTATGCCAAAAGAATTTGTGCAATGGCAAGGACACGACTTTAGTTTTAGAGGAATGAGTAGTTTAGAAAGTGCTGTATTAAGTGGAATGGGTCATTTGCTTTCATTTACTGGAACTGATACAATACCTGCTATTGATGCTTTGGAATATTATTACAATGCAAATGCTGATACAGAATTGATTGGCGGAAGTATACCTGCAACCGAACATTCTGTAATGTGTAGTGGTTCAAAAGATGGCGAAATTGAAACCTTTAAAAGATTGATTACAGAAGTTTACCCAAATGGAATTGTAAGCATTGTTTCTGATACTTGGGATTTATGGAAAGTTTGTACTGAATATTTAAGTGAACTAAAAGAAACAATTTTAGCAAGGGATGGCAAAGTGGTAATACGACCTGATAGTGGCGACCCTGTGGATATTATTTGTGGCAACCCAAATGGAGCAACTGAAAATGAAAGAAAAGGCGTTGTAGAATTACTTTGGGATGTTTTTGGTGGAACTGAAACCGATAAAGGTTACAAGGTATTAGATAGCCATATTGGAGCAATTTATGGCGATAGTATTACAAGACAAAGAGCAACTGAAATTTGCCAAAGATTAATGGATAAAGGATTTGCTTCACAAGTAGTATTTGGCATTGGCTCATTCACTTACCAATATAATACAAGAGATACATTTGGAATAGCAATGAAAGCTACTTACATTGAAATTGGTGATGAAGCAAGAGAGATATTTAAAAAGCCAATTACTGATGATGGTACTAAAATTTCTGCGACTGGTTTGCTTTGTGTTGTAAAAGAAAATAACGAATACAAATTACTTGATAGAGTAGATTGGGAAAAAGAAAGTCAAAGTGAGTTAAAAACTGTTTTCAAAGATGGCAAACTTATTAAGGAATTTACGTTGGCTGAAATTCGCACTAATGCTGAATGTTAGTACGTCTGCCACTTGCCCATAACTAGTCGCTTAATGCACCCCAATATCATAACTAATTATAACTCAAATGGCTATCTATACACATAGAGGGATTGATTTTGAATGGCAAGGAGGCTTATTTGTTTACAGAGTAGGTATATTTACTCCGCTTCCTTTAAAATTAAATAACGGTTCTCCTAGTTGGAGATTAGCACGCAATATTTGGTTATCGGTTAAACAATTGAAAATTATCATTTAAAAAACAACAAACCATGAAAAAACTCCAATTATCCTTAAAAAAGAAATGGTTTGAAATGACCAAAGCAGGGATTAAAAAAGAAGATTACAGAAATATAACACCTTATTGGGTTAGAAGATTGATTGAAGCTACTGATGAGAATGTTACGATTGAAGATGTAATTTATTATCTAAATGGTGGTGAGTTAGACCCTTTTAAGGGTAATCATTTCAAATTCAAGTCCTTCACTCAAAACATTATGACTTCAGGTTATCCAAAATCAAGCGATACCGACCGTATTTTAAAACTGGAGCATAAAGGTATTGAAATAAGAACGGGCAACCCTGAATGGGGTGCAGAGGAAGGAAAACTATATTTTGTAATCATGCACGGAGCAATAATTTATTAAAAAATATAAAACATAACTACCTTAATATGGAATTAAAGACAGCAATAGAAATACTTGAGTACCATCAAGAATGGAGATTAGGCAAAAGAGAAGATATGATTCACGAACCTAAAAAGTTGACACAGGCTTTAGATATAGTACTAAGCGATGTTAAAAATGCTGATAAAGAAGACATATTAATAGAATTTCAGATTTACCTAAATGATCAAAAACTAATAAATAATCATGATTGGAATTTTGAAAAAGAGGCTAAAAAATTTATAAAACAAAGATAATAACTTATAAAAAAGAATAAACTGTAAATAAGAAATGAAAGTCAAAATACAAACTTTGATATCATGTCTAAAGTCGGAAGTTATACAAGGTGCGAAGTCGCATCTCACATAACGGATTCCAGCTAACCGAAGGCGGTGAATTAACAGAATAAAGTAACTTAAAAGCAGAAATATATGAATGAGCAATTAACTATCAAAAAAGCACGAAGCCACCGCTTTTGGTTAGGTGGTGTTATGTGCCGCTTATTTCATCACATCAGGACTATTGAAGAATGTAAATTCATTGACAGAGTTGATGGTAGAGAAGTAGGGCAATATGAGTGCTGTCGGTGCAATAAAAGATTTATGTCTAATTCAAAACGCAGTTGGTTTCGTGTCTATAATTAAATGGTACATAACTAGTCGCTTGCTCCACATTTAACAACTTAACCAAAAACGCTCAACTTAAAACAAAAATAAAATGATAAAAGAACAAATTTTAGAAGCACTTAAACCATTTATGCTTGATAATCCGAAAGCCAAATGGTAGGGGTTTGTGTTGGAATGGAGCTAAAACAATAGAAGAGATTAATTACAGTTATGGAACTACAATATGGAATAATTTCGGTTTGCATATTGCCGAAGGTGGCGAATACGAAGTACAAACTTTCAAACTAAAACAAATGTATAATCGAAGCAAAATAGTTCATTTCAGCACTAAATCGCCACTTTTGGCAATATGCTGTTATGCGATGTGCTTTTTTAATTTTCAATAATATGAATAAATCAATAGAAATTAAACACTTTAGTTTGATAGACTACAATGTTCTATTAAAAGTTGTTGCTGAGTATGTAAAGCAATACCAAATTAGTAGAGACAAGTTTGAATACGAAAAAGATATGTTTGACTTAACCGATACACTATATGCTTTACAATGCCATAAACACGCTGTGAACATTGAAATAGCGAACCATTGGAAGTCGTTTTGGGTAAAGGTTAAAGAAACTCAAACTAAGTATAAATTTGAAATATGGTACGCTTCTTAGCATATTGCATAACAAGGAGCTACCAACCACAACCCCCACACTAGAAGAACTAAAACAAGCCTATGCCGATGCAAACGGCTTGGATATTAACGAAATAATTTACAAATAATAAAATGGTGTTATGAATAATTTTTATACTGAAATATGTAATGCAAAAGAATTACATGAAGAAAAAGCAATCTGTATTAAGTATGATAAAGATTTCAAGAAAGTTAGAAAATGTATTAATATAGCAATGAAGCAACATATGATGTCTTCATTAACTTCTACAAAAGATTTTCATGAACTTATTATTAACCATTTAAATCAAAATAAATTATGATAAAAGAATTTAAAGGAGAGTACAGTTGGTTAAGTAATTTTGCACCCGTTAATATTTTATTAGCCGGAAAAATTTATCCATCCGTAGAACACGCATTTATGTCAATGAAGGTATAGGTTCTAATCCTATAGTTTTTCTAGTATTTACAAAACAATCAAATCAAATTATGGAACAAATAATTAAAGCAGAAGACTTAATAGGCAAAGAAATTCTTAAAACCAAGTACCATTATTCAGGATTTCTTATAATTTTTACAGACAATACTTTTTGTATTATTGAGGGTGAAGGGGAAGATAGTGAATACGCAAGTATAAAAAATTACAAAACAGATCTCACACCAAATAGTTATAATTATGATACTTTAGTTTTTTTAGGTATTTTAACGGAAGAAGATGTAAAAAATATAAAAGAAGAAGAGCAAAAAAAAAGAAAAGAATTTGCAGAGAGTAAAAAATACGCCGCTTATCTTGCCTTAAAAGAGGAATACGAAAACCCTAAAAAAACTTAAATAAATGAGCACACAGACAATCTTAATATGTATAGCATCAGCATTAATTTTAAACCTTATAATTTATTATACTATTAAAAGTAATAAAAACTGGAAAATTTATTACCAATTAGAAAAACGTTCCCGTAGAAATAAAAAAGAAATAGAAGAACTTTTAAACGATATTTTTGTATTTATGACAAAAAAAAGTACTGGCATTATTTTAAAAGATAGATTACTTAATTTATATCACAGAGTAATGGATGAATTAATCACCCTTAAATAAAATTTATAAGATGAAAAAAACAATTAAAAAACCTTTAAAAAAAGCTATTATAAAGCTAAAAATTTGGGCAAGAAAAGCGCAAAAAGCAAACTATATTGATAGAGGCTTTTCTAGCGTTGAGCAAGAAGACTCTTTTATTAAAAGTGTTGATATGGTAATTAGTAATTGTAAATATGTTAATACAGAACTACAATTAAACTATATTAAAAAACAATTTGAAAAAAAAGTAGCCCTTAAAAACTTCAAAAATCCTAGTACGTTTGTAGTAGAGCAAAATTATAGATGTTTAAAAGCATTTGAAGAAATTGAGAAAAAACTCTTAATCAAAAAAAGAGAAAAAGTTATTGGAAAAGGTATTACAAAGGGTGTAAATGTTAAGTAGCACTAAAGTAGCTCTACTAATACTATTAGGGGAGCTTTTATACGACTTTGATAACTCCTATGATTATTTTGACAAAATAAAAATAAAAAGTAAAATAGACGCAGTTCATACATTATTAGATTTACCTCTTATTAAACAACCTACTTTTTTACAAAAATTAACAAAAAAAAAGATATATAAATTAATAAAGTTAATTAGAGAAAACATTAAAACTCTTTGTAAATGATAAATACGTACTCGAAATGAGATGGGAAATTTTGTTTACATAAAAATACTAATTTTGGAATTAACCAGATGTTAAATGTCAGGGTAAAGGCAGCCAAACTCATTACATATCAGTGTTTCTGTTCAATGTGAGAAAGATGAGGTAACGGAGTAATCCTAGTATTTTTTAAAGTGTAAAAACATTGACTACACTATAAATAAGAATGTCAGATGTAAGTCTGAATTTGTTGTTCTCTTGAGAAAAGGATACGAGTTATAATATTAGAAACAAGTCAAAGGTAATAGATACTTAAATCCTATAATATTATATACTGGTTTTACACAACAAAAATGAGCAGATAACTGCAAGGATTCTGATTATAAAAAGATTGAAGTGGCTTAATAAAACCGAAAGCCTTGAAACTACTTAGCCATAGTAGGGTGTAGGAAGAAATTCCTTTAAAATCATCAAGCAACCGGGCATCTTTTTATAATTTCTCGGCAAGACCCTACCTTTACTACCAAACACTTATACAGAAATGTAAGTAGAGTGCAGAAACAATAGAACAGTCTTTAATTAGATGGAAGAACTGGCTAGTAGAAAGGGTGCTAATAAAAAATTTAAAAACATTAAACCGCTGTAGTAAAGCTTCTATACAATAGATTAAGATAAAGGATAATCTCTATTGTGAAGTATCCTTGCTTGGATCTTTTTTTCTTTAAACTATTTATTAGTATAAGGAATAAATTGTCTAAAAGACCCGAAAAACAGCGGTTTTTATTAAAACAAATATGATTATAGAAAAAAATTTAGAGGGTAAATCAGGGGTATATTTTATAAAAGCATTTGATCTTTTTTACATTGGATCTTCAAAAAATGTAAGAAAAAGATTAATGAATCATTTTGCTCAACTAAAACGTCAGGGGCATTATAACAAACACTTACAAAAAGTGTAAGATGAAAATGGAGAGGCCATATTTACATATTCTATAATTATTTTTTGTTCTATAGAAGAATTAAAAGAAAAAGAAACCTTTTATATAAATTATTATAACGCTTTTTTAAATGGGTTTAACCAATCAAAAGATTCTAAAAGTCCTCTAGGCTATAAGCACACTGAAGAAAATAAAAAAATAATGTCTGATAAAAAAATAGGCATTAAACAAAAAGAAGAGTCAGTACAAAAAAGAGTTTTTAGTTTAAAAGGTAAGGTAAGAACAGAAGAGCACAAAGAAAATTATAGAAATAGTAAACTAGGAGAAAAAAACCCTATGTTTGGAGTAAAATTGACAAAAGAAGAAAGAATTAAAAAAGGTAGGGCAATGAATTCTGTAGAAAGGTGGAACACAGGCAAAAATAAAGATAATGATGAAAAACTTTATTTAATGTCTCAAAAATTAAAAGGAAGACCAGCAGTAAATAAACTTTATCATAAATTAATAAATTTAATTACTGGAGAAGCGTGGGAGGCGGATTCATTATTAAAATTATCAAAATTAACACCAATTTCTAGTTCATCTTTAAGTAGGTTAAAAACTGAGACTTGTAGTAATAAAATTAAAAATAATTATAAATTAATATGGTAGAATTATTAGAATATTTTGGAAATGATTTAATGGCGGCTAACTGTGCTAGAGTAAGTTATGGTAAAAGAAAAGAGGCATTTGATGAAAAAGACGAGAAACTGCTTAATTTTTTAGCCCGAGAAGATCATATTGCTCCATTTTACCACCCTAAAATACAGTTTAGGCTAAAAATCCCTATATACATTGAACGGCAGCTTACAAAAACTAGTGTAGGAGTTAATTTAAATTCTGAATTAGATGTAGATATTAACAGTATTTCAGGGCGCTACGTAGATTTTTCAGATAGTTACGCACCAATTAAAAAATGGAGAAAACAATCTAAAAGTTCTAAACAAGGGAGTGAAGGATTAGTTGACGACCAGGATTACTGTGCACATATAGAAGCCAAAACTATAGAATTTTGTCAACAATCTTACAGAGATTTATTAAGTAAAGGGGCAGCAAAAGAACAAGCAAGAGCTTTATTACCTTTAAATTTAAACACTGAATTTATTTGGACAGGGAGCTTATGGGCGGTTATTAGACTTTGTCAATTACGCTTAAAGCCAGATGCCCAAGAAGAAACAAGAGAAGTAGTTGAAAAAATGCTTGAAGCTGTAAAAAATATTGAAGGACAACCTTTCAAATACTCTTTAAAAGCTTTTGGTTTTTAAATAATATTATTTTAAACCTAAAAAATTATAAGTAATGAATAAATTTGATAATCTTCCTGTTGAAATACAGGAAAAAATGCTTGATAATCAAGTAAGTAGTGGTAGTATTATAAATATTAAAACAAAAGTAAATTCAAAGCTATTTAAATTTAAACTTTGGTACTTAAAAATGAGAAGACTATGGGGTTATTTATAGTTTCACTTTTCTTTTTATTTATGATATTATTAAGTGAAAATAAACGTAAAAAATATTAAAAGTTATTATTATGCAAGATGTAATTGAGGAATTGTTTAAAATAAAAGAGTCTTATGAAGACATAAAAAAACTTCTTGAAGAGCTAAAACTACAAAATACATTATGACTAAGTATATAAGTATAGATGTAGAAAGTGATGGTCCCTTATTAGGAACTAATTCTATGGTCTGTTTTGGGGCTGTTTTAGTTGACTTAGAGGGTAAGCTGGAAACAGATTTTTATGGGCAAGTTGCCCCTATTACAGGGACATACAATAAAGAAGCATTAAGTATATCAGGATTCACTAGAAAAGAACATGAAAATTTTCCATCCCCCGCTATTACCATGCAAAAATTTTATGATTGGTTAATAGATGTAAAAGAGGAAGATAAAATTGTATTCATATCAGACAACAATGGCTATGATTTTTCTTGGATTAATTGGTATTTACTAATGTATTCAAAAGAAAACCCTTTTGGTTGGTCTAGTAGAAGAATAGGAGATATGTTTTGTGGTTATAAACACAATTTAAAATATCAGTGGAAAAAACACAGGGATTTAAAAAGATTCCCACATAATCATAACCCACTTTCTGATTGTAAGGCTAATGCTACAGCCTTTTTAAAGTTAAAAGATTTTGGATTTAAAATTTAATTAAAATGAGAAATTTAAATAATATATTACTCTTTGTAGTAATAACTCTTCTATTGTCAAGTTGTACTCTAGGAGAATTGGTAATAATGAATGGAAAAATTATTCTATTTACCATAATTGGTGCTTTCACCCTTAAAATAATTTTAATAGCTTTATATCATTTAAACTTTAAAGGTTGGAAGTACCCTAAAAAACGATAAGATGAAAGTACTTTTTTATGTAGGGCTCTTTACGGGGGAAAGATTAACCCCCGCTGAAATTTTAGATGTAGCAGGTTTTTTATATAGATATGAAAAAGTATTTATAGTAAATAGAACGCCTGCTGAAAACATCAAAGAAAAAGATTATTATAAAAATGTAGATACTTCTTATTTACAAACATCTAAAAAGTTTAAGCATTTATTTCCTCAGTTAGTTATAAAAACACTTAAAGACAGGGAAACAAATGAAGAATGGACAAGAGCTTTAAAAGATTTAATAAATAAGGAGTACTTAAAAGAGCATGAAATTGTGCTACATTTTAGTTCTAATGTAAAGTACAAATTTATAACGAATTAACTGGTATTATTATGAAAAACCCTGAACAGTATTTTGATTTAATAAAGAAATCTATATTAAATGAGGTACATATTGTTAACATTCGCGGAAACCCTGTAATCTTACCCTCTCCTCAAAGAGTTGGTACAGACGCACAAAAAGAAGCCTATGCAAATCAAGCATCTAACAATTTAATCTCAAGTCTTCAAAAATTAGAGATTATTTAAATTTAAAATTATGACTAAAGAAATTGCAATTAAATTCCAAGATAAAGAGTATCTTTTAAAGATCTCTGCTGAAATTCATATTATTTTTGAGGAGGAGAAACTTTTAATTAAAACAGATGTTTTTGATGTTTCTCAAGAATTACCTATTAAACGTAATATTCTTAATGTTATAAAAAGAATTAAAAATAAGACCTTTAAAAAAGTTCAAACAATAATACATACCGATGTAATTTTTGTTAAAGGACATTTTTACTTTAATGAGGAACTTATAATTAAAGAAGTTTTAGAGACATTAGAAAAAACAATAGCTTTAACGCTAATAAATTAAACTAAAAATGATCTTAAAAGGTAGCTTAATATTAAATAATAAGTTGGAAGATTATACCGCATTATTAAATGAAGTTAATTTAAGTTTTCGGATTTCTATTAACAGCCCATACTTAATGATTCAATTTACCTACGAACTGGATTTTAACAAAGTAAAAAATAAAATAGACAAACAAAATTATATAAGAATTTTTAAACAGGAAATTAGAGGTGCAATTAGAGCAAAATATAGCAATACCTAAATTAAATTAAAATGGTAATGAAAATAAAAATGCATTTTTTTAACGACCGTTATCGTACAAGGAGTTCAAAAACTACAACAACTTCTGACGTTAATATGTTAAAATCAATTTTAAGGACACTACCTTTTTTAGGGTTATTTAAAGATAATTGGAATCTTTTTTACGGCCCGAGAAGCTCACCTTTTTTTAGATATGTACAATTGGATTTAAAAGACATAGAAAATATCACTGTTTTACTGGGAGAGGGTACAGTAGTACCAACAGAAATTCAAAGAATTGAATTATTTATATTAAAACAAAAAGTAACTTTATTTAAAAAAGCGTAAATGAAAATATTACAAAGCAAAGATTATCACAGAGAGGTAGTTTTTAATAACCACAACGGAGTTATAGTAACTATCTTAAATGAAAAAACTATTTACTCTTTAGGCAGTATTATTGAATTTCAAGGAAGACGGTATGAAATACTTGAAATAAGTTATAATGAGGACCATTTTAAGCTTTTTGCGACTTCCCTAGAAGAAGAAGACGAAGAAAATATAGTGATACTTGATTTTAGCACTATAAAAGTATTAGAGAATAATTTAATAGACTCAGAAGGTACCAGGTTTAGTCTAGGCAATACTTTATATACTTATATTAACAAAGAATTAAAAAGTTTTGTATTTTCTATTGAAAATCTAGCAAATTTTAAAGAAGAAAAATACTTTTTAAGCGCAAAAGCAGCTGCGGTTGAAAAATTTATGCTAGAAGATTGTATAATACCAGAAGATTTTTTATCTTATGCTACTAATGTAGGTACCTTAACAAGCGGGGAGTATCACAAAGTAAAAAGAGTTTTAAAACAATTTATAAAACAAATTATAAAATAATAAATTATGTTTTTTTATCACACTAAAAGTGCACAAAAAGGTCCTAGAGTAACAGTAGTAGGCGAATTAGTAGATCACGTTTTAAAAATAGCTGTAGCAAGATGCAGCAATAACGATTCATTCTCTAAAGCTAGAGGCAGAGAACTAGCTAAAGAAAGATTAGCTAATAACACATTAATAGCTTCTATACCAAATATACCAGAAGATTGTGGAAAGAAGTTTTTACTTATTGCAAAATCAGTTTCCACCAAAGTTCTTGAAACAAAGAAAATTTCTAAATAATCTTTAAAACCTATTGTTATGAAAATTTTGTATAAAGAAATAGATAATTTTTTGTATCCAATAGAAGTAACTAAATCTATTTATAAGGTTAATAAAATTAAAAAAAGATTAAAAAGAAAAGACCCAAATGTGATTTTAATAACGAAAACTATTAAGTTTATAGAAACTTTTTAAAGTGAGAAACAAGGAAAGAATTAAAAAAGTAGAAGAATATTTTAATAATTTAGATCAATTATTTTTTGAAAATTTAGATAAAAATAATGTATATACAAACTGTCATGATCTACTTTTATTAGCAAATAAATATAATACAATTAAAAGTAATGGAGGCTTTTATTGTATGAGAGGAAAACAAAGATCGATTTCTGATTTATATAGATTAGCTGTATCAATTGGGTATAAAGCCGGCCTATACAATTTTTATAAAGATTTATTTAGTTTTGTAAATAATACAACAACTTCAGATCAGTGCAGCACTTATATTTGTAAAGATATAGATAAAAGAGTTTATTGGCTAACTTCCAATAGTTCTGTAACAGGTGATTTAACAGATGAGTACGGGATTGATTTAAGTGAATTCACAGCATTTAGGAATGAGGCTGCTTCATTATATAACGTTCATGGAAAAATACAAAATGTAAGGCTAACTTAATATGACAAATAAAGAACTAATAGAGAAAGTAGAAATACATATTAGAAGTTTAGAACCTATTATGTTTTCAGGTTTACAAGAAGGTATTTATTATACAGATGTATATCAATTGTTTAATTTAAATACTAATTATGCCAGTATAAGAATCTCTGGTTCACACCAATGCATGAGGGGCTGTAATAGAACTATTACAGACCTATTTAGGTTGGCTTTATCAATTGGATATAAAAAAGACCTTTATAGTTTTTATAAAGAGCTTTACGATTATACAAAAAAAAGCAAAGAATTCTTTTATGTTATTTGTAAAGATATAGATAAAAGAGTTTATTCAATAAACTCAGCTGTGGGGGAATTCTCAGGAGAAAGTTTTGATGAATACCGTGTAGATTTAAGGGAATTTAATTTACCTGAAAAGTCTTTATATAGCTATAATATAGATGGAATAATTAAAAATCCTATAAAGATTTAAAATTAGATTTTTAATAATTATTAATTTTTAAACATGTTCACAATATTAAAAAAAATAACCTATGCGAACTTAATAAAAAAACAAGAAAAAGACAAAGAAAAGTTAATAGAGTTAAAGAAAAAAAACTTAAAGTGTTACGAAAATTATAACGCTGTGGTACATTTAGCAAGTAAGAAATCCCTTAAAGCTTTGAAAACGTTAAGGGATTTAGTAAATGTAGAGTATGAAAAACAAATTTCTTTAGAAAAAATTAATTAAGTATTATTCTTCATTAAGTATATCTTTAGAAGTAGCTTCTTTTATTGAAAACGGATCGTTTACATCTGTTCCAATATTAGAATACATCAAATCATCATACTGTTGGTCTGTTAAACTTAGATACTGTTCTAATGACATACTAATAACTTTTCCCTGTGCTGTGCTTATTAACATAGTTTTTAATTTAACACAAAGATACAACAATTATCAAGAACTTCCAAAAAAAAATTTACAATGTTTACTACAAATAAAGAAATACTATTTAAAGAATTAGCAAAAGAAGAAAAAGATAAGTTTTATAATGCCTCTAAAACCGTTGCTGGTTTAAAACATATTAATATGTTAAAAAATCGCAAAGCAGAGGAGCTATTAAATAAAGAACTATTAAGACTTTTTCCAAAAAGCAAAGCAGTTAAGGCAGTAGTAAAAGAAAATATAGTAGATAAAGCTTATTTATTTAAGTCAAATACTACTTCTTTGGCAGATTTAAGACTTTATAAATATGATTTATATATTACCTTAAAAAAAGCCGGATTATTTTAAAAAAATATTGTGTAGTAGAAAATTGTAATTATCCAATATTCGCAAAAAAGTATTGCAGATTTCATCAATATTTTAGAAAAGATATTAAGAAAACTATCAATAAAAAAAGCGAAAAAAGAAGTGTCGAAGATATTAAATACAGCCGTCTTAGAAAAGTATTTTTAAATGATAACCAGAACTGTGTGGCACAATTAGAAAATTGCGCAGGCATAGTTAGTGATGTTCATCATAAAAAAGGCAGGGGTATATATTATTTAGACACCGATACGTGGATAGCAGTTTGTAGAAATTGTCACGACATTATCACAAAAGACTCTAATTTAGCAATTAATTTAAACCTCAGTGAAAAACGAAATGGTAAGATTTAAAATTGATGAAAAAGTAAATTTTTCAAAAGTAGGTACTATAGAAGCAATTAATAAATTAAAACTTAGTTTATTAAAAGTAGGTGATAATCTTACAATAAAAATTGGAGAAAACGTAGTTCCAGTAACATTTAAATATATACTTGGAGATGCCGTGATATTTAAGACTTTAAGAATGAAATTGTCAGAGTTTACAATCTAAACTATGAAAACAGAACTGTATGCCAGAAAACTTAATAATGAATTAATTTTTTCTGATTTAAATGCTTTAAATAACTTTTTAAGTAAAGTAGAAGATAAAGATGAGATACATTTAAAGATTACAACTGTAAAAGATTCAAAAAGTTTAAAACAACTAAGACTATTATATCGAATATACGGTATAATAGCAGATTATACTGGGGACTCTGTTCACAGCACACATTTATATTTAAAAGAAAAGTTTCTTCCCCCAGAAATAATAGAAGTAAGAGATTTAATGATAGTTGAATGCCAAACATTAAGCACCATATCTAAAAAAGACATGGTGCTTTACATAACTAAAGTTATAGATTGGGCTCAACTTGAACTTAATCTTACTGTTGTTGCTCAGGAAGATTGGGATCTTTTAAAATAGTATCGGTATCTAGTTCTTGTTCTACTAAAATTCCGTCTGCTTTAATTTTTTCAGCCGCGTCTCTAAGTAAAACAATAATAGGCTCAAGAATTTGTTGATATTCTTTTTTATCCTTTTGGAAAATTTTAAAAAGCTCCTCTGGAGCCATTAGATAAAGACAAGAAGCTTGAAACGCAATATACCATCCACCACTAACTTGTGGTAAATCGAATACTAAATCATGTGGAATTGTTTGTATTTTCATATAAATATTAATTTCTACAAAGATACGAATAATATTTCTTATTTACAAGGCTTTTCCGCAATATTTTGTAATTTTAAATATTTTGCCAAATTTAATTTAGTATTAAAAACACCTTTAAACTTACCTTTTTTTAACTGAGACTTTAATAGAGATTTTAAATCGCTTAGCTTAGACATAATGTATCATTTATTAAAAGATAAAGAAATTTGTGGACATAAACAAATTTTACAAGGATTTTAACAATTTAAAAAATAAAGATATTTCTCCTAACGGAATATATCTATTGTCATCTATTCTAAATTCAACTGTAGCAAATGAATTAATAAATATTAATTTAGAGTTACGTAAACTAGAATCTTACGGATATTTAGACAACGAGAAAAAACTAACAGAAAAATCAGAAGAGTTACTAAACATAACTCCTAAAGGAATGACTTATCTAACATTTTTAAATACTTATAGAGAATTATTCCCTAAAGGTAAAATATTTGGTTATTACAAACGAGATAGTCTACCAGATCTTAGAGACAGATTTAATAAGTTTTTAAAAAGATATGATTATTCTTATGATTTAATGTTACAGGCAACAGAGAGATACATCAAAGAAGAGCTTAATAATAGTAATTGGCAATACTTAAAAAGCTCTGCTTTTGTAATTGAGAAGAAGGGGGAGCCTTCCCTATTAGCGAAACTGTGCGAAGAATTTTATAACACTGAGTCTAATATTGTGGACTTTACAGACTAAGTTATGGGAATTATTCAAGAAACGTTAGAACTAATAAGGGAAAACCAAAATAAAGAGTTTAATTCAATACCTTTTAGATCCGCTTGTTTAGAGGAGAATTTAAATGGTATAAATCAAGGTACATATTTTTTATGTGGCGGTTATTCCGGGAGTGGAAAAACTACCTTGGCAGATGATTTATTTTTATTTTCAGTTTTTGATTGGTTGAAAAAATTTAATTTTGGAAAGCAGCGTGCAACGTGGTTTTATTATTCTTTCGAGATAAATAAACATATTAAAATGGCAAAGGCTGCCTCAAGAAGAATTTTTCATCAGCATGGACTTCAGATGAATGTAAATTATATTTTGTCAAGGGGGCTAAAAAATAGAATATCAGATGAAGATTACGCATTAGTAAAGACTAATTTAGAGTATTATGAGGAAATGGAAGATTTTTTACACATTTATGATGAGCCAACAAACCCTTATCAAATTAAAAATGATGTGTATAAATTCTGCACTGATCCAAGTTTTGCTAATGTTGAGTATGAAACTTTCGAAGCAGAAGGTAAAGAAAAGCAAAGAATAAAGAAGTACAAGAAAAAAGATCCAAACCATTTTGTATTTGTAATTATTGACCATGCGTCATTAGTTAAAACTACGTCCGGTTCAAAAGTCAAGGAGGCTATGGATAAAATGAGTGCTGATTTAGTATATTTAAGAAACAAATTCGATGTAATACCTGTTGTTATACAGCAAGTAGGGACAGGAGCAATTAATAGAAAATCACAATTAACAAATATGATTGATATAGGGCCAGAAGATTTTAGTGATTCCTCTTACCCCTATCGAGATTTTACACGGTAAGGATATTTGGTGAGTATAAAATTATTTCGTATCTTTGTAATATGAAAGATATAAATAAAAAAGAAGTAATTGCCAAATTACACAGTGAAGGTAAAAATGACAGTGAAATAGCTAAAATTTTAAATATTGATAGCACTTTAGTAATTTATTATAGAAAAAAGATGGGATTAAAAAGTAATTTTTCCTATTCTAGTAAATTAGATAAAGTTAAAGAAGTATTAATAAAATTAGTAAATGAGGGGTACAGCGATTACAGGTTAGAGCAAATA
>Ga0208195_1002209_pt1 | contig 19016 bp, 24 predicted proteins | sample AD_UKC077_MetaG_FD_184441 | JGI IMG/M metagenome (GOLD analysis project Ga0208195, IMG submission 184441) | Active sludge microbial communities of municipal wastewater-treating anaerobic digesters from USA - AD_UKC077_MetaG (SPAdes) (version 2) | ecosystem: Engineered > Bioreactor > Anaerobic >...
AGCGACTCTTTTTCAGTGGGTTGTGTGACTTGCTCTGCTATACGTACAAGCTCCACCTCATATATCTCTTTCTCCGTAAGGAATTTATGTCCGCAGAACGGGCATATACGGTATGACAGGTGTATCAAGCGCTTGCATGTTGGGCACTCTTTTGTGGATGCTATGCCTCCACCCTTAAGTTCGTTGTGCCATAATATCTGCTGTCTGTCGTACTCTGGTGACCCAAACTTCTTCACATTATCTCCGAAGTCCAACAGCGTGTAATGTGTTTTCCCGGCAGCCGGTCTCCCACCGCGAGCACCTTTCTGTGAGTAGTTTGGATAAGACTCCGTGGCTATATCCAGTATCACAGTCTCTATTGACGGATTGTTATATCCGACACCGAGAATATCCACATTAAGCAATACTTTAAGTTCACCAGCTTCAAACTCACGAAGAACGGCACTTCGTGTACCGCTAAGCTCATCATCAGTCTGAGGCATCGGCTTGGAAAGTATATACTTTGCGTATATACCGCCATCCCTGAACTCTTGGCATAATTCCACGCAGTGCTCTGAAGATGTGGTATACACCAACGTCTTGGTGTTATAGGCAAGCCTTTTCCATTCATTGACAATACCACCATACCTTGTCCTATCACGGAACTTCATGGCGAGTTGTCTCTGGTTCCAGTCTCCGGAGTGGTAATCCCAATCCACGTCACTCAAATCTGGCGCATCAAACCCGTAACATTCCGATGGCACGATGAAGCCCATGGAGATGAGTTCCGGTGCGGATATACCAGATACGATGGTGTCATACAGCAATCCGAGCTGCTTCTGCTTACCCGACCTGCTCCATGTGCCTGAAAACCCGATTACATAGGCATCATCCGCCACAAGGTCGAATATCCAATCATTCCATTGCAGGTGGCCTTCATCTATAAGCACGACACGACAGCCTCGGATAAGCTCCCTCACATGCTCATGCTTGGTGGCACGCGACATCAAGGTTTGTGACATGGCGATATTACACATCTCGTCCTTGCTTATGTTTTTTGTCTTGGCTGTGATTACTTGCGGTTTAACCCCCAGGTTCTCGAATATACCATGATTTTGTGCCGTTATCTGCCTTCTATGTGACAATATGAGCACTTGGTTACCACGCGCCATAGAGCGGAGTGCCATGGCTGCAATAAGGTATGATTTACCACCACCCTGTTGCAGCCTTACGGCAATTCTGCGATGCGTACGCATGGCATCACGTATATCTCCCATCATCTTCTCCTGGTATGGTCTTAAAACAACGTCAAGCATTTTTGCGTAATGTTAATTTTAAAAAGTAAATGGAGTTTAGTGGCATACCGCGAAGATACCATTGTTTGAGCAGCCCCCATGACGATATTTTGTAAATCCGCATTACGGTAGACTCACTATCGGGAGAGATCATATTCAAGTGTTGCACATTCTCTATGGTGGCACTGACGCCATCACTCATGTCGCAGATGTCACCCTCGCGTACTTCCCAATTATTTTCTATTGCGCTATATGGTACAATGATTTCTGGTTGGTAAAGATGTGATATTTTATGATTTGTCATTTTGTCCTATTTTTTTGATAACAATAAATAGTGCTCTATCCTCGAACACCTCTCCTTCCCAATTACGCACCATCCTGCCGAATGAATTTTCTATGTCCATATTGTACAGCATCATGGATATGGTGTTTGCCACTAACGAAGGTATGACGAGTATAACACGGCTTATCAGTATACCGCGATGCTTATCAAGGGAGATGCACTTGGATCCGATTTCACAATCCACCAAGCGGGAGTTCTTATAATCCCCGAAAGGCACTATCATACCATAATTCTCATTGGCAATATGCCGCATCTCATGTTCAATAGGTATCAGCATCTTCATCAGCCCCTATATATAAATTCTCTTCCATATCCAACTCACTCTCATACCGTCTGATTGTCTCACTGATACCCAATATCTCCTTGCGTCTGTTTTCATTTTTTATAACTTTAGCCATAATGTTTATAAGTGGTGTCATACGGCGCGTCAGCCCGTGCTGAGCCCGTAATGCGTCAATAATGGCACACTCGGACTTAACACATAGGATGAATTTGCTGTGGCTTAGCCGACCACCATACAGGTATGGGTGTGACCTGCCGCCATTGATTTTATCATACATAATCAGTGCGTCACGCTTATCCACGCCTACCCCGTATGCTACGCCCTTTCTGTAATAAAAGTTGCATATATAGCATAGTCCGTTTTTAATAGCGACATCCATTTTTGACCTGCCCAGGAAGTTGGAAAGTTCATTGAGTTTGATTTCAGTCCTTGTTTTAAGATATAGGATGTCAATATATATTGATGGCTTGACAATCCCGTAATTGCTTATCAGGAAGCACAGGTTATCGTAGGCGTCATCCTGATTCGCAAATTCATTGGAGACAACAGGGTCGCATAGTGTAGCCGAGTCCTTTACGCCCCATCGGAACATGAACTCACATAACGACCCTATTTGTCTTACAAGTCTAATTGGAACCATCGTTGAAGAATATTTCTCCGCCATCAACAAGTATCTGTGAATCAGCAAGCGTATCCACAGTAGGAGCTATTGTCCTACCGGCAATAAGTTTTATATTGAACTTATCGCAAAGGTCAGCCAATATCTGTACACCTTTTTCCGTAAATGCCACATCATCAACGATGGCAAGTCGGAGTGCCTTTTTCTTCAAGTCAAGACGTGCTGCTTGCAGAATGACACCTATCACCGATCGCTGAAACGAGGAGTATGCGAACAGGTGTCGCAGTTCTCCACCATCATTGTAGAAGAACGCTGGGTCATAGCGTCCGTCATACATCATCCATATTTCTATTTTCCCGCCATCTGTCTCGGTAGGTACGATTGACAGACCCTCAACACCGGTGTTTACGGACGCATATAGTGTGCGCAGTTTGTCAAGTTCATCCTCATATAGCGATTTTGCCGCAATCCATGTCTGCCACATCTTATACCTGTTATGGATAGCGTTTGTTTTTTGTGCGGAAAGCTTCCGATCCTCAAGCACAGCGAGTTCCTTGTCTATGTCGGATGTGTCCACATCGGACACAGCGGGATATATCACATTTGGGAAGTTTTCTATTTTCTCGCGGATGTTTTTTATCTTCAGTAACAATGCTTTATCATCAGGCTCCAATTTCGGCTCTACTATGGATATTGATTTCAACTTGTGCGTCATTTCATCGGTGACAAGTTTAACGACATCTTCTGACGGACGCACGAAGTACCCCTGTATCTTGCTTATTATCTCTTGCGCCTCGGTCTTTTCCTTGAGATATTTTTCCTGCGCTTGCTCATGTTCCGCAAGAGCCTTGTTATATGCTGCCTGTTTTACGCGCCGATCTTCACGAAGTTGCTCTAAAAGCTCATTACCTTTATCTTTTAATGCCTGTATCTTCTGCTCCCGATCACGTTCAAGACCCATTACGGCAAGGTTGTAGGCATCCTTGCTACCACGTTCCAGTCTGTCTTTCTTGACTATCAGCTCTGTTATCTTTGATTCTATTTCAGATATGTCAACGGGCACTATCATCGCCAGTTTATTCTCATCAAACCCTTCTTCCTTGAACCTTTCCATGTATGCGCCTTGTGACTGGCACATCATCCTCGCATTATCCCTCAGCTTCTTCTTCTCCTCAATGGACGCCATAAGTACATCGGCTTTCAGCGCATTGAGTTCATCCTTGAACAATGACTCTATGAGCTTGCGGTGTATGGTCTGATTTTCGGAGAACATATCCGACATCTTGAACGTCAAATCCGTGGTAAGTAGTTTGGTATACTCACTTGCCGTTGCAGCAACGCCATCAATGACAGGCTGGTACTGCTTTCCATTTTCATCAAGAGAATAGAGGTAGAACTCAAACTTAGGGTCTCCCGCCTTTTCCCCTCGCTGATATTCGGAGACTTTCGCACCTATATATATATTAAGGTCTCCATCGAGTAATTGTGCCTGTGTGAAAAACCCTTTTTCAAGAATTGCTTTTTTCTTTATGGTGTCTGTGCCAGATATTGGCAGTTTCAGCAATTCCAACAGGCTTGATTTTCCTGCGCCACTCTCACCGACAATCTGTATGAATTTCTTGGACAAAATGTCGGGTGTAAGGCGCACCACCTTTATGGTGTTATAGTTCCCGGCTTCAAGGCCGATTATTTCAACTTGCTTTTGATTATTCATTTTTTACTATTTTTGTATTTATAAATCTCATTACTCCAGACTCATCTTTGTTTTCATTTGTAATAAAGAAGTAATCATTAATGTTGTCTGGGTTAAGTCCCTCTTTCAGGAATAAATCTGCAATATATATTCTCCACCACATATCTTGAATATAATCCCCAAACTCATTACGTGTAAACTCAAACAGAACACCACGGCTCTTATCCATTGGGTCTATGCAGTCGAACGGGTTGTCATCGCGTTGTGCATCATACTTCAGAAGTGATATTTTCTCACACTCCTCAAACGCAAGAAGCAACCCAGCCAATTGCGATCTATGCTCCTTGAGTACCGCTGCCTTCTTTTCATCATACGGCACGGTGTCGGAGAACATCCAGTTCGTCTCTTTCTCGCCGTACACACATTTTATCTCAAAAATATGAGATACATTATCAGGTGTTCCCAATATGGCATCGGGTGATGCACCGAACATGACATCCTCGCGCTTTCTGAATATCTTTTTATCAAAGTCACGTGAGCAATCCTTTATGTCCTTATTATAGTTTTCTTTCAGCCAGTCTATGGCATACGGCTCATTTTCACGACCAAATGTCATCGGTCTTGCCGATAGGATTGGTGATGGTATACCACGTTTACGCTCCCGTTGCAGTTTGTATAGGTACGTGATGGCGGTGTCTCCCCACACGCGACCACTCCGACCACTCGTTGTAAGGTCATCCAGTTTTGATGCGGAGATGTATCCCGCCTTTTCAGACAGCCATTCATATTCCTTTTGGCTCAATTCTATCATAATAACGCTTGTTTAAGCGTTTCTTCCATGGCGTTTGATATGGTGTATTTTAGACGCAGGTCGTCTATCGTGCCACCATTTTTAAGATGGTCCACACACTTGCCGAAGTTTTTATGTGCGGTGGTAAGCGGCTCCAACTGCTGCGGTTGTGGCTGCGCAGGCATTTGCTGTTTTTGTCGTGGCGGGACGGGTGATATTCTCAGACCATCGCCAACTCTGGTGGACTCCCACGTGAGTGTTACGGGAAGATTTTTCACATCCAGAATATCCCAAGACCCCTTGGATGCCAGTTTAAGTAATCGTTGTTTATTGACCTTATTCAATACCATTGGTAGGTCTGTGTACGGATTGGGTTTGAATATGGCTACAAATTTAGACTCCACACGACCATTTATCTCTTCTTTCTCGCGCCACTCCACGCGGTCTATGACAACATCGACATTATTGCCATTGGGCAGGATGAAGACTCCCGCGTGTGACGGGTTCCCTCCTGCCGTATAATGCTTTTTCTCCATAACTATTCCTCCTCAATATTTACGTATATAGCACCGTATTTACCATTTATCTCTTCGCACTTCCATCTTGTGGCATCTTGTAATTCCCTGGTGGCTGCGATGCGTGTTCTCCCGTTACGTCTCAGGTAACTTTCTATATTCACCACGCGACCATCATTGATACGCGTTTCAAGTTCTTTTAAAAATTCACTTGTTGTCATCTTCGGTTTCCATTTGTGTTAATACTTCTGTAAAATCATTGTCGAGTTCATTTACGATCAATTCAATTTCGTTTGTTTCCATAGTTTTGTTTTTAAGTTATTAATTAAATTACTCAATAGTTTCTTCTTCTTTTCCGTTAATATATAGCCTCAATAGGCTTATTTTTTCAGCATTCTCCACTATCGTGCTTACACAATCATCTACTTGAAAGCTCATGGATCTCACCATATCCCCCATTGATTCTTCTGATGATATATGCGGTGTAGCGACAGCAAACCCTATAAGCATTGTTTTGGCATCGTTTATTAATTCCTGACAATCCTCAATAATACATTTCGCGTGATCGGCATTTTCGACATCAACCCGGCTGATATAAACGTCTGCCCTAAAACTTGTACCCCAGCCCATGATTACTTATTTTTCATAATTTTCTTTACGGCCTTCTTACCGCTTTTTGTGGCGGCATTTTCTTCTATGCTTGCCTGTAATAGCGCCTCATTGTCAAGTATCTCTGAGTCATCTTCCTTAGCGGACTGCTTGGCCATGTTCTTTGCGCGCTTTTCATCAACTTTCTGCATTGCCGTCATTACGACTTTTAGCATTTCAGCATCCGTGAATACACGTGTGCAGTTGAATAGCATGGCGGTTGCAAGCGCCAATTCATTGACATTGTTGTGTTGTAGAAGATACAATGCGTATGCGTACTCCGTGGTTGATTTCGAGAATGAGATTTTCCACGATTTGCTTATGGACTCCAAGTCCAATCTGTTTTCTGTTACCCTGGCTACAAAGCCTTTGCTTAGCTCTGTTTCTAACGTAAACTTCTTTTTTCCCCTTTTTGTGAATTTCATGTTATAAGATATTAGTAATACTATGCAAAGATAGTACATATTTTTAAATTTACAACATTATAAATAAAAAAAGAGCGACATCTCTGCCGCCCTTCCCGATTAGTCGCACTGTATCTATTCCGCATTTGTATTCACAACGCCCTCCGCGGCATCCGAATCTCGGTATCCGGTGTCTGCATCGGCAATTACGGAGAAGGTGTATTGTGTTCCGGGTGTAAGGTCGGTAAGTGTGACTGAGCGAACGCCTTCGTCGTCGGCAATTTCACCCACATAGTCCACGAATGATCCTTCACCCTCTTTGTATTGACAGATATAACCAACCGAGTTGGCCACCTCATCCCATGAGAACTTCACGCTGGTAGTACCGAGCGCTTCACTCGTTATGCTGCCCATCGTTAGTTTTTCGTCAAGCGTGGTTTCGGTCAGGCTACCAGCCAACGAGTTGTCGTATACGACACCATCACCAATAGCCTTAACGTAGAATGTATATTCCGTGCTCGCTGACAGCAAGCCTATTGTGGCGGTCAATTCGGTTTGTGTTGCAGACCACTCACCATCCCCAGTCTTGTATTGGTATCCATCTGCGTTGGCTATGGCCTCCCAGCTTATGTCAATAGACTGTTCTTCAATCAATGATGCGGTAACGACAGGGGTGTCAAGCACAATGAGTGCGGCGGTTGTGAAGCTATACTCTTCGGATTCGGGTGAGTCTACAAAGTTCTCATCATCACCGATAGCCTTAACCCTTATCTTATAGGTAGTGCTGTGTGTAAGACCCGTGAGTTCAGCCTCGGCAACATCCACTGCCACCCACGCCCCATCGTTAATCTGGTATTCATACCCTTCGGCATCAGCATCTTCAAGCCAGCTTATGGTAACGGTGTTGGGTGTCGTGTCAGATGCGGCAAAATCAGTAGGTGCGGAGAGAACCATTGGGCTACCAAGTGCTGTCAGCAACAACACTTCGTCAACGGCAAGTGTATTTCCCGTAAGGTCTCCATATAATCCCTGCAATTCGTGCAGGTATTTCACCATTATGCACTTATCCCTGTCGGCATACCAGAACCACTGGCCGTTAATTTGCTTAATTTTGATAAAGCTGATGTTGTTATTGACATACAGCCCATTACTTAATGTGAACCCGGACGATGTCAACACATTGGCCGCCACGGGTATCCCAGAAAGCTCATCGAATGAATATTGAAAAGTGTTGTCTGTGTCATTATAGTTAATGCCACCCACTCCAACACTCTCAACTTTCACTAGGGCAATGTCCTCGGACCCTTCGCTTTGACCATATAAGACTTGCCCGATTTTAATTCTTGTTGAGTCCATAAATTATTTTTTTAAATTGTTATTATTTGAGGGTTTAACCTCGTTATCTGGTTCTTGTATTTTAGTTTTTTCTTTTTCATAAGCGGCTTTTCGTGCGTCATCGGCTTCAAGTCGTTGTTTCTCTTGCGGGTTTGCCAGTGAGTGTTCTTCCACGGATGTTTCACGTGAGAGAACTCCTGCGCGATAAGAGTCTGTAATGATTTGCGATTCCTCATACAGGTTTTGCGGTATACACGGCGTGAACTGGTACGAAAACCTTAAATCAACATAGTCTGTTACCGCATTTTCCACAATGCCAACCGCTGTTGCGAACAGGGAGAACAGCCGCTTCATCTGCTGGTCTATGCGTGGATAGAAGTTTGTAGCCCATTGTATCTCAGGGAAGCACAGCATACGTAGATACGCACCGCTATCATTCTGCCCTTTTAAGTCCTCATGGTGTATGAATACCGTTTTTGTGGAATCAAGAAGCATACGCATGAGTTTCCCGAAGGCGGTTTCGAGCATGGCGCTTGCGTTTGGCGGTTCCAGAATCTTGGCATCTCCCTGCTCATTGTCGGATGCGAAAACACGCCCTTGAAAGTCTGTGGATGGCAGCGCTATGGCTCCACCCTTTAAGAATATGTACGGGTTGAAGAAGAAGCGACCACTCTCCAACAAGTCCGATACAAGCAAGTCTAACTTATCGCATATATCCTGTGCAATACCCCACGGGACATCCTTTTCACGGAAATACACAAACGGTGCTGTTGAGAAGTTGTGAGGAGTGGACGATACCAGTGTGTAGTCATCCTCGGATTTTATGGCCGTTGGTTTCATGCCTATTTTACCCCTAATGTCATCTTCGTCTGCATTTATCCACAACTCCACTACATTATGCTTATACAACTCCACGGCATTGTGTCCGTTTATCTGGAACATGCGTACACCAACACGTTTTCTTACGCCATCGACAAGTTCGTATGTCTCGGTAACATTATCGCCATTCTCGAACCCGAACACCTTATAGTTTATGTTCTTGTCCTCATCAATATATATGGCGATAGCGGCATCTCCCGTACCAAACAGGTGGTGTCCCATCTGCGACAGGCATGAAGTCATATTCGCCGAGTTCCACCACGTCTTGAATGTCGCCATCTTCTCAGACTTCTCATCCCCGGATTCATTGCCAAACCATAGTGGATTGCCGAAGCAGTATCCCGTCTTGTTGTCCCTTATTGACGATTGTATGGGCAGCCCGATACGCTCAACATCCTCATATCCCTTCAGTATATACTCACCGGTGGATTCTTTGAGTTTGTACTTGGGACGCAGTGATCGTATCCTCGTTGAGAATATCTCGTGTGACATGGGAGATAGTTCCTGCATGAACGCTGTTTGGTTTAGGACTATCTTGTTTGAATTATTGAGACGCATCTGATCGTTGGTTATAAATGCGTCTGTTACAGTGGTCGGCTTTATCTCTGAATTCTTGGTATAGATGTTTCTTGACCACAATGGCTTTTTCGTATAATCAGAAATTTTCATTATTTTACCGTATTTTTAGCAAAAATAAGCCAAAAAACACGAAAAAAACCATAAAAATAAGAAAAATATGCACATTATTGTTCTACATGCCCGGCAGGTCGAAGTCCCATACAAGGCGGTAGTCGCTTGCTCCGTAGACACGTGCCTTCTGCTTCCTTGGTCTTGCGTCAAGGTCGAACACCATACGGTAAGCCATGGCGTCAATGTAGTCTGGTGACAACTTGTAGGATGTCTTGAACTCATCCTTGTTGCGGTAATATATTTTCCCGTTCCTGTCAATACGTCTAAACACATTACGCTCCTCTACAAGTATGTCAAGAAGCGTTGTTTGTATCCTTTTTGGTCCGTGAGGGAATCTCATGAATTTATCAATCCTGCACGAAATCTCACCCTTGACAAGTGCGGCTTCAAGCTTACCGAGCAACTGACTCCTATGGGTGTAGTATGCCTCCATTACGGATTTATTGCCAGCCTCATCGTATTCAATAATAGGTCTTGTGTTTGATATGATTGGTACGCCCTGCTTGAATCTGCGCATGAAGAATCCTGATCCAGAGGCATCGAATGAGAAGTTCTCCACGGGAACCTTGTATTTCGTCAGCATGGCCGCAGCCCACATCTCTATCTCATCGGGTTCCCTTCTATCCGAAGTCTCTATGGCTATCAGCGTATGTCCTTCCCATATCATCATAACGCACACGTCACCGCCTGCCGCAACGTCCATGGATGCGTATCTATCGGTAGACCTGTCTGCCGGTATGACGAATATGTCGGCAATGCTTTGCTGGCTGATGCGCACGTCTTCCTTTTCTATTGGACCGAAATAAGCGTGCTTAATCTTTAGACGCTCCGTTTCACCGACATTATACAGATTGGCAATGCTGCCACCGCCTGTCTGGTGCACCAATATCCTGTTATCCGCACCATGTCCTGAGAACACGGTGAACGACTTTACAAGGTCATGTGCGGTAATACCTATGGCTTCCTCTTCGGGGGTGGGTTGTAGTTTGCATCTTCTGACAAGTTCATCCCTCGTATCGGCAAACTCAACGGCCTCCACCGTGTCACCCTTAACATAAAAATAGCGTATCTTTCCAAGCGTCTCAGGTATCAGATACCAGTCTGGGCCTATATAGCCACCTTGTTTAAGAAACGATGTGGTCCAGTGTTCGTGTAGTGCGTTGAATGAGCATACGGTAGTAGGTCTCACTCCTGATGCGTCCCTGTTTCTTGAAAAGAAGTAGGCGAATGTCCTGAACTCTTCTATCTCCGTAACCTCATCCCAATATGCGTAGGAGCACTGATTTTTCTTGGCGTAGTCCTGAAACTCCTTCCACTCGCTTTCATTTTTCGTGTTATAGTTCATGTGCATCATCTGTATGGAACTATTCCACTGAGGAAACACTGCGGTAGGGTAGTCGGCGCCAGATACCTCGCAACCGGCAAACCCGTCAAAAACCACCTTGAAGTCACGAAGCAGCGAACCACCCTTCTTACTATCTTGCAGGCGTTTTGATATGAGCTTGGCTGTATAGTTTGGTTTGTCTATGCCGTTAAGCGCTTTTAGGTAGCCTGAAAAGGTGTTGTGGGTTACGATGTAGTTATCTGTAATATATAACCTATTAGGATTGCTAACACGTATACAGCGGCACTTTTCTTTCCCAATATGCTCTATCCCAATAATTTCCCTTGAAAGTTCGGTTTGACCTCTTCGATATTGAGAAACGCATCTCTCTTTTTTCTTTGGAAGAGTGACATAATTATCTGCGTTTTTCAAGTTGATATTCAGATAATAGGATAATACACCCTGAAGCCTCTCTCCCTTATATGTGTAGTGTGGTAATTTCTTATTTATTGTACAATTACCGCCAAGACTCCACACTAATTCCTGGATGTCCCTTGCTAGACTTAAACTTATGGTGCTATATCTGAGAACGTGGAACTTCTCTACATTCCCATCTGTATCCATAAGTCCACGCAGTAGTTCTGTTCGGTTTTCTATACTAGCAAATTTATACATCCCAGGAATAAATTTAGTTGCAGCTAAACAACCCCAAAGATTGAGTTTTTTTAAATTTGATACAAAGTTAGAATCTTGAATCTTATGACCACATTTACAATACCTCTTTGTTGGGTATCCTAACTCTCTAAATCTATCTAGTATTTCAATATCTGGGCAATGAATATAAGCCGATGATAGAGTATTACTCATGCACCCATCCCCCAGCATCGCCCCAAGCACGTATGGATGTATTGGTAGTTTTTCTTTTTGTTCATAAAAAACGGGGTCTGGGAGGGGTATATATACGTGCTGACTATCCTCTTTCTCCTCCATAACTTCAATAAGTTCTTCGAGAGTTCCTACTGTCCACTTCGCTTTGTGGTGCTGTTTTGTGATTTTATATTTCCATAGATGCTCTCTTGTACATCTACAAGAAGATCCATCATGCATTTTTACGAGAAATAGGTCAGTCTCTCCAAGTTCGTAAATTTGCTCCACTGTTTGAACTCCGCTTTCAGTGTCAGATATTTCGCTCCCTACCCCAAGGCTGCCCATCGTAACCCAGCCATTAGGCGTAGAGATAAGTGACTTATAATCAGCCCCTTTCCCCATAGTGGCTTCACCAGCAAGAAATATCAGATTACACTCGCTGGCTACCACTTTTTCTTGTAGCCCAGGCTGTGGACAGAGGTCTATATCTTTTCTGATTGTAAAATTATCGAATCGTGTCCACCCGCTTTCTTTCACCGTAGGCAACTTTCTATATACGCGTGGGTATGGCGTTGGCAGTGGTATATCCTTGTCTTTAATTACGAACATTTAATTTGTGCATATTTTTACAGCAACAAAGGTAGTAAAATTATAACAATATTGTTACTTTTGTTGAAAATGTTTATAATGGCAACTGCTGAAAAGGACGACATGGACAAGACGCAATACAGCAAATGTGCGTATTGCGGAAAATCCTTGCCATTTAGACTTTTGATATTGAATGGTACGGTTGATTATTCGCTACGGTGTCGCGATTGCAAGCATACCACATATTTTCATGTGGAGCACACCAGCGGAGAATAAACTATACCTATATATATAAGCACCACACAGGCGCAACTAAAAAAGACTAAACAGGTCTACTAACGACAGACAGTCGTATGTAGACCTTTTTGTATATTAACCAATTTATTAACGAAACATAGAAACACTATGAAATTCACAAAAGAACAGGCACTTGAAAGCATCAAGGCCAAATTTGTCGGTAAGTCAGGGAAAACCTCTCAGAAAATATCCGACATCACAATCTCCGATACCATAGAATCACTATTGAGTATTGAAGGCGTAGTAACAGATGAAACGGAACTCGATGACTTTGTAACCAAAGCATTCCGACACGTGGATACACTGAACAGGAATATCATAAAGGAACAGTCCGATTTTGTCAAGAACTACAACCCCGAACCCCCTAAGGATGTTGAAGTAAAACAACCCGATCCACCCAAAGCCCCTGATGATAAAATCAGCAAGGAAGATTTGAAAGTTCTGTTTCAGGAAATGATGGGCGCAAGTATCAACCCTGTCATGCAGGAGATAAATGCGCTTAAGAAAGAGAGGGAAGTAACACTCAGGAATGAGCGTCTTTCACAACTCACAAGCGAACTGAAACTTACAAACGAATGGAGGGTGGATTTTGAAAACGCCATGGAACTTGCAACATTGAAACTTGGTGAGAGTGCGTCTGCTGAGGATGTTTTTGCGGAAGCAAAGGCAAAGTTCAACAAAACGCTGTCTGCCAAGGGTCAAACATACGTACCTGGCGAGGGAAGCGGTAGGGAAGGCGAGGGGACATCGCCACTGAAAGGATATGTCGACAAAGTGCTGAAGGAAAAGGAAGAAGTCGTTGCCAAGAGCAAGGGCCTCTCAGAATTTCTCGGCGTTGGCGAACCTGTCAGTAAAAAATAAAGGAGCACGAGAAGGTCTCTTGCTGCGGTGTGACTCCGTATTTTATTATTAATTAAACAATATTAAAATGAGCCAAACTTTACAGATGATCAAGTGGTCGAAGTCATACGGTGGTGCTCGTAATGTATTCACTGGTTCTAAGACTGGTGTTACAAGTGGTCAGTATATTGTGGATTTAACGAAACTGCCTGATGGTGATGTCGGATGTATTCCTGCTGGAACTCCGATACTCATCGACGACGCAGCCCGTACAATAGCCATACATTACGCATTTGAACTTTACGAAGCGAAAGCCACCGGGACAGATGCCACTTTTGAAGCAAAGATTAAGAAAGGGCCTGAGGGGAGTCGCATACAGGCTGGGATGATTCTCGGAGTAGCCCCATCAACTCTGGCAGGCCTGTCAGAAGCAACAACTGATGTATATACCGTGGGTACTATTGACAGGACAACCAGCGCCCTTTATGACGTCGTGACGGTATCCAACCCGAACTCTGGTGGGACTACTGCTACACTTGCTGCTGGCACCGTGTTTATTGAAATGTCCGAAGTTGGGGAAAGTTCTGGTAACTATTACGCAACGGTACTTCCCAATGGATTCACTTTCTATGATGTTTCAAAAGACGACAATGCCGTAAACATGTATGGCGTTGACGGTCTATTCTGCCAATATGATGGTGTACTGCTTGTAAACAGAATCCCGCCTATTGCAGATTCCGTGCGCGACTATATGCGTAGCAAGGATGTTTATGTACGTTATTCAGCAGCTAAAGAATAAGGAGAATAAGTTATGAATAGAGATTATCGAAATTATAATTTATACGATCTTGCCTCGAATGTAGGCGATTTCAAGATGCTGTTGGACACCGTAAACAACAAATACAACCAAGCGTTGTGGAAACAGTTTACAACCGTACTTCCTGCATCCAATAGCCACAGGTTTTCGGCTATCGTAGAAGAAACAAACATTGTCGTAAAAGCATCTCCTCTTGGAGCAATGGGTAAAAAGCCCCTGCGTTCCTTTGAAGGCGGTGAAGCATACGGAGACTCCATTCACAAGATAGGTCACGGTTTCAAAGTGGACCAGTCCGACTTGAACCACATCAAAGAACTGAACCTTGTGAATTATGACCTTGGCTATGAAATGGTCAAGAAATACATGGGACGTGCCGAAGCCATCGTTGGTGGTTTCCATACAGCATGGAACTCATGGATATTCGAGGCACTTTCCGATCAGCAGATAACCTTGAAACCTCAGGGACATACCACAGGCTACACCGTAGACCTGCGCACTCCTGCCGCCAATAAACTGAAAGCTTCCACGGCTGCATGGTTTACAGTTGGTGCTGACATTATCAAAGACCTGAAGCGCATGAACGCTCTGGCCGATGATGACAGTGTCGGTATGCCTTCCAATAGGGTATTCCTGTGCTCCAAGACACTGTACGATAAAATCATAGCCGATGCTGGCGTTATCGCCGCAATCAAGGCATATATGATTCTGTCAAGTGATGACCTGCAATTAAATGACAGGTATATCAGACAACAGTTGTCTGTCGCATTTGACTTGCCGCCCATTGTACCCATCAACGAGAAATCGCGTATAGAAATTGACGGTGTTCCGACAGTTGATAGTGCTGCCTTTAACGTTGATAAGATTGTTCTTGTCCCCGTTACCCAGCTTTTCAACATGCACAACAGCCCGTCTGACTACTCTGAGGACAGCAACCCGAATACCATTAAATCCGCCTTTGAGGGTGGACTTATCGGTGCTATCCAGCTTTACGAATCCGATCCTTTCTCCCTGATAACCAACATGGAGTCATGGTCTTTCATAAGCTATAAGAATCCGAAGTGGGTTGTATCACTTGATTCCAGCACATTCTCTTGATAACTATTACCTACCGATATGGCAACTATGACAATAGAACAATACTTGCAGGTATTACCGAATTTCACATTCCCTGATACCTTTATACAGAAGGCTATGGGACTGAATGGCATATCGGCTGGGGAAAGTGCTTTTCAGGTGACGGATGGATGGGAAAAGAAGCGTGATTTGGCAGAAGCCATGATGTGGGATTATGCCTGTGGGCTTGTTTCAAGCTTTGCAGGTGGAAAGAAGCAGATTGGCAACAGGGCTATAACCTACGCTGCGATACAGGCAACATCCATGGACAGGGCGAATTGGACAGCACGTGCCAATGCTCTTAGAAAGAAATGGGGTGTTACCGTAACGCCATCCGATGCCGGTAAAATACGTGACGCATCCTTTTTGTGGGGTGCAACATACGAAGAATAATGATTATGAGTGAGCTTGACTTTTATCCAGACAATTGCGTTTTAAAACGTGCCACGGGTGATGTTGATGCTCAGGGAATTGAGGTCTTTGACATATTATACGAGGGTGAATGTGGGTTGCAGTTCCCGTCTAGTGGAGCAACGTCTCTTCAAGGCGGGATATTGCAATCTTATCCTGCTCTAATGATACCATCCACCGACTTGTTGTTGAAGCAGAACGACACAATACTTATTACCATGGACTATGGTCGTGAGTTGAGTGGTACTGTTGAGCAATATGACGTGGTTGCGTATGACGATGAGCTTTCTGGGGCTACGATATGGCTGAGTTCTGTTACTGATAATGGTTGATGAGCGATGGCAGTAGGTGTGAATAATCTGACAGAATACAACACGCGGAACAGGAGACTGTTTGAAAAGGGGTTGACAGAGCATATAAACAAGGTGGTTGAACGTGATATTGATTTGGTGTTCAACATTGTTATAGACTCTGTATACAACTGGCTTGACAACCAATCATTCTGGGAAAACGATACTTACAACCTTTACGACAGCATAGGTTTTGGTAAGTACAAGCGTGGCGTATTGTGGAAGTTCTACCAAGACAAGGGTCGCAGGGCAACAGCCGATAAAAAGGTGTGGTTGTCAAAGGGCAATATTGTAACGGTGAACGGATTTGAATTATTGCAGTCTGCTATCGGCAGCAAGGAGGGTGGAGATTTCGCAGAATACTCGCTAGTGCTTTTTGCCGCTGTTCCATACGCTGAATGGGTTGAGCTATCACTTGGTGATGGTGGTCCCAACAAGCGTGGCAAAGGTTGGTGGAGTGACGGTATTGTCCCCTATACGAGAAAGATTTTCAGTGATACGGTGTTAAAATATTACGGATAATGAACATAAGTGAAATAATACCTGAGTTGGCGTTAAAATCCTTTTTGGAGTATAATGACGTTACCGGTATATATCCAGCAGGGATACCAATATCTGGTGTCCCAAGTGAGTTTTTCACGGTATCCATGAACGGAAGCATTGTTTCCGAATCGGAAGACGCCAGTGTGCTGGGGTGTACGCTTATGTTGGGTGTTTACGTAAAATTATTGACCAACGGCACTGTGAATCAAGTGAGAGAGAAGATATTGATGAGCAGATTTTCAGAACTATTCCCCGCAACGTATAATTACGAAGATGCAACCTATAAATTTTCATTGGACTTCAGAAATTTGGTGTACTCAGGGAGAAACCTGTATTCAGGCTATTCTACCAAGGCACTAAACATACAAGTAACTATTTATTAATGTTTTAAAATTTTTATATTATGGCTTTAGCTATTACACAATTAGATGATTCTGCGAGCTTCTTCAAAGGATATTCCACAGCGATTATCTTTGATGCACTTTCCGGGACAGAGGTAGACCCTGGCGATCTTGCTAGTCCCAAGTGGATTGGATCTATTTTCCAAGGCTCCACCTCATGGACTGGTGAGGCTCCTACAATGACACCGCATAGGAATGAGGACGGAAACTCCGTCTACACATTCGCATCTGGCGGATCGTCTGGTATCCAGTTGGATGTCATGTCGACCTCGGACACCATGATTACCACATTCCTGAAAGGAACCGCAATCAAAAATGAAAATATGGGTGGTCCTACCTATATTGACGAGACCGCAAAAACTTCTGTATCCGCAATAGGATGGGGAGACCAACTTCCCGTTATTGAACGTCCTATCGCACTTGTCAATGACTTGGACAATCAGGTGCTTTTGTTCCCGAAAGCCCTTATTGCAGCCTCCATTGTCAACAATGACCGTGCATTGCATATCAGGCTTGCCGTCAACGCACAAGAACTGCCTTCGAGCATGACCTACCTGAAACCTGTCATGCTGATTCGCGGACTGCTTGAACTTGGCGAGAAAGCTCCGTAGGATTTACTTAGTACCAAATTAAAAGGGGTAGGGTATGTATTGCCCCGCCCCTTTTTTATTTATTAATTATATAACAAAGTTGTTACAAATGGAATCAACAAAAAAAGCACCGAAAAAAGGAGCATCATTAGCGGCGCAGTTGAAGTTAAGGGAGATTGCCGATAACCGCAAGATGACAATAACAATGGGCAACAAGGAGTACAAGGTACACAGGCTTGGAAACTGGACGTCCACAAAAATAACGGAACTCATGTGGAAATCACAGATGCTTGTCACAGAGGGGCAGAATCTTGAGATAAACATGAACGCTCTGGTAAACAACAGGACGGTAGTACCACGTGTATTGTCCTATGCCATATTGAAGTACCCGTGGAAAATAAGGCTGTTCCAGTGGTACATGTGGCGCAAGATTGACAGGCTGTATACGCAGGAACAGTACAAGGAAGCGCTTGGAAAGATATTCAGCTATGGTATGGACTTGGATTTTTATTTGTCGAATTTGACATTCCTTCTGCAAGCTGCGATGCCGGAGATGATGATGGCAAAGGAGACTATTTCGAGTATCGCAGCAAGACAAAACTCGGAGCCGAAAACGACATCATCATCGCGCTCTACGGACAAGTCAACAGGTACACCGAATGGAAGTACAGACACAAAGACAGCATCGTCAAGCAAACAATAATGCTTGCTGACAAGAGCGGTCTACGAAAGAGAGGTGAATACAGCTTCCCGTCACAGATGAACATTGTTCCGATGTCGGATGAGTCTGTGGCAAATATGTGGGCACGATTCGCACCGAAAAAACAGATGCCCGCGAACATTGAAAACAAACCACCCCAGAGCGGGGAATAATTATATATGGGTTACATATTTAATACAAAAGCATAAATGGAAGATAATAAATTGGTTTTTCCGGTCGGGTTTAAACTGGATGAAAAGAGTGAAAAGGAAGTAAAAAAGAACTTTGGCCAAATGCAGGAAGAGATGAGGAAAATGCTTGATACCATTGCAAAAGCATCAGGAAAAAGCATCAACTCCAAAGAACTCTCAAAAGAACTGGCCAAGATAAAGTCCGGTATGACCGCCGTAACACACGCAGTTAAAAAATACTCGGAAATACAGGCGCGAGGGGCAAAGACATCGGCACAAATAGCTATTGAACATAACAAGGTCGCCGCATCTATGCAAAAAACCGCTGCGGAAACTGTTATCATGAACAACAAGGTAGCTGAGTCTGAACAGAAACTTGGAGCGACATCTGCGGTATCTAACAACAAGGCTGCAATCTCCCTGAAAAAACTTGAGGCTCAAACGGCACGTACAGAGATGGCCAAACTACGCCTTGCCAATGCACAGAACAAGATAAACACGGGATTCAAGA
>Ga0208195_1002213_pt1 | contig 18980 bp, 21 predicted proteins | sample AD_UKC077_MetaG_FD_184441 | JGI IMG/M metagenome (GOLD analysis project Ga0208195, IMG submission 184441) | Active sludge microbial communities of municipal wastewater-treating anaerobic digesters from USA - AD_UKC077_MetaG (SPAdes) (version 2) | ecosystem: Engineered > Bioreactor > Anaerobic >...
TCTGCTTTTAATTCTTCATAATATAATACATTGGCACGCTCGCTACCGGATGCCGCACCCCTGATCGGCAGAACACATTTCTTTTGACATTTTTCTCCTCCCCTCATACACTACAAGGCAGAAGACGAATCGAAATTGCACTGCATGGTGAGTTTGGCTGCCTGTTGCTGTTGTTCTTTCCTGGCGCTCAAGAGAGGCGTTGCGCTTCCCTCCGCATCCCTTGACCAGATGTCACCACGGTCCGTATCATCACTGTTCAGGGAACAAAGGAAGGTACCATGAGAATCTATGCACACCGGGGCGCATCCGGGTTTTACCCAGAGAACACGATGGTGGCCTTTGACCAGGCGCTCAAAGCAAAGAGTGACGGCATCGAGCTCGATATCCAGCTGTCGAAGGACGGACACGTCGTCATCATCCACGACGAGAGGGTGGACCGCACCACCGATGGCAGCGGCCGCGTCTGTGATTATACCCTCGCGGAGCTCAAGAGATTCAATGCAGCCAAGACGTGGAAGGACGGGAGTGAATTTCATCCCATCCCTTCCTTCGACGAGTACTGTGCGTGGGTACGGACGACGAACCTGGTCACCAACATCGAGATCAAGAGCGGCATCATCTACTATCCACAGCTGGAGGAGAAGATGCTGGCCCTGATCAAAGCCCACAAGATCGAGGACCGGGTCCTCATCTCCTCGTTCAATCACCTCAGCCTCCTCGAGACCAAGCGCCTCTCCCCCTCCCTGCCCTGCGGGGCGCTGGTCCCTGAATCGGGTCTGGTCAACGCCGGCTATGCCATCAAACACTTCGGCTTTGACTGCTATCACCCCGCCTACGTCAGCATCGACCAGGCGAAGGTCGCCGAGTGCCACGAGCACGGCATCGCCGTGAATGTCTGGACGGTCAACACGATGGAGGCACTTGAGAACTGCCGCCGCTGGGGGTGTGACGGCATCTTCACCAACTACCCGACCGTCGCCCGCGCCTACGTCGATTCACTCTAATACCTCCTTCATCGAGTGAGGGGAGGAGCAATCCTCCCCTCTTATATCTCACCGCTTCTTTCGCGTTTTTTTCTTGTGAAACTTCAGAACATAATCATAGACAAGCGCTCTATGGCACAGTAGACTTTTACACATATGGTAGCTGTGTCTAAAACGCCACTGTTCATTCGCCTTGCTCGACCCACCTACGGTCGCTGGTTGCTCTGGCGTCACCGCATTGAATCGGTCGGGATGGAGCAGCTGGAGACGATGGAACGCCCATTCCTCGTATTGGCGAACCACGTCCATACCATGGATCCGTTCATCATCAGCTCGGCGAGCCCGGTACACATCCGCTGGGTGGCGGGCGCCTACCTCTTCCATCTCTTCGGCCTCAGGCCGCTCTTGGAGCAATGGATCGGGGCGATCTCGAAGATCCAGGACAGGAGCGACATGCACACCATCCGCTCCATCGCCGGCGCCTTGAGGGCGGGTGATGTGGTGGGGCTCTTTCCAGAGGGGACCCGCAGCTGGGACGGGGAGTCGTTGGACTTCGAAGAGTCCATCGCCAAGCTGATCAAGATCTTCAACGTGCCGGTCGTTCTCCTCAACCTCGAGGGTCTCTATGGAACACGCCCCCGCTGGGCGGAAGAGCGGCGCAAAGGACGAGCCATCGTGCGCGTGGTAGGCACCCTCTCCAGAGAAGAGATCGGGAGCTCCTCAAAGGAAGCGCTCTACGCCCATCTCAAAGAGCGACTGAACTTCTCCTACCGGTCGTGGCAGAACACCCACGCCATCCCCTTTTCCGCACGGAGGGGGGCCGAGGGGCTTGAGAAGGTCCTCTACCTCTGTCCGCGTTGTACGGGAGCGAGCACCATCACGACCCACCGGCGCACGATATCCTGCCGCTCCTGCGCTCTCTCCGTTCACCTCGACGAGTATGACCGGCTCCAGGGAGATGACACGCCCTTTGCCGATGTCGCGGCCTGGCACCGGTGGGAGGCCGAGTACCTCGGCACAGCCGAGGGGCTATCGACGCGCTTCCCTCCCGATAGGGGGGTGCTGCTGCAGCGCATCGAAGCCGATGGCTTGGTCACCATCAGCAGACGGTTCTCCCTCCGCCTCCACGGCGATGGATTGACCATTGAGAGGGGCGATGAGGAGTGCATGCGCTTCCCCTTCGCGTCCCTCACCTCGATGGTCATCAACGCAAAGAACACGCTGGAGATCACCAGTGACTCCACGCAGTATCGCATCAGGATCGAGAGGAAGAGCTCGATCATCAAATATCTTGAATACGCTCGACAATGGAAGCGACAACAGACGGGAGGACCAGCATGAATTGGAACTTTTTCTACCACATCGGCATCATCTCCATCGCCCTGCTCATCTCCGCACTGCTGCGGGCCCGCATCCGCTTCCTGCAGCGCTTCTTGATCCCCGCCCCCATCATGGGCGGGCTGCTCCTCCTGATCTTCTACAACTATGTCGCCCCGCTCTGGGGACTGCGCAATGATTTTCTCGGTGACATCGTCTACCACCTCCTGAACATCTCCTTCATCTCGATGCTGCTCCGCAGGACGGGAAAGGATCTGGACCGAGGCAAGAAGAAGCACATCCTCGCGGAGAACGTCACCGCCGTGATGGCCCAGTACGGCCTGCAGTGCTTCTTCGGCCTGGTCGCCACCGCCGCGATGATCGCGACCTTCTCCCCCGACCTCTTCCCCGCCATCGGCTTCACCCTTCCCCTCGGCTTCGAGCTCGGGCCGGGCCAAGCCTACTCCATCGCCATGGGGTGGGAGAAGATGGGCTTTCGCGGTGCGTCTTCAGTGGGGTTGACGATGGCGGCCATCGGCTTCCTGATCGGGAGCTTCGGCGGTGTCGTCCTGATCAACCAAGGACTGAAGCGTGGCTGGATCGCACGCGACCAAGCCACGCGCATCAACGCAAAGAGCGTGCGGACCGGCTTCTTCAGCCGCCTGGAGAGCGAGCGCCCCGTCGGCGCCTACCTCTCGACCGACGGCGAATCGCTCGACTCACTCTCCTACCACGTCGCCCTCGTCATGGCGACCTACCTGCTCAGTTGGGCGGTCCTCAGCGCCTTGACCCTGGCCCTGCACCTCATCGGACCGCTGGGAGTCGATCTTGCCGAGAGCCTGTGGGGCATCAACTTCATCTTCAGCGCCTTCTGTGCCCTGGCCGTCAAGCTCTTCATGCGCAGCGTGGGGGTGGAGACCACCATCGACAACGGGACGCTGAACCGAATCAACGGCTTCTCCGTCGATGTGACGGTGGCCAGCAGCCTCGGGGCGATCTCGTTGGTCACCGTCCAAGGCTACTGGGTCCCGATCCTCGTCCTCACCCTGGTGGGGATCATCATCACCGTCTTCATCCTCCCCTGGTACTGCTCACGCCTCTACAGCGACCACCAGTTCTTCCGGATGCTCGTCATCTACGGCACCGCCACGGGCACCCTGCCGACGGGCCTGGCACTGCTGAGGGTCGTCGACGCCGAGTTCGAGACACCGGTGGCCACCGACTACCTCTACTCGGTGGGCATCGTCTTCGTCCTCGCCATCCCGATCATCCTCTCGGTGAACCTGCCGGCCTTCAGCGTGACGAAGAGCAACCCGGCGCTCTTCGGCCTGGCCATCGCCATCAGCGCCTTCTACCTGGTCGCCTCCTTCGTCGCCTACCTGATCCTCTCCAAGAAGCGGGCCTTCGCCGATGCGCAGAAGCTCTTCTACACCGAGTGAGGAATCGCCGTGATAAGGTAAGAGAGCAACTCTGAGGCCTGTACGGTATAGAGGCCGCGCCGGCGCGCCTCTCCGCGGGGACGCTCCTTGACCCTGAGCAGGGAGGTGGAGACCCCCGCCTTGATGACGGCGGTGCTGAAGCGCTCGACGAAGGGTTCAAAATCGTACCCCTGGGAGAGATACGGGAAGAGCTTGAACGCCTCCACGGCGATGCTGCGCACCAAGACCGGCTCACCCTTCTTGTGCAATACGATCCACAAGAGCAGGTTCAGCATGCTGTAGCCGCTGTCATCCCAGTCGTACAGATCCAAAAAGAGCTCCTCGATCACGGCGGCGAGGCCCCATTGGGCCACCCGATTCGTCCAGACTCCCTGGGTATGGGCATTGAAGCGATCGATGGCTTCCCCTTCTTCAAGGATGAAGAAGAGCTGTGAGTCGCTCAGGCTGTCGCCGAAATTCCGCAGCATCACCGGTGAAGGCACCGGCCATTGGCCGCTCATCTGATACTCCTCCTCCTCGGGAGGAACAACCCAGAGGTAGCGAGCCAAGACCGTGTCCATCTGGGCGACAATCTGCTCAGCCTCACTAAGCCTCATGCCATGTCGCCGGGCGAGCTGCTTCACATCGGTGCTGACTCCTTCGTTGCGATTTTGCACATACTCGGCCATGAAGGCATTCATCCGATCGAATTGTTCCGACCCCGCACCGTCTTCCTCTTCCTCGACATGCTCGTTTGAGCCATCCGTCAAGATGAAGGGGGCCCACGGCATGGGGTATCCGTGCTGTTCAAGGGAGAGCAGCAGTGCAACCGAAGGGCTATACTCGGCACGCAATGCGGGAGAGCCCATCATGGCGGCGAAGGTGGCAAATGACTCTTTGGAGTGGGTCAACAGATACCACTTCCCCGCAAGATCGAAGACGCGGATGTTGAATGCGCCCGGCACTTCAAAGAAGAGCTGCTCACCCCAGGTTTGCACCATCTCCTCACTGGCTTCGTCCAAGAGGTACTGCCTCGCCTCCCCCGATTCCACCATCCTCCAATACGGCTCCTCAAAGGAGTAGGAGACCGGGGCGATGGCGGCGAATTGGCCGACCATATCGACCCCTCTGAAGGTAATATCCGGAATCGCTGAGAGCTGGAACAAGGGGAGGAAGAGCTTGGGGTACTCCTTCAGCACGCCGTCGAAGCCAGCCTTCTTGTACAGCGGTTCATCGACGACATGGGCGATGAAATCAATATCATCAGAGTCCAGATGATTGTAATAGAGGATGCTCGCCGTCTGCAGGCAGAGCCCGTTGTCCACCAGGAGGGCGATATAGGTCGCCGCCCGGCTCTCCCTGCGGTTCTGCAGCTTCTTCAGGCCCGGAGAGTAGAGCGTATGGCGCCTTCCGTGCGTGAGCTCCTCGATCTCATACAGACTGTCGCCGATCTGCGCTTTGATGGAGAAGGCGGCATAGAAGGCGGGCTTCTGCGCCCACTCTCCCAGGATCGAGCGGACCACATCATCGTGGGGATAGGCATCCAGCACCCGCGCCATACAGGGGGCGTCTCCCAGTGTCCGGCTGTTGACGAACTGATCTGCCAGATGGTCGGAAAAGTCATCGCGCGTCGGTAGCTGCTCGATCGCGTACTCGACCAACGCTTCCAACTCGTCTTCAAACACCGGAGGATCGTCGAATTGACTCTCGATGGCAGCCATGAGGTCATCCCATCTCTCACTGACGAGCGTGCAGCGCTCAAAAAGGTCTTTTGGTAGGTTCATGGCCTCATCATGGCATACAAGGCCAATCGTTGAAAAGAGAAATATCCGTAAAAAGTTGACGTAGGGCGCGACACGTCAGGTATTTTGTTGACAATCATGGGTTTATCGACTTCTCTCGCCTTGCCGCACAAAGAGCAAAAACAGTACCATATGCAGTGGACTACCTCTGTATGAAGCAACACTACCACTCGCGGATCAAACCCTATCTCCTCATCTCCCCGGCGCTCCTGCTCGCCGTGCTCTTCAGCTATCGCCCCTTCATCCTCACCCTGATCAACAGCCTCCACACCATATCGCTCTCCGGCAAGCACCTCAGCTTCATCGGCCTGGAGAACTACCGCCGCCTCTTCACCAACCCCAGCTTCCAGGCAAGCCTCTCCAATACGCTGCGCTTCACCCTCTTCTTCGTGCCGACCAACATCATCATCTGCCTCAGCGCGGCCCTCCTCACCAACCGAAGCGGCAAGCTCGCCACCCTCAACCAGATCTTCTTCTTCCTCCCGATGGCCGTCGGCCTCTCCAGCTCGATGATGATCATCAAGATGATGTTCAACCCCTCCATCGGGATCATCAACCGACTCTTTGGCCTCAATGTCCAGTGGTTCAACAATCGCCATGCCGCCATGGCGCTCCTCGTCATCGCCGGCGTGGGGCTGGACATCGGCCTCGACTTCCTCCTGCTGAGCGCCGCGCTGCGCAATGTACCGACCGACCTCTTGGAAGTGGCGCAGATCGAGGGAGCCAACGGAAGGCAGACCTTCCGCTACCTCCAGGGGCCGCTCATCAGCTCGACGCTGCTCTTCGTCGTCGTGACCAACATCAAGGATGCGATGCTGATCTCCTCCCCGGTGATGATCCTCACCGAGGGCGGCCCCTTCCGCTCGACGCAGACCTTGGTCTACCAGATGTACCTCGATGGGTTCAGGAGCGGCAACTACGCCATGGGCTCGACCATCGCGACGGTGGTCTTCCTCCTCACCTTCTCGGTGCTGCTGCTCCTGATGCGCCTCGAGAGACGGAGGGTCTACTACCAGTGAAACGCCTCATCCCCATCGCGGCCACCCTCTTCTCCCTCATCGTGGTCTTCCCGATCTTCTACACCATCAGCGCGTCGTTCTTCCCGTACGCCGATTTCACCGCCATCCCGGCACGGCTCTTGCCCTCCGCCCCCACCCTCGACAACTACGCGCGGGCCTTCAGCGAGTCGAACCTCTTGCTCTTCCTCACCAACTCCCTCTACAGCGCACTGGTGGGGACGATTCTTCGGATGGCCATTTCGATCATCGGCGCCTACGCCTTCACCTTCATGGAGTTCCGGGGCAAGAACATCCTCTTCATCCTCATCGTGGCCACGATGCTGCTGCCCCCCGACGCCTTGATCCTGGAGAACTACTCCACCATCCGCGCCTTGAGGCTGACCGACACCTACCTGGGGATCATCAGCATCACGCTCTTGGCTCCCACCCACCTCCTCATGCTGCGCCAGTACTTCAAGACGGTCAGCCGGGAGTACCGGGAGGCGGCCATCATCGAGGGGTGCAGCGACACCCGCTTTTTGGCCACCCTCCTCTTGCCCATCAGCAAGGCCGTGGTCATCACGCTGGCCATCCACTCCTTCTCCACGATCTTCAACGACTACCTCTGGCCACTCTTGGTGACCAACCGCGAGTCGATGCGCACCGTCCAGGTGGGCCTGACGATGCTCGGCTTCTCAGAGAACCTCGACTACGGCCCACAGTTTGCAGCCATCACGGTGTTGATGACCCCGATCCTCATCACCTTCATCGCCCTGCATAATCCGATTCAAGACAGTGTGTCCACACACTTCACCGGGAGATAATCATGAAACGAACCGTGTTGATCCTTACCCTCACCCTGTTGGCTCTCACGAGCCTCTTCGCCCTTGGCCAGGGGGAGAGCCATCCCTCCGATGTGGTGACCATCACCTGGTGGCACCCGAACAGCGGAATCGCCGGCAAGGCGACCGAAACCCTCATCGAGCGCTTCAACACCACCATCGGAAAAGATCAAGGCATCGTCGTACATGGCGTCTACCAAGGCAAGGCCAACGACGTCCTGACCAAGACCAAGGCCATCATGCAGTCGAATACCACGACCGACCTGCCCGACCTCGTCCAGCTTGACGGGGCGGCGGTGCTCGATGTGAGAGACGACCGGAGCCTCATCTCGATGGAACGCCTCGCCGACGAGGACGGCTGGGACCTCTCCCAGATCCTTGAGGCGGCCCGCCTCTCGGTCACCTACCGCGAGCAGATGATCGCCATGCCGTTCAACAGCTCCACGATCCTCCTCTACTACAACAAGAGCGCCTTCGACGAAGCCGGCATCACCAAACCTCCGAGGACCCTCGATGAGCTGACAGAAACAGCGCTGCATCTCAAACAGACCGACGCGAAGGGCAAGGTGACCCGCTACGGCTTTGCAAACGTGCCCACCACCTATGAGCTGATGTGCTGGCTCGGCCAGCAGAACGGCCTCTCCTACATCACCGATGAGGAGAACGGGCATACCGGCATCCCCACCCGGGTCCTCTTCGACGACAACGGCACGATGGTGAACTTCCTCACCAAGTGGCAGGCGCTCTACGACACCGGCTCGCTGGAGAACCTGACCAGCGACCTCAACGGCGCCTTCGCCAGCGGCCGGGTGGCCATGATCGTCGCTTCGACGAGCAACCTCACCACCATCGAGCAGATGGTCGGCTCCCGCTTCGAGCTCGGCGTCGCCCCCTTCCCGATGGTCGACGAGCGCGCCACCGGTGGGGTGAATGTCGGAGGCGGGGCGCTCTGGGCCCTGGACAACAAGAGCGGTCACCAGAAGGAGACGTGGCAGTTCATCAAGTTCCTCACCGCACCTGAGCAACAGCTCTTCTGGCACATCGAGACCGGGTACTTCCCCATCAACCGGGACACCTACACCATGGAGGCGTTCACCCAACACCTGAAGGAAAATCCAAGGGCCGGGGTGGCCATCGAGCAGCTGCTCGCCTCCAACCCACGCCTCCAGGGCATCTGGGTACCGAGCGCCTACCAGATCTACTACGCCTTCCAGAGCGGCATTCTGAAGATGCTCGAGGAGAACAGAAGCGCTGAGGAGACCAGTCGCGCCCTCGCGAAGGAGATCGACGGCTACCTTTCTGAGTTTCTCAGGATGCAGATGTAGCTAGAGCTGGCGGAAGCGACAGCGCTCCTTGAAACTGCACCGCTTGCACTCGAGGCCCGGGCACTCTTGGAACTCGGTGGTGCTCTCCAGCTGCTCGATGTGCCAGGCCAGGTCCTCGATGCGCTTCTCCAGCTGCCCCTGTCGTTTGAGCGCTTCGCTGAGCTTGATGCGGTACTGCCGCAAGAGCTCCAAGCGTCGTTTCTCCCCGCTCTGATCGTCCTTTCCCATGTGGATGATGGTCCGGATCTCCGCGAGGGTGAAGTCGAGCTCCTTCAGCTCGGCGATTCTTTTGAGATAGATGACATCGGCATCGCTGTAGTAGCGCTGTCCGCCGGAAGAGCGGAAATCGCTCTTCAAGAGGCCGAGGGATTCATAGTACCGGATGGTACGGACGGTGACGTTGCACAGGCGCGCCAAGTCACCGATTCGATGGGTATGCTCCTGCATACCATCGTTTGTACCACACTCTCACCACCCTGCTCAAGCAAACAGGCCCCTTCCTCCCCTTAGCAGGTATGAGATACATAATCAACGAACCACATGATCTGAAGATCAAGGAGATGGCAGTCTGCGACCGACCCCGGGAGCGGATGCTGTCCAAGGGAGCGGAAGCACTCACCGACCAAGAGCTCTTCTCCATCCTCATCGGAAGCGGAAACCGTGGGCGCAGCGTCACCGCCATCGCCCGGGACTTGATGGAACTCCTCGACCGCAAGGCGACGGTGACCCATGAGGAACTGATTCAAATCCAAGGCTTGGGCACCGCGAAGGCGACCCTCATCGGCGCAGCCCTGGAGCTGGGACGGAGGCGCCTTCCCCCCAAGAGACGACAGATCGCCACCCCGGCGGACATCTACCCCCTCATCAGGCACTACGCCACCCGGATGCAGGAGCACTTCCTCTCCATCTGCCTCAACGGGGCCCACGAGGTGCTCTCCATCAACGTCTGCTCGATCGGCCTGGTCAACAGAACCATCGTGCACCCGAGAGAGGTCTTCGGCGAAGCCGTCAGAGGCCGGGCCACCGCCATCATCGTGGCCCACAACCACCCGAGCGGCAACCTCGAGCCCTCAGGAGATGACCGGGACGTCACGAGGCGATTGAGACAAGCGGGGGAACTGTTGGGCATCAAGCTGCTCGACCACCTGATCTTCAGCGAGGAGGGATACCTGTCGATGCTGGAGGGAGGGGTGTTTTGATCGTGCGACACAACCGGTCATCTATACAGATAGTACCGAAACAAGTATTTGACGAAGAGGCATTAATGTGTATACTTACCCTGTATGATACACATCACTATTCGGAGGTTCCCATGCGGACCAATATTGTCATTGATGATCACCTGATGGAGCAGGCACTCACGCTCTCCGGTCTCAAAACCAAAAGAGAGGCGGTGGAGGAAGGACTGAAGCTCCTCATCGTTATGAAAAAACAAGCAAAGATTCGCGAGCTCAGGGGAACACTTTCTTGGGAAGGCGATCTTGATGCGATGCGGAGTGATGCATGATCGTCGTGGATACTTCGGTGTGGATTGACTATGTAAATGGGATCAATACGGACCAAACCGAGCTACTGGATCGTGCGTTGTTACAATCTAGGATCATCACCGGGGATTTGATCATCACCGAGTTTCTCCAAGGCTTTCGTAGTACCAAAGATCTTGCGAAAGGCAAACAGCTCATGGAGGCCCTCGAATACCATGATTTCGTCGGTAAAGAGATGGCGGTCAGGGCGGCAGAGCACTATAGAACACTCAGAAAGAATGGTATCACGGTGCGTAAGACCATCGATGTGCTGATCGCCACCTTCTGCATCGCCCATGGATACGAACTCTTGCACAACGACCGGGACTTTGATGCGATGGAGAAGGTATTGGGGCTTTCGGTCCTTCGGTAGACCCATGGTGATAGGATCTCAAACCATATAGCACCCCCTTAGCTAGCCAGCGAAAGGTTGTGAATAACTGAGCTGAGAATGAAAATTCCCACTCATTCAATAAATGATTATTTCCACAGGGAGAAGAGGTGCAGTAGGATGGATGGAAGGGCGGGGAGAGGAACGGAAGAGGAAGCCCTCACTCCCCCTGGTGGACCGCCTCATACCCACCTTCGGTGGTCCGATAGATGGTCTCGAGATCCTTCATCACGAACCCGGGATCCCAATCGTGGTGAGAATAGTGGGCACAGGTGCCGCAGGATGATGAGAGGGTTCTGGGCACCGGTGCGAGCCGGCACGGGATCTGGTGCTGTTTCGCATTCTTGAGGAACTGCACCGCCCCCCACTGGCTGTGGAAGGTGGCGATGAACGCGGTCATCGCTTCTCCAAGTCCAACTTCCACCCATATTCGGTGGTGGTTTCGACGACATCGTAGTGCTGGACTGTGGCATATCGAGTCACGTTCTCCTTGGCCGCGATGTTGTCGACGAGCACCGAGAAGCTCGTCACCTTGGAGAGAATCGCCTTCCGTGTCTCGATGACCGGCTGTGGACAGGAGAGTCCCCGTGCATCAATTTCCATGTACTGCCTCCTTCTTGTGCGTGTGGATGATGACCAACGCGATGGTTGTGATCACAACAAAACCGAGGATGGTGGCCCACCGGCCGCCCACCGTCGTCCCTTGGGCCGAGGATGCGAGGCCGAAGTTGTGGGCGAACGCGGCGCCCGCGACCATCCCCAAGACGCTCATGGCGCTGTCGCTGTTCCCCTCTCCGGCGAGGATCGTCTGCCTCAGCGGACAGCCGCCGAGCAACACTGAGCCGTAGCCGACCAGGGCCATGCCGAGGAAATTCCAGAGCCAATCGGTGTGGGCGACGCTTTGGCCGGTAAAGCCGAGGTGGAAGTTCCCCGTCACCAGGTTCATGATGAACGCGGCCACCAACACCATGATGGACCCCAAGAGCAGCGTCGAATCGCGAAAGAGGAAGAGATCACGGATGCCACCGGCCATACAGAAGCGGTTGCGCTGGGCGAGCGCCCCCACGATGAGTCCCGCTGCGAGCGAGATGATGACAGGGGCCCGCATGCTGCCGGGACCTGATGTACTGAATTTGAGCAGCGATGGGATGAAGAGCAGGATCAAGAGGAGGGCGAAGAACACCCCGCTGATGGCCCCTCCCTCTACTGTCGACTGCGTATGGCTCCTGCCGAGGGTAAAGCCTCGGTTCAAGAGGAGTGCGCCCGCGATGATGCCGGCGATGAACCCGGCGAGCGCGACCAGCGCATTGAGGTCCCCACCAGAGAGGCGCAGCAGCATCCTGAAGGGACAGCCCAAGAAGACCAAGGCCCCGATCATCACGAAGAACGAGATGACGAAGCGGATCATCGGGCTCGACCCCCCTCTCGGGCGAAACTCCTTGCGCGCGATGCTGATGAAGAGCGAGCCGAGCAAGAGACCGATGATCTCCGGGCGGGCATACTGCACCACCGCCGCGCTGTGCAGCGACAGGGCACCGGCGATATCGCGATAGAAGCAGGCGATGCAGAACCCCATGTTCGCGGGGTTTCCGAGCAGGACGAGCACCACCGAGATGATGCCGGTGATCGTACCTGCGACGATGAGACCTTTCTTTTCCTGTGAGAGGTTCATCCTTCCTCCTGACAACCGACATCATACCCGTTGTTCAGAGTAAAACACAATGGGAATTTCCATATTCGTGTGGTAGGATGGGGCAATGAGCACAATCTATCTCGATAATGCGGCCACCGCATGGCCAAAAGCACCGACGGTCGCCGACGCGGTCGCATCCTTCATCACCCACGATGCCGTGAATACCGGCAGAGGCGCCTATGACCGCGCCTGGGAGACGGCGGGGCGAATCGATGAGTGCCGGGAGAAACTTGCCACCCTCTTTGGTGCTGCAGAGAGTCGAAACGTCACCTTCACCCTCAACGTGACCCATGCCATCAATACGCTTATCGCTGGGCTCTTCACCTCCGCTGACCATGTCCTCGTCACTGCGATGGAGCACAACGCGGTCATGCGCCCGCTCACCCACCTCGCAATCCCCTACTCCCTCATCCCCTGCGATGAAGACGGGAGAATTCTCCTTGACGAGATTCCCCGCCTCATCACAAAGCGGACGCGGGCCATCATCATGGGGCAGGCCTCCAATGTCACCGGCACCATCCAGCCGGTTCGGGAGGTCGCCTCCATCGGTGCACACTACGGGTTGTTGACCATCATCGATGCCGCCCAACTGCCGCTCTCGAGCACGCTCTCGCTCAAGGACGACGGCATCGACGCCATCGCCTTCACCGGGCACAAGAGCCTGCTCGGCCCGCAGGGGGTCGGGGGCATGGTCCTCTCAGAGCGTGTAGCCCGCACAGTCACGCCGTGGGCGTACGGGGGAACGGGGAGCAAGAGCGACCTGCTCACGATGCCGGAGTTCCTTCCCGACAAGTTCGAGGCGGGGACACAGAACCTTCCCGGCATCATCGGCCTCTCGGTGGCGATGGACTACATCCAGGAAAACAAAGAAGCCATCATCAAGCGGGAACAGGAGACGACTGAACGCCTGCTCTCCTACTTTCTGAGCGAGGAGCGCCTGCAGGTGGTGGGACCGAAGGGCATGGAAGGACGCACCAGCGTCATCAGTGTGGATTTCCCCTTCCTGGACAACGCCCAGGTCGCCTATGAGCTCTTCCTCGATGGAGGCATCGAGATACGGGTGGGCCTCCACTGCGCCCCCACGGCCCATCAGGCCATGGGGACCTTCCCGCGCGGAACGGTGCGCTTCAGCCCGGGTTATGCCACCACCGATGAGGAGATCGATAGGACCATCGAATCGTGCAGGCGCGTCTTGGACCGCCTCAAACCTCAGTGAAACAGTGAAACGATTCGTCGAACAAGGTGGTGCAGGAGCGCCACCGGGATCAACAGCAGCGGGGCCAGGCTCATCCCGATCTCATAGAACAGCGACGAGTTCGTATAGCGCACCTTGGCTTTGAAGCGCGACTGCAGCGCGCTGTACGGCAGGCCGATGACGTTGCCACCCATCATGCCCCGGATGGCGGCGAGGATGACCTCGCTCTTCTCCTCGCCGTACTCGGCCACCACGCGCGCATACTGCTCTTCATCGAGGACGCCCGCCGCATCGGCATAGCTTTGGGCGAAGAGGATCGCGGTCGCCTCCTCGGCTTTGACGAAGGTGTCGCTTCCCCCGAGGAAGGCGGCCACCTCCTCTTCGCTGAAGCCTCCCTCCAGCGCCATCTTGGCGTGGGCATAGCTGCAGACGGCGCACCCGTTCACCTCGGTGACGGCAAGCATCAGGCGCTCGACGAACTGGGCGTCGACGATTTCATCCTTGCGGTTTCTCTTCAGGATCCCGATCGAAGGGAGCACAGCGAGCAGGACGCGGTACATCTCACCCACCGTGTAGCGGTGGCGATAGCGGTCGGTTTTGATTATCATGCGCCCAGTATGCCATACAACGGCGAGAAGATGCAAAAGATTGTGCCCTTTCGGATCGTCATCGCAGGGTGACGCGTCTTCTTGCGATGCGATTGCATCGTGCCACCATCCCTCTCTTCGCCCTGGTGCAGGGTGTTCGCGGCTCTGCGCCTACCGGTCATCCGTCAGCAGCCAATCGATGATATTCAGATGAAGTATACCGTCGCGAGAGAGGTTGACGGGATCCATCGAGAGCACATACCGCGGATAGTTGTCCGCGATCGAGGCAAAAGCGCCGAACTCCCGCTCTACCGTCTCTCGGCTGTTCATGAGATAGCATACCTGATAGTAGCTACGCTTCCCACCCCGTTCTGCTATGAAATCCACCTCACCCCGTTGCGTCTTGCCGACATATACGGCATAGCCACGGGCAATGAGCTCGTTGTAGCAGAGGGTCTCAAAGAGATAGCCCAACTCATCCTTCACCCGATTCTTCCGCATCGTGAAGAAGCCCAGGTCACACACGTATACTTTTTCAAGAAAGGAGAGTTGTGCCTTGCCTCTGATATCGTACCGCGGGACCAAATCGCACACACACGCTTCACTTATGTATCTCAGGTAGTCATAGATCGTTGGGGCAGACACCCGCTGCACGTGGTCACTGAGTGATTTTGCAATGGCATTCCCTGAGATCGTCGTGGAGGAGTTGGCGATGACGTAGTCGAGCACCCGCTCGAGGGTGTGAGGGGAGGCCACTCTATTGCGCATGATGATATCCTTGAGCACGATGGAATCATAGTGACTCGATAGTATGACATGCTTGACTCGAGGATCTTCTTCTTGAGCAACAAGGGGGAAGCCCCCCCATTCCAGGTATTCCTCAAAGAGTTCTGACCGCTGCCGTTGATTTCCCCTGCTCCTGAGAAAATCATGATATTCCCGGAAGGTGAACGGCATAATCTTGAAATTCACGGTACGGCCGGTCAGATGGGTTGCCAACTCTCCACTGAGGAGCTTTGAATTCGAACCGGTGATAAAGATGCTCACATCAGTGGTTGCGCGAAAGGAGTTGATGACCAGTTCAAAGCGGTCGACATTCTGAATCTCATCGATGAACAGATACGTTTTCTTCCCTGGCTTCAGGTGCTGCTGTATATACGTGTAGAGAGCCGTGGCCTCGGTAATTTCTTGAAACTGGAAATCCTCGAAGTTGATGTACAAAATTTGGTCATCCTCAACTCCTCTGGCCTTGAGCTCGCTGATAATCTGCACCAGCACCGTCGACTTGCCGCAGCGACGCACCCCGGAAATAACCTTGATGAGCTCTGAATCATAGAAGGGGCGAATACGCTCAAGATATATCTCTCGTATAATCATACATCCAGCATACCGCATGTCCACCAGAAGAGCAATAGAATTAAATATATTTAACACTATTGAACATACAGCAAGTTCTGTTAAATATATTTAACACTTCCCCCCTATCATAGAAGAGGGCTGAGGAGATGCTGTCAAATCCTCTCTCCCAGTCCCCCTCCTGTCGGTGCTCACCGCTATGAAGAGGCAGTTTCACCAAGGCTTCCGATTCTACGATCAGACGCGCATACCGTCCTCCCGCTCTCCTGTTTTCCCTCATATCCACCCTCCTGCGGTCTCAAATCATCATGTGGTCACCCTGTACCATTTCAATGAACACCGAATCATCAATCAGGATGGATGATCTGCCCTGCCCTCAGGTATCCTTTGAACAAATGTTCTGGACCTAGAGTATTTTCGAACAAACATTCTCATTGACAGCAAGATATTGTGTTACTTATGATGAAGATAGAAAGCAATATATTGAACAATTGTTCAAAAGGAAGGGACAATGAACGGATTGGAACGAAATAGAACCACATTGACGAGGGAGGACGGAACGCTGTTCCTTGCAGCGTTTGACCATCCTCAGATTTATGGGGTGATGAACGGGTTGGAAGACCCCTTGGCGGCTATCCTGAAGATCATCGACACCGATATCGATGGCTATATCCTCAATCCAGGTATCTTCTCGCTGCTTGATGCAACCGTGGTCCGCAGCAAAAAATTGGTCTTGCGCGCCTCACTGGGCGGAACCATGATGGGAACCACCTTCTCAGACCATCACAGCATCATGGTCAGCCCCCAGCAGGCGCTCGACCTTGGAGCCGATGCCGTGTTGATCATGATGGTGCTCGGCGGTTCGAGCGACAAGGAGTCCATGACCGATGTCGCGCGCGCCATCGAAGGCTTCCACCGTCTGTCGATCCCGGTCATGGTGGAGGTCCTGCACGCCGATTACACGCAGAACAACGATCCCTCGTTCATCCGCAACGGTGCCCGTATCGCGGCAGAACTCGGCGCGGACTTTGTGAAGGCATTCTACTGCGAGGATTTTGAGGCGGTGGTAGCCGGATGCCCGGTGCCCATCGTACTGGCCGGAGGGCCGAAGGAGGCGAACATCCTTGATATCGCAGAGACGGTCGTCTCTGCAGGGGCGATCGGCTTTGCCTTCGGGAGGAATCTCTTCCAACACGAGGATCCCTGCTCTGTGGTCACCTCCCTCTGTCAGGTGCTCAGGGGGTAGCAATGCTGGAGAACCGCGAACTGCTCTATACCATCGCCAACCTCTACTATGACAAGGGCAAGAACCAACAGGAGATCTCCAACGTGCTCAACCTGTCACGCCCGATGGTGTCCCGGGCCCTCTCCCGGGCACGGGCCGTCGGGATTGTCCGCATCGAGGTCGTTCCCCCGGCTGGGTGCTCCCAACTGGAGACCAACCTCGCCAAGGCGCTGGGGATCAAGCGCGTCGTGGTCGGCGCCTTCCCCGACCGCAACGGCAATGACCGTGATGACCGCATCAAGGTGATCAGCGCAGCCGCCGGCTCCTATCTTTCACAAGCCATCCTCCCTGGGATGGCGGTAGGGGTCGGGTGGGGCGTCTCGGTGCATCGCAGCATCCTCGCCCTCCCCGAGTGCCCACACCTCAAGGGAGTGACGGTGGTCCCCCTCGTCGGCAGCGCAGGGCGTACCGAGTCTCACTACCAAGTCAATGTCATCGCTGATCGGATGGCAGAGAAACTCCATGGGAACGCCCTGTTTTTCAATATCCCGGCCTTTGTCTCCGACCTGAAGGTCCAAAGCTTCTTCTCACGTGACCCCCAGATGAAATCCATCCAAGATCTGTGGAGTCGCCTGGACATCGCCATCGTCGGCCTGGGCGCCTTCGGGGGAACTCCCAGCTTCCCTGTCGGTGAATATACCCTACAAGCCTTGGAGGAACTTCGCCAAAACGGGGTGGTGGGCGACATCCTCGGCAGGTTCTACAACAAGGAAGGGTTCATCGACGACATCAATGCCGATGAACAATTGATTACCCGCCCGATGCAGGATGTAGAGGAGAAGCTCTACGTCGGCATCCCATTCGAATCACTGAGGAAGACGAAACAGATCGTGTGTATCTGTGGAGGAACGGGAAAACTCGAAGGAATCATAACGGCGGCAAAGCTACAGCTCTTTGACTGCCTGATCACCGATGCGTTGACCGCCACTGAGTTGGCCGCATCACTGGAGCAATAGATGAAAGCATTGATGTACACCGGAATTGGAAAGCTCGAAATACAGCAGATTGAACGACCGGATGGCCCATATGTCGTCCGGGTGAGCGGGTGCGGGATCTGTGGCACCGACTTGAAGACCTTCACGGTCGGCCACCACTTCTTCAAGCCGCCCACCATCCTGGGCCATGAGTTCGTCGGGGAGTTGGTGAAAGTGCCTGAGCACTCCCCCTACAAAGCGGGAGACCGGGTGGTGGTGGCCCCATACTTCGAATGCGGACGCTGCCAAAGTTGCGTGACCGGCCTCCCCCAGCTCTGCAGTGACAAGCACTTTGTCTCTTCGGGGGCGTTCTGTGAGTATGTGACCCTCCCCGACGAGTACGAAGAGGGCATCATCGCGATCCCGGAGGGGAGCGATGAGCTGGTCTACACCCTCGTCGAGCCGTTGGCCTGTGTCCTCAACGGCATCGAACAACTCCGCCTGCGCCCCAGTTCGAAGGCATTGGTCGTCGGGGGAGGACCGATGGGTGTGCTCTTTGCCCTGTACTTCCAAGATATCCATATTCCCGTCACGGTGGTGGAACCCAATGCATACCGCAGGAGTCTGATCAAGGGGTGGGGCATCGAGTGCATCGAGCCAGCCGATGCGGATCCCGGTCTCTACGACCAGGTGATCATCTCTGTCAATCAGGCCGCCCTGATCGCCGACGCGGTGCGCCGCATCGCCAACGGCGGTACGGTCCTCGTGTTCAGTGGGTTGAAGAAGGAGGACACCTTCGAGGCGGACGCCTACTCCATCCACTATCGCCAAGTCAGTGTCACCGGCTGCAGCGGGTTCGCCCTCTCCCACTTCCACAACGCCTACTCGATGATCGAGGCAAACCCCGCGCACTATGCAAAGCTGATCACCCATCGGCTCACCCTCGAGGAGGGACTTGAAGCGTTCACCATGCTCCGGGCAGGCAACGCATTCAAGATTGTCCTCCAACCCTGAAGGAACGAAGATGAACGTCGCAGTTGTGTTCAATAAGCACCCTCACCTTCCCCCACCCCAGCTCAAGGCGATCGGAGGTGAGATCATGCGGCTCTTCGACGGCGCCACCTTCGTCGTCTGCCGCGATTATGGGGATGCATACCTGCCGGGCGCCGTCGTGTTGGAAATAGACCAATCTCTGGAACACAAAGCCAAGATCGCCCAGATCGCGGAGGCACTTTTGGCAGTCAACCCCCGCTATCTGGTGAGTGTCGGCGGCGATGGCCTCTCATCGTACCTCGCTCTGCACATCAGCAGGCGAACAGTGAAGCCCATCATGCTCGCCATCGCCGCAGGG
>Ga0208195_1002223_pt1 | contig 18920 bp, 14 predicted proteins | sample AD_UKC077_MetaG_FD_184441 | JGI IMG/M metagenome (GOLD analysis project Ga0208195, IMG submission 184441) | Active sludge microbial communities of municipal wastewater-treating anaerobic digesters from USA - AD_UKC077_MetaG (SPAdes) (version 2) | ecosystem: Engineered > Bioreactor > Anaerobic >...
GCAATTGCTGCTTGTAAATTGATACGATCATCTTGCATTAATCGTACTTTATTCATAAAATTCTCCTTTCTAGCAGCAGGAGACATCATTATAAATCAATTTGTTGCAACAACTTTGACATCTATCAGGCAATTTTTTGCTTTGATTGACATTGAAATTAAAAGACGATTTGTTAGAATGTAGGTAATAAAGGAGATAATTATGGTTATCTGTATTCTCATTGCCAGCGCACTTTCTTTGCTGAGCATTTTCGCCTTTTTTGGTGAGATCGCGAAAATCGGAGGAATCCTTTCTTCAAACAACATGTTTGCTTTGATGTTTGGAACTAATGGTTCTCTACGTAACGATGGCTACACATTCTTGTTCATCCTCCAAGTTGTCATTATGCTTGTCGCGGTCTTCGGCTTATTCGTTGCTTATAAGATTAAGCAAGGCGAAGACGGAAAACGTGGCGCCATTATTGCTGGAGCTTCGGCGGTCCTTTCTGTGGTCGCTGCTATAATGGCATTCTGCTCGTTGATGATTCTTGAAGTGAACGTTTCAGGTGTCAGTCTCAGTACCGGACCCATTATTTACGGCGTTGCCCATATCTTATCCGCTGTGGCATCTGGTGCTGCCGCTGTCTTATATTTGAAAAGAAAATAAACACCGAGGAATCATTTAGCCTAGAAATAATGAGATAGAATTCGCCACTTCAGTGGCGTTTTCTTTACAAACAGACAAAATCCTAAATAGATTTTGGGATTAGTATGAATTAGAATGTTTATTGATAAAGCATATCCGAGCGGAGGATTATGTATGGCATTAGATAGGACATTCGCGGTCGTTGATAAAACTGTAAAAGATTTCACAAGAATCTCTTTTTGGGTCACAATCGTCGTCCAAGTGGTATTCCTCGCCTTATATGGATATAAAATATATCTCAATTTAGACCATCTGACCTACCTTATTATCTATTCGGTTTTGGCTCTTATTTCTATGTTTGGTTTCATTTTTTATCTCTCGACCTATAGAAGTCGCAAGAAAAAAGCTATCAAAGGAACGAAAAAAGGATTGCGAATTTTTAAATACTTCGCCAACGGAGCCATGATGGTGGCCATCATTGTTGAATTCGCTCTGAATGGAGTTACCTCTGATTTAGAATTGATTATCTCTGGTATTTCAATGATTTCCTTTATCTTACAAATCATCTTTGAATTAGTCCGTTCTGCCTACACCAAATATTCCGAACTTCTCATCATAGCGATTCGCCTCGATGTCGCGGGAATGGAGTCTTTTATTACAAAGACGACTAATCCGAAGGAAACGTTCTTCTCCGCGCTTAACGTCCCACTTAAAAAGTTAAGTCGAAAGATTAAAGGCGAAGACAAGCCGGCCGATAAAGAAAAGACCAAGACCGAGCAGTATGTCGAGCAACTTGGCGATGACTACCGCACCAAAAAGAAAGAGAAAAAAGCTGAACGCGTCAAAAAACAAAAGGATGAAATAAAGGAAAACCTAAAAACTATCTTTGGCTTCTTCCGTAGAAAAAAGAAAACGAAAGCCGACGAAAATTAAGGCAAAAAACTGAAAAGGACTGAAGTTAAAAATCAGTCCTTTTTCTTGTTTGCTTGCATTTTCTTGCGATGTCGCCCGATTAGATATCCCACTAGCACGGTAAGAGCCGTGAAGGCAATGTATCCAATCAAATCGATTCCGATATCGATTATCGATCCACTTCTAAGAGGAACAAATAATTGGATTAATTCGGTTCCGCCGGCGATGAATAAACCAAAGAGAGTGCTAATCAAGATGATTAACCATTTTTTCTTTATGCTCTTATCGAGAATTAAAAACATCGACCAAGTCGAAAATACAGCACTTGCTCCAAAGAGCAAGAAGTGTCCGAACGCCTTACGGATAAAAGAAGCAAAATCTTTGTACCCTTCCCCATCTATCGCTTTTTTCGCCTGGACCTCAAAGGTCAAAGTCTCGGTTAACGATGGATTGGCTATTGAGGTCACGGTTAATGTGGCGGTTCCGGAATCTTTTGCCAATACTTTGCCGGTTCTCCCTTCGATACGCGGTAAGAGAACTCCATCATCGCTGGACTTAACATCAATATAGAGATTTGTGGTGTTTATCGGTGAGAATATCGCCCTTATTGAGATGGTGTCGCCCACAGTAAATATTTGATTTAGAGGACCTCCACTAGGGGTAACATGAATCTCCATACCAGTCGGCATAACTTCGAGGACACTGATCGGGAAAACTTTTTCCTGAGTGGGGTTCATGTTACTAATTGCAATAACGTTGGTCATTCCAGTTTTTTTATAACCTCTCAACTTTCCATCGGGGCTGATTTTTGCAACCAACTCATCCTGAACTTTCCAAGTAATTCCTGGATCGGAAGGAATTGTGTCTCCCCAATCAATGCTAAGCTGGCTAAACTCGGTTTCCGCGTGGTCCATATCATACACATGAACAACATTATTCCCGATGATTTGCCATTCTGCATCAACTGGATAGATGAGTGTCTCAGAATTAGATAGGACTTCAATTTCGATTGCACGAGATGGATAATCTGTGGCAAAAATGGTGGTGGTTCCGACGCTTTTGGCATGAACCACTCCGTTTTGAACGGTGGCGATGCTTGGATCACTTGATTCAAGTTGAATTAAGGATGTATCAAAATAACGGACTGCTCGGTTTTCGATGTATCCATCAATCGAGAAAACGACAGGTTCGCTAAATCCGTTGAGAATTTGCTCGTTTTCCACACTTAAAGAGAATTGACTCGGAGCCGGTCTTTCAATAACACTAATATCAATCGTTTGAGTAATGCTCTCATCGACTAAAGAAGTCACGGTCAAAGTTGTGGTTCCAATTTCGAGACCTTCGACATAAGAAATTGAACCCGATTGAACCGGATTAATTTTCGCATCACCCGCCTCAAATTTGATGCCGGTGAACGTAGTGTTCGCTGGTTCATATGTGACAATAAAACTATTTGTTGTTCCGATAACGATGTTTGAATTACCAGATAAAGTTAATGATTTAAGAGGAATTTCTTCGACACTACCCGGAATAAAAGTATTGATGATATCAGCGAAAATGTTTGAAATCCAGTTGCTGCGGGTAACGGATATCCCTCCTGGTAAGCAAGATTCAAAAATAATCAACCCATTTAAGAGTATCGCAAAAGTAATAACGATGATTTTTGAGGCTTTCTTCATGTGATTATTTTAATTCAAAAAGTTTTGATTTTCATTATATAAAATGAAGAGCTTTCTTAACATCTAATTGCTGAGGGAAATGGTACAAAAAAGCGGAGTCTTATCGACCCCGCATTTCAAATAAACGATCAATTATTTTGGAAATTTTTTGACTTTCTCGTACTTTTTATAGATACGAGGATAGTACTCACGCCAGATTTCCTTAACATGCTCCTTGGAATAGAATTCGCTGATGTACTTCGAATTTTCGCTGGCTTTCTCATAGAGATCCGGATTGTTTTTTAAACCTTGAAGAGCTTTCACGAAGTCATCGACATCATGACCCCTCTCGTATTTTTCAAAAAGAATGTCGACATAGAGGTCAAGATCTCTTAATAGAACTGGCTTGTGAGCATTAACCGCTTCGAGAATGGCCATTGGAAACAGTTCAGCAAAAGAAGGCATAAAAAGAACATCAGACATGTTAAAGATTTCGTTCATCTTCTCGCGTTTAACAATACCGGTGAATTTGACGTTTTTGGGTGGGTTGTCGACAATTTCTTTTAATTCTTTATAGCCATCGGTAATTTTGCCGAAGGAGAAACCGCCTGCCCAGACAAAGAACATATCGGGGTTGCGTTTCGCTGTTTCGACAAAGTCGATGACGCCTTTACGGGTTTGGACTTGTCCGACACCTAATACAACAAAGCGATCGCGTGGAACACCGTAGAAGTCTCTAGCAATCATGCGTTCCTCTTCGCTAATCATGTGGAATTGCTCTTTGGACACATAATTTGGAATATATGTGATGCAATCTCTCTTGATGCCAAGATCGACTAATGGATTGATAAAGATAGGGTTTACAACTACGATTTCGTCCGCCTTGCGGTAGAATCTTTTGACGTAGCGTTTAAAAATTTTAAAAATAAGCTTTGGCAGTTTGATAGAACCATCAAGTGTGTCGGGAAGCATATGCACGTAACAAACGTTAACGTGCTTTTTATTCATCTTGAATAAGTACGATGGATTAATTGTATGTGCGTGAACGATGTCGAATTTTGAACCTTTATTGTTAACTGTAATATCAAAAATGTCATCGCATTCTTTGACAAGGGCGACTTGCTCAAGATATGCGGAACCGACACCCTGTCCATCGACAGAATCAGCTTTCGAAAGCATGTTAATCCGAAGTTTTTTCATGTTATTCTCCTTTAAGTAGAGATGGAACGTTATTCTCTTTCTCGCGACTTTAATTATACGATAAAAAACCAATAAACCAACGACAAAATCTCTCTAGATGTAGATACATCAGGATTCTTCTCAATGGGTTTTCAAAAACATCTGGTGAAGTGGATTGTGGATGTATCAAAAAAACATGCTGCGAAGCAGATAGATCTAATGAAAAAAAGTTTTGTTTTTGTCAAAACATTCTTGATTGAATAGAACCCATCTTTTGATACAACAGAAGTAATAAGGAGACTATACATATGGTAGTTTGTATCATAGTCGTCGCTTTAATGGCGATTGTTAATACTTTTACTTTTTTCGTTGACGCCCTCGCTAATACTGGAGGTACGATAGTTCCCAGCCTGCTTGACTTTATGTTTGGTTTAGAAATCGTTCCTGGGCTTTGGTGGAAACAATACATCGGCTTAACAATTCTATTTATTATTCAAATGGTGATTGTTGTTGGTGCCTTAATTGGATTTTTTGTGGCTTACAAATTAAAAAAGGGCGCAATTGGAATGGGGCCAATTAAAGCTTATGCACTGATCATGATTTTACTCCTCGGTGCCTCTGCCGTACTTGCTTTCCTCACTATTCAACTCTCTGAGGGAGAGGCTTTTTCGTCTGCAGGTGTCACTCTCGGACTTGGACCAATTACATATGGAAGTCTTAATGTTTCGATTACTCTCGTGCTTCTCTTTGGCGTGTTATTTTCAAGAAAAGCACCCGTAAAGCACTATGCTGGGCCAAGACCAACCACACGTCCTGATCGCTCTTCGTTTTATAAGTCGAACAATCCATTAAGCGATGAAGACGCTAAAGCCGACCTAATCCTCAAGTATAAGCAAATGTTGGATGATGGAATCATCACCCAAGAGGATTACGAGAAGAAGAAAAAAGACATCCTCTCTTCTTAATGATTGATTAATAGAAGAAAGCGCCACTCGCATGTGGCGTTTTTTTCTTCAGTGCGATTATATGGGCAGGAAGCTATCCCGTAAACTATCACTAATTTCATTATTGGTTGTACCCACCTTTTTTTATCTTATTTTATCAACGGTTGTGTTGAGCACTATTTTCTGCTTTTTATTTTGTCTTTATGGAGTATAGACATATTGCCGATATCGGCATAGAATATTTGCATGGAATATTTCTCAGTTCAGCAAATCGCTAAAAAATGGTCGCTCGCCCCTCGGACGGTTCGCCTCTATTGTCAAAAAGGGCGAATCAAAGGAGCGAAGTTAATGGGCAAAACGTGGATTATCCCAAAGGATGCTATTCAACCGACTATTAATAAAGAGGCATACATCGAAGATAAGATTTACCAGGACGAAAAGAGCCAAACTGTTCTTATTGTCGGTGGTGGAATCAGCGGTGTTTTTGCCGCTATCCGCATCAAAGAAAAACACCCATCTTTTAAAGTGAGTATTTTTGAGAAGAATAATAAACTTCTTCGCAAGATTTACGCGACCGGAAACGGCCGATGTAATTTTGCGAATCAAGGCATTCTAACCAAAAAATACACCAACGAAGACTTTGTTCTCCCTATCATTCAGGAATTTTCTTACGCCCACATCGTCCGCTATTTTGACAAGCTTGGTATCAAATATAAATCCGTTAACGATTTGCTTTATCCTATGAGTGATTCTGCTGAGACGGTTGCTTTAATGCTCAATAAGAAAGTTGAAGAACTAAAGCTAGAAATTCATCTAGAGGAGAGTGTGATTGATTATACTGCTGGTCACTTAATAACCAACAAGGGGATGTACCATTACGACCATCTAATCATCGCTGCAGGTGGGAAAGCCGCTCCTCAATTTGGCAGCGATGGGAGCATTTTCAATATATTGATAAAACATGGTTATTCTCTGGTTGAAGCACGTCCTTCACTCTGCCCTATCAAGGTTAAGGAAAACGTTAATTTAATCGAAGGGATCAGAGCCAAGGCGCGCGTAAGTCTTATTGTGGATGGAAAACAAAAACACATTGAAGATGGAGAGCTACTTTTTAAGAAAAACGGACTCTCTGGAATCGTAATTTTTAATATATCTCACTTTATAAATGCAGAAAAAAATAGTAAATTAGTTCAAATTTGCATCGATTTTGCTCCTGATTGTGGCAAAATTGAAAAAGATCAATATGTTCAGTATCTTCATCCGCGCCTCGCTTCTTATCTTGTTAGGAATAATTTAGATATTCATCGAACGGTATATACTTTTAAAGGCCTTTTCGATTTCCTAAATGCCCAAGTGACTTCTGGCGGTGTATCAATTAATGAGGTTAATTCAAACTTGAGTTCCTTCCGAGAAAATAAAGTTTGTTTTATCGGTGAAGTTATCGATGTCGATGGGGTGTGCGGCGGATTTAATATAATGTGGGCACTTGCATCCGCGGAAAAAGTAAGCAATAATCTTTTTGCGTATGGCAAAGAAAGTACAAGAACCTAAAGTTGTATTCTACGAAGACGAACGCAATGAAGACTTCGCCGGTATAGATATAAAGAATAAAGGAGTTCGGAGCAACTACCGCTATTTTAACCACAATGTCATATCCCGCACTGGAGGGTGGTTTTTCCGTCGAGTAATTGCGATACCGCTTCTTTATTTAGCCAATCTTTTTCTTTATCAGGCCCGCGTCAAAAATCGTCGCATTCTCAAATCAGTCAAAAAGAAGGGTTATTTTATCTATGCGAATCACGTCTTGGATTATGATCCGATTATTCACCCTGTTTTGATTAACCCAAATAAATATTGTCTTGTTGTCTCTGGGCCGGAAGCATTCTCAATCAACCCGATTGTTTCCTGGGCAGTCCGCTCACTAGGTGCTATTCCTATTCCTAACAAGAATGATTTGAGTATGTATACCAACTACACAAAATACATTTCACATCACATCCAGAAAAAACACCGCGTCTTGATCTATCCAGAAGCTCATATTTGGCCTTACTGCAATTTTATCCGTAACTTTTCCTCCGGTAGTTTCCGTTATCCGGTCGTCGATGATGTTCCAATCATCACAGCCACAACGGTTTTCAAAAAGAAAAAACATAAAAAGAAACCGGTCGCGATTGTCTATCTCGACGGACCCTTCTATCCGAATCCAGAGCTGAGCGGAAAAGAAAAAGTTGATGACCTCGCTCAAAGGGCCCAACAAGCGATGCGCAAAAGAACGGAAATAGCATGGAATTACGAATACATTAGATATATTAAAACCTATTAAAAAACCTCGCGAGGAGAATCCTTCCTAACGAGGTTTTCTTTTTAAGCTAGAATTAACTGGGTTGAACCATCAAGGTTGGTCCGTCCAGTGCGATATCCAAGTGTGTTTGGCTCGGCATCGAATCGAGCACCAAAAGTACCATAGTTGAGATACTCACTAAATGTTGCATAGTGATCATCAGTGAAAACGGCGACTGGTTCATCATCGTAACACGTCCATCCATAAACCCACATAACCAAGCGTCCAATACTTCTATTTGAAGTGGAGTATGAACTATCCAAACCGATATCAAATTCATAATAAACAGGGGTGGATTTTCCGGGTTCGTTTCTCCACGGTACCGATTCCGCATAACCATCATCTCGAGTATATGAAGTTATCAAACGCGCATCAGATCCAAAAATAGAATTCACTTCGCTCTTGGTTCCCGCTGTTTCAAAAGGCTGATTGCGAGAATCTTTACCGTAATTAGCAGGGATTGAATGGAAGGCGATATAGTAATTGGCGACATCAATTGGATCGGTCATCGCGATTGAATCTAAATTAAGGTTATTTTTATTATTTTTAACATAGTTAAATGAATAGTAAGTATATGTTCGGTAGGAATTAATGGTGTAGGTGTTTCCAATCACGGTTATATCGTCAGCGACCGAGACTGTGCTTTGTCCATCAACGAGAGTTCCCTCATACACGGCGGGAGCGATTCTTTGATCATTTGTTTCAAAACTATTTGTGTTGGGGATAAGCGTGTTGTTGTAGCTGACTTTGACTGACTTCAAATAGAGAATTTGGGTAGTGGTTTCAAGCGAGAAATAAGCAGAAGTAATGGCTAAATTAATGGTCGTGGTTGACCAGGTATTTCCTGTGCTAGGAGCGACTGAATAAGCATAGTTGCGAGTTCTTGTATCTCCGTATTTAACGACGAGTCCACTTGTGGACATGTAGCTAATTGTGAGCTGTCTAATTCCGCGGATGGGACTATCGTTATAAAAAGATCCCGGCAACGCACCATAGTCGTACTGGCTATCCGAAGGGAAAAGTTTCATCATGCCACTATTAGAGGTGTACTCATCAACACGGTAGAAGCCATATGTAACCGTTTTATAGATATCGGTTCCAAAATTTGTGCTGTAATTGCCGTAGTAAAAATTGGCCGTTCTATCGATTGTAATATCAGTAAGAGATGGTTCGCCCTGAACCGTCATGATAGCGGAAGCAGTAAATCCTCCATCGACAGTTGTGGCTGTCAAGGTGGTGGTCCCAATCGACTTAGTTGTAATTATTCCTTCGGCAATAGTGGCAACATTCGTATTAGAAGATGTCCAAGCAACGTTTTTATTTGTCGCGTTCGCTGGTTGAATAGTAGGTATCAATTGTGGTGAGTCGCCTACATAGGCAGTTAACGAAGCGTGATTCAATGTGATGCCAGTGACATTGACTGGAGTTCCGGTAACATAAATCAAGCAAGTATCAGAATAGCCTCCATCATCCGTTAAAACAGTAATTGTTGCCTGGCCCACGCTTTGCCCCGTGACTTGTCCGCCAACTTCGACAGTTGCAACTGTTTCATTGTTGCTCATCCAAGTTAGAAATTTGTTTGAAGCGTCTTTAGGTGTGAATTCCACATTTAAGTTGTATGTTTCACCGACGGCAATGGTCTTTTCGTTATCGGTGATGTTGATGCCTTTAACAAGAACTTGGGGCCAAGTACAGGCTGATATTAAATATGCGAAAACAAAGAAAATAGGTGCCCATAAAAATGTAAAGCGTTTCTTCTTTTGCTTAAAAGTTGTTGTGATTTGATTTAAGTTTGCCTCTTCCATAGCCAATTTACTTTATAGGTAAATTTAGCGAATTGCTATCTTTTTGCATTATGAAAATATAAAAAAAGCGATTGGCTCGCTTTTCTTATTTGTTTAATCACAATGTGAAATATTATAGAAGTTTAAAGAGGATGGTTGATGCAACAGCAACAACAACAGCGACGGAGGCAGTAATTGGGTTATAAAGAACTTTTTCAACTGTATCTTTGTTGAACTTCCAGTTCATTTTTTCCGCAAGCTTCATAATGCCATAGGAGATACCTCCGATAACACCAGTAGTAATTAACATTGCCGCATTTTTGGTTAACAAATATTCTTCGCCTTCTGCTTTCCAAGACTCCAAGTCATAAATGAATGGTTTATTATTAATGATCCCTTGGATTTGTTTGAAGACGATAAGAAATACCATGTAAGCAGTTCCAGCTATCGCTACAGTGAGGAAACTCTTAGCTGACAAAACGCGAGTAGGACGCAACACAGCAATAGCTCCCATAGCAGCAAGTGCTTCAGCGACGATATAAATGGGAGGTGTATAAATTTTATCAATCCAACCAACTACAAAGACTAACGAGAACTTAATTGCAGCAGCGATTAAGCCGATATAAAGGACAGAAGTTAATGATTTGGTCTTCGTGTAGCATAGACCCATTAGATAGAAAGCAATCGGAAGCATGACGGCGCTGCTGGAGTTAACTGCTCCTAAATCTAGGTGTACAAATGTTCCGATGACAGCTTCGGCTAATCCCCAAACCGCTCCAAAAAACAGAACGATGAGAAAAGTCTTTAAATGTTTGTTTGTGACATTGAATAGTGACTTCATAATTTTCTCCTTATTTTATTAGCGCCTATTTCAAACAGCGCCTTTTACATACTTAATTTTCCGGTTTTATAGACAACTTTCAAGTAGAAATTTTAGCCTCGCGTGCGCAGTCGTTAACCTTGAACGACGCGGGCGTACGTAATTTTTTTGATTAAATGGTAAATTATGGACAATTGTTACTCAAAACGACGCTTTGGATGAAACGCGAGATCTTTTCGCTTACATTGACTCTCTAATAATTGAAAACCGAATTCGATATTTATATAGTCTTCTTTTTTCAATAATTGATATAATGTTTGTATGAAATTTCTAAAGAAATTATTTTCTAAAACTGCTCTCGTTTTCCTGGCGATTGTTCTCCAGGTTACACCCATTATTCTATTTGCCTATTATTTTGCCGAGTCATTTTGGCAACTCCAGTTGACCTTTCAAGCCTTAGCGGCTCTTCTCTCGATTGTGGTAATTAACCGAAAGGAAAACCCCGAATTCAAAGCGCCTTGGTTAGTCATCATTCTCCTTTTTCCTATTTTTGGAGTTATTATTTATATCTTTTTTGCCAACTACTATTCCTCTCCTTGGGAAAGAAAATTTACTCGCAAAGTCCATCAAGGGATTCGGGAAGCTCTCGGACCTCAAAAAATTGATAATTCCCCGATGGAAGCTTTTGCTCCAATCGGCAATTACATTAGCAATTTATTACCCTATCGCGGGTGTAAAAATAGCCAAGTGACGTTCTTTCCCAATGGACAAGCTTTTTTTGATGATTTGATTAAGGAATTGGATAAAGCTGAAAAATTCATTTTTCTCGAATACTTTATCATTGCTAAAGGTGTGATTTGGGGTCGTATTCACGAGATATTAAAAAAGAAAGTCCAACAAGGTGTTGAAGTTCGACTTGTCTATGACGATATTGGCTCAACGTTTAATTTGAAAAACAACTATTACAAAACCCTCCGCAAAGAAGGTATTAAATGCCATAAATTCAACCCTTTTAGGCCCCTAGTATCTGGCATTTATAACAACCGCGACCACAGGAAGATTTGTGTAATCGATAGGCGATGCGCCTATACGGGCGGACTTAATCTCGCCGATGAATACGCCAATATAACCTCCCCGTATGGAAACTGGAAAGACACAGGAACCAAAATATGTGGCAAAGGGGTTAAGAACTTCATTACCATGTTCCTCTCTATCTACGACATCGCTTCGAAATCAACATCAAACTATAGTGAATATCTCGACGGAGATTATCAATTTTTTAAAGAAGACGGTTTTACTCTTCCTTTCAGCGATGGACCAAGTCCTTTCTATCCCGAAAACATTTCTGAAAACGTTATCTCTAACATGATTAGCGGAGCCGAAAAGACAGTTTATATTTCTACTCCTTATTTAATCCCTTCATATAACTTGCTCGAGACAATTCGTACTGCGGCATTAAAAGGCGTTGATGTGCGCATCATTGTTCCAGGTATTCCTGACAAGAAGATTATTTATTTGATGACCAAGTCTAATTTTAAGAATCTTTTTAACGCTGGAGTAAAAATTTATTATTACACTCCAGGATTTAACCACGCGAAGAGCATTCTAGTCGACAATCAGCTCGCCTTTGTCGGGACTGTTAATATTGATTTTAGAAGTTTGGTTCACCATTACGAAGACGGCGTCATTCTTTACAAAAATAGCTGTCTACAAGATATATCGAACGATTTTAATTCGATGCTAAATGAATCCAAACAGGTCACTAAAGAAAATTTTAAGTTTAGTTATCTAAGTCGACTTTTCTGTTCAATCCTCAAATTATTCTCTCCTTTGCTTTAACCTTTTATGAATAATATTTCTTTATTTTTCTTCCAATTATTCTTTTGGAAAAATATTTTTCACTTTTTCTTTTTTTCTAATGTTATATAATTGAGTGGCGCTTATTATTTTATAATAATTACACCTTATAAGAATTTATCAAAGAGAGAATCAACATGAAACTATCAAAACTACGTTCGATAAGCTTTTTAGTTGGGGCTTGTTTATTGGCGTTTTCGACCCTATCAGTTGGAATCGGCCTATCGTTACAAAAAGACGAAAGTCATCAAGCTCAAGCTTACACTCCCAGTAGAACATACACGAATGGTGATGGGGATACCTACTATAACGGAATAAGCGATTCACTGACAGGCACCAATCTTTTGAATGCTTTGAGAAATTTAAACTCTTCAAAACGCCAGAGTACGGTTGGTTATTCCGCGATGGGTACCTCCGCAAGCGATTCAGCTTTTCTTTATACAGATTACGATCCAAACTACGCGACAACCAATAATGGGGTCACAAAAGGGACAAGGGTTTTAAGCTTTTTTCCTTGAACCTTAACAAATAATGTTTGCAACTAAAGTATTAATATAATTAAATGATATGTGCTTAAAAGGAGTGTTTTAAATGAACCAAACAAAATCTTTAATTTCCAAAGTATTCGCTTTATCAGCCTTAGCGCTTTCGCTTGCTTTTGTGCCAATTAGCCATGCAATACTTACCTCACCAATTGAGGAAGCAACATATGCCTGGACCGGCGCACAAACGCCTAGTGTTACAGACTCGTATTATTCTCAAGCAAATGGTCTTACTGGAAGTGCTTTGAAGAGCAAGTTGTATTCTTTCAACAAACCAACTAATACAAGTTACAACTGGTCGCGTTATGAAGCCGCTGATGAGGCATATAACGATTCCTCGTCAGTCATTTCTATTTACACAAGACATAATATATTAAAAAGCGCCCATGTCGGGAGCAGTTATTCTTGGACTACTTGGAATAGAGAACACATCTATACTCAAACCGCTTTTCCAAACAGTGATGAAGATAACCACAACATCTTTGCGTGTGAAGGGCAGATCAATGGTTATAGATCAAACTTAAAATTCGGAGAAGTTGCTCACAATTCAACCAATCGGGTCACAGTTTTTGGCCATATTACCGATAATTACAAAACCGCCTCACTTTGGGAACCATGTGATGAAGCAAAAGGTGAAGTGGCTAGAGCGGTTCTATACACCTCTCTTTATTACAACTATACTATTTCATCCATTTTCTCTTCCGAAGCTGTGTGCTTAAAATGGCACGCTCAATTTCCCGTTACCGAAAGAGAAATTTTTAGAAATAATAAAGTTTACACTCTCCAAGGCAATAGAAATCCTTTCGTTGACCATCCAAGTTACGCAAACTCAATTTATAATCCTTCTACTCCATACACTGAAGCTGATCCATTAGGAGGAACTCCAGTTACTGCTCCAAATACCATCACATTATCTCCTTCTACTCCAACAATCGCGGTATCACAATCAGTTACCCTTAACGTTGCTGTTGATACTGGTTCTTCTAGTGTTAATTGGACAAGTAGCAACAATAGCGTAGCTACCGTAAGCAATGGAGTAGTTACCGGTGTTGCCGCTGGAACAGCGACAATCACTGCAACTTCAACCTTAGACACTTCAGTGAAGGGAACGGCCACAATTACCGTTAAATCATTATCTACATTAAGCCTAAGTGGGACCGCTACTAACAAATCATACTCAGCGGGCCAATCATTCAATCCGGCCGGATTAACTATCACGGCTACCTATAGCGATAGTTCAACCGCAAACGTTACCTCAAGTGTTGTTTGGACACCCGATCCTTTAACTGAAGGAACAACTTCTGTCACTGGCACATATGGTGGTAAAACAGTCTCCGTAAGTGGGCTGACAGTCACTGCACCAGTTGGTTATTCTCTTGTCACAAGCGCATCTCAATTATCTGCTGGAGACAGTCTAATATTCGCATACAATTCTACTTCTTCTACAGCAGGAGCTTTAACAAGTTCTTATTTAAGCTCAGTTTCTGACGCAACTTTCTCTGCTGATAAAAATACGATTACAAATCCTGGAAGTTCGATGCTCTTCACATTAGGTGGCACTTCTGGATCCTGGACTTTTTCCAATAGCGATGGTGATTATCTCTCCTCCAGTTCAAAAAACCTGAGTTTTGTTGATACTACTACCAGCAATAATGCCAAATGGACGATTTCCGTTGTAGACAATAATTCAACAGTAGGCAATGTGGCGACACCAGCCGAAACGCTTCAGTACAACACTAAAGATCCTAGATTTAAAACGTATGATCCTGGTCAAGCCGCTATCCAACTCTATCGTCAAGGAGGCGGCCAATCCTCAGTTGCTGTTACCGGCGTCTCTCTCAATACCAATTCTTTGAATTTAGTTGTGGGAAACAATTCCACATTAACCGCCACAGTTGCTCCTACCAACGCCACCAACAAGAACGTCACCTGGTCGAGTAGTGATACATCAGTGGCAACGGTTAGCTCTACCGGCGTTATATCTGCTCTTGCAGCTGGCTCGGCAACCATCACGGTAAATACACTAGATGGAGGTTTTACAGATACATGCGCATTGACAGTCGTAGCACCATTACCTGAAATAATTTTAGTTACTGGTGTTACGCTAAACAAAAGTACTCTTCCGTTACAAGTAGAAGTAAGTGAGATATTAATTGCCACAGTCAACCCTTCGGACGCCACAAACAAAGATGTTACATGGTCAAGCAGTGACACAAGCGTTGTCTCAGTAAGTGACGGGGTTGTTACTGCGCTAAAAGCCGGCACTGCGGTTATTACCGTTACAACTGTAGACGGAGGGTTTTTCGATACCTGTGAAGTAGAAGTTAACGAAGTTGATGAACCCATCGATCCACAAAACCCACCAGATCAATCATCTAACGAAGGATGTGGTGGTTCAATAGCTATTACAAGTATGGTAATTGCCGGTTTCTCGGTTGTCGGATTTATCTTCGTTATTCTTAAGAAGAGATTCTCAAAATAATTGATAACATAACTTCAAAACTTTCTTAAAAAACGGATTTCAACAAAAAAGAAACCCGTTTTTTGTTTCGCTCTTCTCAGCGAAAACTACTTTTTATATTTCATTTACTTAAATGACTAGTTAATATTAATGCGAACCAACATCCTCAAATCAGGTATAGGAGCATCAATATGAATAAGATTAGTAAACGTAAAATTTTTATCGCCTCAGTATCCGCTTTGGTCGCTTTTGGAGGCGGTATCAGTTTAGCAACAAGCAACACCCTCATCAAATCCGAGGCCGAGTATAGTCCAGGAACAACATACACCCACGGTGATGGGGATACCTACTATAACGGAATAAGCGATTCACTGACAGGCACCAATCTTTTGAATGCTTTGAGAAATTTAAACTCTTCAAAACGAAAGAAGACCGTCGGCTATTCTGCCATGAGTACGTCGATAGGAAGCTCAGCCTACATTTACACGGATTATGATCCAAACTACGCGACAACCAATAATGGGGTCACAAAAGGGACAAGGGTTTTAAGCTTTTATTCAGGGACGTCTATTACGAACTGGAACCGCGAACACACTTGGCCAAACTCGCATGGTGGAAACTTAATTGAAGCCGATATCCACATGACTCGTCCAACAATAACGAGTGAAAATGGTTCAAGAGGCAACTCTTTCTATGTTGAAGGAATGAAGCATAGTTCAAATGGATGGGATCCTGCGATGGAGTCTTTCGGTGTTGAAAGTTATCGTGGCGACTCAGCTAGGATAATTTTTTATGGCGCAGTTGCTAATTCAGCATTAAGCATTGTTGACCTATCTTACCACGCAACTTCAAACGCCAACAGAGACAACATGATGGGAAAATTATCTGATTTACTTAAATGGAATTTGCAATATAGTGTTCAACAAAGAGAGCGGAATAGAAACGAAGGCGCTCAATACCTCCAAGGTAATCGCAACCCATTTATCGATCACCCTGAATATGCATGTAAGATTTGGGGAGATACCAATACCACAACACAGAACATTTGTGCGTCATTTGCGCCAGAAGTCCCTAATACAATTACTGTTACTCCCTCTTCTTCATCAATTGCGGTGGGCGGCAATGTCACTTTGACCGCAAATGTTGATTCTGGTTCTTCTAGTGTCGCTTGGTCAAGTAGTAACAACAACGTAGCTACCGTAAGCAATGGAGTAGTTACCGGTGTTGCCGCTGGAACAGCAACAATCACTGCAACTTCAACCTTAGACTCTTCAGTTAAGGGAACGGCCACAATTACCGTTAAATCATTATCTACATTAAGCCTAAGTGGGACCGCTACTAACAAATCATACTCAGCGGGCCAATCATTCAATCCGGCCGGATTAACTATCACGGCTACCTATAGCGATAGTTCAACCGCAAACGTTACCTCAAGTGTTGTTTGGACACCCGATCCTTTAACTGAAGGAACAACTTCTGTCACTGGCACATATGGTGGTAAAACAGTCTCCGTAAGTGGGCTGACAGTCACTGCACCAGTTGGTTATTCTCTTGTCACAAGCGCATCTCAATTATCTGCTGGAGACAGTCTAATATTCGCATACAATTCTACTTCTTCTACAGCAGGAGCTTTAACAAGTTCTTATTTAAGCTCAGTTTCTGACGCAACTTTCTCTGCTGATAAAAATACGATTACAAATCCTGGAAGTTCGATGCTCTTCACATTAGGTGGCACTTCTGGATCCTGGACTTTTTCCAATAGCGATGGTGATTATCTCTCCTCCAGTTCAAAAAACCTGAGTTTTGTTGATACTACTACCAGCAATAATGCCAAATGGACGATTTCCGTTGTAGACAATAATTCAACAGTAGGCAATGTGGCGACACCAGCCGAAACGCTTCAGTACAACACTAAAGATCCTAGATTTAAAACGTATGATCCTGGTCAAGCCGCTATCCAACTCTATCGTCAAGGAGGCGGCCAATCCTCAGTTGCTGTTACCGGCGTCTCTCTCAATACCAATTCTTTGAATTTAGTTGTGGGAAACAATTCCACATTAACCGCCACAGTTGCTCCTACCAACGCCACCAACAAGAACGTCACCTGGTCGAGTAGTGATACATCAGTGGCAACGGTTAGCTCTACCGGCGTTATATCTGCTCTTGCAGCTGGCTCGGCAACCATCACGGTAAATACACTAGATGGAGGTTTTACAGATACATGCGCATTGACAGTCGTAGCACCATTACCTGAAATAATTTTAGTTACTGGTGTTACGCTAAACAAAAGTACTCTTCCGTTACAAGTAGAAGTAAGTGAGATATTAATTGCCACAGTCAACCCTTCGGACGCCACAAACAAAGATGTTACATGGTCAAGCAGTGACACAAGCGTTGTCTCAGTAAGTGACGGGGTTGTTACTGCGCTAAAAGCCGGCACTGCGGTTATTACCGTTACAACTGTAGACGGAGGGTTTTTCGATACCTGTGAAGTAGAAGTTAACGAAGTTGATGAACCCATCGATCCACAAAACCCACCAGATCAATCATCTAACGAAGGATGTGGTGGTTCAATAGCTATTACAAGTATGGTAATTGCCGGTTTCTCGGTTGTCGGATTTATCTTCGTTATTCTTAAGAAGAGATTCTCAAAATAATTGATAACATAACTTCAAAACTTTCTTAAAAAACGGATTTCAACAAAAAAGAAACCCGTTTTTTGTTTCGCTCTTCTCAGCGAAAACTACTTTTTATATTTCATTTACTTAAATGACTAGTTAATATTAATGCGAACCAACATCCTCAAATCAGGTATAGGAGCATCAATATGAATAAGATTAGTAAACGTAAAATTTTTATCGCCTCAGTATCCGCTTTGGTCGCTTTTGGAGGCGGTATCAGTTTAGCAACAAGCAACACCCTCATCAAATCCGAGGCCGAGTATAGTCCAGGAACAACATACACCCACGGTGATGGGGATACCTACTATAACGGAATAAGCGATTCACTGACAGGCACCAATCTTTTGAATGCTTTGAGAAATTTAAACTCTTCAAAACGAAAGAAGACCGTCGGCTATTCTGCCATGAGTACGTCGATAGGAAGCTCAGCCTACATTTACACGGATTATGATCCAAACTACGCGACAACCAATAATGGGGTCACAAAAGGGACAAGGGTTTTAAGCTTTTATTCAGGGACGTCTATTACGAACTGGAACCGCGAACACACTTGGCCAAACTCGCATGGTGGAAACTTAATTGAAGCCGATATCCACATGACTCGTCCAACAATAACGAGTGAAAATGGTTCAAGAGGCAACTCTTTCTATGTTGAAGGAATGAAGCATAGTTCAAATGGATGGGATCCTGCGATGGAGTCTTTCGGTGTTGAAAGTTATCGTGGCGACTCAGCTAGGATAATTTTTTATGGCGCAGTTGCTAATTCAGCATTAAGCATTGTTGACCTATCTTACCACGCAACTTCAAACGCCAACAGAGACAACATGATGGGAAAATTATCTGATTTACTTAAATGGAATTTGCAATATAGTGTTCAACAAAGAGAGCGGAATAGAAACGAAGGCGCTCAATACCTCCAAGGTAATCGCAACCCATTTATCGATCACCCTGAATATGCTTGTAAGATTTGGGGAGATACCAATACCACGACACAGAACATCTGTGCGTCCTATGGAGAGGCTCCAAACACAATCACATTGAGCCCTTCAAGTTCAACAATTGCTGTCGGAGGAACCGTTACATTGAATGTAAATGTTGACTCTGGCTCTTCAGAAGT
>Ga0208195_1002233_pt1 | contig 18892 bp, 20 predicted proteins | sample AD_UKC077_MetaG_FD_184441 | JGI IMG/M metagenome (GOLD analysis project Ga0208195, IMG submission 184441) | Active sludge microbial communities of municipal wastewater-treating anaerobic digesters from USA - AD_UKC077_MetaG (SPAdes) (version 2) | ecosystem: Engineered > Bioreactor > Anaerobic >...
CGTAATTCTACCTTTCTCATAACTCGATAAATACCTCCATAGACTATAGTATTTATCATAATACATACTTGGGACATTTTCCCGTATTAACACTTAAGACATTATCACGTATTAACCACAACATCATTTAGGAAAAAGGCAAAATATTGAATTTATACTAATATAATGGTAAAATTGCTATGAATGAGTATAAAAAAGGAGCAGAAATTATGGGGGTTAAAAAATATAAAAATAATAATAAATTAATAATGAGGTTTTGGGTTGCGCTATTGACTGGGCTGATGATTTTTTCAGGATTTTCTAGTAGTGTAAAAGCAGCAGAACCTTATACTACAAATTTTGGTTGGGGCAACGAAGAAGAACCAAGAAATGAATGGCCTTTAGATCCTAATTTAACTAAATCTTATGCAGGTGTTGGAACAGCTGGCTTTGCATACAATAGATATTACTACAATGATCTTGGAAGAATAGTAATAGAAATTGAATTGTCAATTTTTCCAGATGATACAACCACAAATGATTTTGGATCAAACTTTAGAACATTTAGAGCCCAATGGGATTATGCAAATATCTTTATTGATCCTAATTTAGTAAATATGGTCGATGAAGAAAATAGTTTTTTCATGATGTCTTATCCTGTTGAGGCATTTCCTATAACTCCTAATTCAGTATCTTTGAGTGTGGCAACTAAGCCTGAAGGAAATAATATCTATAAATTAAATATAGATCAAGTTTTCCCAAATATGCCTACTTATTCAGATTATATGAAATCAAAACTATACTTAGTTTTAAAAGAAAGCATAACTCTTGACAATATTAATGAAGATTATGCAGTTCAATTAAGATATACCAATGAAGAAAATCAAGTATACGATCAAAAAGGAACAAAAGGAAATCAGGTTTTAGGTAATTATTATGGTCATGTGATTGAGCATGAAACTTTTGATGTTGCTGCCAATAATGATGATGTTACCCTAAAAACCATGATTCCTTTCCAAACTGCATCAATGACAAATGCAATACCTAACGTTGTAATGCCACCAGATACTATGAGGGTAGTGGCTCAATCGGTTATTTATGATAGTGTAAATGGAACACTTGTTGTTTATTATCGACAAGCACCAAATCACTACTGGTATACCAACAGATATGCAGATAATGGTTATTTCTTATCTTCATGGATTGGAATACGTCAAGTAATGGATTCTAGGATTTATGATGCTTTAAAACCAGATGCAGATGGAACTGTCGGTTATATGAAAATGTTCAATCTTAATGGAATAGGAAGCGGTTGGAATGTAACGACAAATATTAATATTAATGAATTTTCTAAGACTCAAATTGTTGGTGGTGTAAGCACACATTCTTATATGATGGTTCCAAGAGATTTTAAAACTGAAATAACAAATAAAGCATTTGTGCCTACTAACCAGGTAAATAATGTTAAAAACATTTATCTTCATGGGCATAAAAAAGAGGCTGATTTTGTCCGTTTTATCTACTATGTTGACAAAAACAAGATGGATGCTTTATTTGAAGAGGTTAATAGTTCTTCGCTTAGTCTTTCGACTTCATATATAACAGACCGTCCAACTGAAACAACTCAAACAGAGTATCGTTTAACTGCTCCATACGATATTGTTATTCCTAAAGGAGCTACAATAGTTTTTGATTTGCCAAGAAAATCAAGATCGGTATTTAAAGTTGGTTTAGGCAATAATTATGAACGTTTTATTGGTGATATGAAAACAAAAAGACCTGCAACAGAGATGAACAACAATGGTGTTGATCCAAGTGATTATGGTCAGGCATATACTTCAGCAAAATATTTTGCGACTGATGGTGGATTTGTTTTAAGAGTTGAGGCTGGATTAAAAATTTCAGCTGGAGAAATTATCAATCTGACAATGTTTGATGAAACTTCACCAGAAACAGTCAAAATAACTGTTGTTTCAGGAGCGACAAGAAGAATTTATACTTTAACTAAATATAAAGTTAATGAAAATAGATTATATACGTTGCCTAATGCTAACATACGCACAGGTGTTATTATTAATCGTACTGCAAACACACCTCATGTAGATGAGTTTTTCACTGACAGCATAAATATTACTGGCCATAGTAAATATCCATTTGCGTTAGTATCTATGAGAAAGGCAGTAGATAATGAAGTGTTCAAAGAAGCATATTCTTCTACAGTAGTTGAACAATTTTATGCTGAAGGAAATCCAACAGCACTGGAGGGTTATACTTTTGTCTTTGATGTTCCAAATAATGTGGAAATTAAAAAAGACATGGCTATAAGTTTTTCAAATGCTGCTACAGGGTACTTTAGATCTACTCCTTCAACCTATAGAGCACAAGCCAGAGTTACATTTGATAAAAATGATGGAACTGACCTAACTGAAATAAGAATAGTTCCGATGAATGAAAAAGCTTATAATGATAATGGTTATGCTGGCAATGGCTTTGAAGGACCTAATATTCTGTGGTTAGATACCAATGGAAATGTTACTGATGCTTCAGCAGCAATTAAATACTTCTCAGACCATGAAGGCAAGCCAATTAAGTCTCAAACAGAAATAGATAAGAGAAAATATTATGATGGTGAAGGACTAACTCGTGAAGGATATAAGTTCTTAGGCTGGTCAACTAAGCAAGTTGAGTCTATGAGTTTAGAAACTTTCAATAGTTTGTCGAATTTAACAAGTTTACAACAATGGGAAGAAGACAAAAATTATATCTTTACTGAGCAATCTCCAATAGATGAAAGTAGGACAGTTTATGCTGTATGGGAAAAACAAACAGTTACGTATCAATTTGTTCTTCATGCCAATAATGGCGGAGCAGAAGACATTACTTACATATTGGAAATACCAGTTGGAAATATTTCAAATGGCAATACTGAGGAATTGACTGCTTATTTAAATAGTGCAGGAAATATTTTATATGATTTAGGATTTGTTAAAGCAAATCACTATTTTGTTGGTTGGGCTGAAACAGAAGAGGTAACTAGCATAACTCAAGTTCATGAACTTTACACTAATCATAGTGAAATTCAATTAACCGAAATAGAGTCAGAGTTAAAATTGCAATTGCGTTTAAATGAAGAACCAGCTAGTATTGTTACTCACGAAAATCCATGGAAAACAGTGGTTAATCAACCGATTAATAATAATGGGGTTGCTACACTTCATTTATATGCTCAATATAAACCATTACTAGAAATGGAAGCTGATATTCAGTGGTTTGGATTAGGAGAAAAGGAAATATTTGAACAAAATCCTGAAGGATATTCAGGAACTCCTGATCCAGAGAATTTACATTTTGACAGAGAAAATATTGCCATGGTTCTTATAAGAACTACTGAAGGGAAAACTTTAGATCCTACTAAATATGAAATTGTTGAAGGGTTTTATGTAAAAGATTTGGTTTATGATGAGGTAAAACAGAAATGGCTATGGAAATGGCAGCCGCAAGAAGGTCATGATGCTAATGGTAGAAAATACTCTTACTTGATGACTGAATTTAGTACTCAAGTAGAAGAACATAACGAAGAATCGATTATTAATCACTTTAATACCAATAGAACTTGGACATCGGTTTATATTACAATGATTGCTCACAGTGATTATTTATCAAAATATACTGCCCTTAGTTTATCTAAAGTAGAAAACAATATTACTGTTAAAAAATCATATTTAGCGGTTGCAACTAGTAATCAGCCTACTGCTATTCAATATGTTAATTCAACTGAAGCTTATAGTTTCCTTTTGAAAAACTTTGAGGTAAGTGTTTTACCTGCAATGATTAATAGGATTCAAGAAAACCATACCAAAGTTGTGATTAATAAACCTATAGATGGAGCTAAATATTTATATTTAAGACTTGAAACAGATGAAAATGTTATTAGTAACTCATATGAGTTTAAAAATGTTGACGGAAATTGGATTACAAATAATGGAAGTTATAGCATAACTGAGTCTGATGATAAATTAACAATTACAGCATTTAATTTTGAAGGTAAAGCAGGAAGAAGAGTGTTTGCTTTATTTACTTTTGATAATTATAACGAAGATATTGAAAATTATGAAAAGTATGCATATAAAGAAATTCAACCTTATGTTGATCTTCCAGCTCTTGAAGAAATTCAACAAAAACCTCATATTAAAGATGAAAATGGTAATATTACTCATAATGTAGTTTCAGCTAAAATTCCTGCTGGAAGTTATGCCATGGCAGATTATACTTTAGGTTATATTAATGGTGAGGGTGATTTTGTAGCAGTTACTGATGCAAATGGTCCAATTACCATAAAACCTGATGATAATGAAAAGTTAATCTTTAAGGTGCCTCAAGGGCAGTTAGATGCTGATATAAACTATATAATTCGTGGTATAGATCCTGCAGAAGCATTTATTGACAAGGATTTTGATGTGCCTACTTTAGATTTTACTGCACCAAATATTACGGATAATAGTTTTAGTATAATGACAGGTGATTTGATTGCTGAAGATGTTGGAAAGATTGAAACAGATGATGCTAATGCAGTTACTAGTTATAAGATTACAAAAAACAACTTAGAAGTTTCATTACCTGAAGGTATAAACTACGATACAGTTAATAATAAGTTTTATGGTAAAACCGCAGATGTTATTGATCCTGCTTTAACAGGAGAATATGTCATCACTATTACAGCGGAAGATCAGTTTGGAAATGTGTCAACTGGAACTATGACCTTAACCATTAATCAAAAACAAAGGACAGATTCAATAACGAAGATTGAGCAAATATATAATGATAATGATGGTAATGCGGTAATTGTTGTTTATGGTATAAAGGATGCAAGTTTAAAGTTCTATAGTAAAAATGAAGATGGTTCATTTACAGAAATTGAAATTATAGGATCTACTGGAAGTCAAATTACCAGTTCTGAGGATGGGTTTATACTTTACATTTCACAAGCAGATGTAAGACGTTTTAATGGTTCAAAAATGTATGTAACACAAACAGAGGATGGAAAATTAGAATCAGATATAAATGATTCTGAAGCTGAAATCATAGAAAGAAACAATAATATTAAAAAGGTTACAGATGGTGGAGCCATTATTATAGATAATATTCCACCAACACCTCTACATTTCATTACGCCTTCACCAGGAACAGATGTATTAAAAATTACTAATGTTTCTGCTGATGAAGCACTTTCAGATGTAAAAGATATCGATAGAATTATTATAAAAATTGGAAATGAAATCTGCATTTTAGATCGTTTATATGATGCTGAAACTGGAGAGTCAATTGGAAAGTGGTATTGTAATAAAGGTTTCACATTTGATGAAACAGAAGAAGAGCTAACAGTTATTGTTAATCCAAACACGGGAGAAACTGAAACAAAAACAGTAGGAGTATTAAACTTTGTGCTTAATGGAGCAGAATTTGAAGAATTCCAGATTATTGAAGCAAAATACTATGACTATCTGGGCAATGGGTCAGCGGCAGTAAGTACAGCAGTTCCTAAATTGCCAGATCCAGTTGAACCTTACAATATGACAGCGACCAATGATAGCAATAACCATCCAGATACAACAATAATTAAGGGTAAAGCGGATGTTACAGCAACTGTTTCAGTAATTATTGCTGGTCAGACATATTCAGTTGTTGTTGATGATTTAGGAGACTTTACGATAGAAGTACCTAAGCAAGTGGTTGGAACAATCATTAATGTAAGTTCAAAATTGAATAATTACACTAAAACTGCTCCAGTTACTGTTACAAATGTTGAGGCTGATGCATATCAAACAACAGTTAACGATATTAAAAAACCATATGGTCGAGCTACAACAGCTCAAGAAGTTTTTGAAGCCATTAAGATTTTAGAATATCCAGAAGATGGAGATCAACCTGTATTAAATATTAAACAAGGTGTAACACTTCCAAATGGCAGAAAATCAGGTGAACATCTAGTTCCAGTTATCATAACTTATCCAGATGGTTCAACTAAAACAGTTGATGTTAAAGTAACAGTTGGTGTTCAACCACATAACAATAAGTATCAGCCTATAGTTGAAAATGAAGTTGTACAGGTTGGCGGAACAATTGACTTAACAGACAATATAACCAATATTAACAATTTGCCATTTGGAACAATAGTTAAAGATACAACTGTTACACCAATTGATACAAATGTTGTTGGGACATATATAGGTCAATTAACAGTAACCTATCCAGATAAAACAAAAGATATTGTGAATGTGACAGTAATTGTTCAGGAAGAACCTTTAAAGGACAATGAAAAATATACTGCTATAGGTGGAGTTGTTGATAAAAATAAAGAAGAAACTTTAACTGAAGAAGATATCAAAGCTGCAGTTGAAATAACTCCTAAACCAGAAGAAGGTGCTGTTGTAAATATTTCAATTACATCACCACTTCCAACTACTGGTATGGATAATAAAGTTAAGGTGTTAATTACTTATAGCGATAATACTACTGATGTTGTAACTGTAATAGTTAACTTCCATGCGCCAGAAGTGCCTTTAGCAAAAGAAAAATCATGGTCACTAGCAAGTTTAATTGTGACATTACTCTCAATTGCTGCAATGGTGGTAGGACTATTAGCTAAAACTATAAAAACAGATGAAACAGGTGTTGAACTTGTAAGAAATAAAGTTTATAAGGTTGTAACAGTATTATTTGGAGTTGCTACAATGGTATATTTCTTAGCTACTAATAATCTAAGTTTACCAATGAAATTATTTAATGAAACAACACTGATTTCTTCAATAATGACAGTTGTAACAATGGCATCTTTAGCTCTCGGTTTAATATGGAGAGAAGATTGATAAAATATTAAATGAATAAAGTCCTAATCATATCAAGATTGGGACTTTTTAATTGTTGAGAAAAAATTGGCATTAAAGTATAATAGTAACAGTCGCCGTCTTAGCTCAGTAGGTAGAGCGCTTCAATGGTAATGAAGAGGTCAGCAGTTCGATTCTGCTATTCGGCACCAGTGACAAAAAAGTAGGGTTTTCCCTACTTTTATAATGCAATTTTCCCTTTGTTTATAAGGGTTTTTTCGATTTTGGCTATTTTTGATAAAATAGCATTTTTCATTTTAGGTAAGAATTAGGTAAGAATTTTTAGAGTTTATTGATTTTATCTACCAAAGAATCCATTTCACTGGCATATAAATGAGCATATCTATCTAGTGTTTGTTTAATACTTGAATGTCCTAAATATCTACTTAATAACATAATACTTGCTCCATTATTTGCCATTAAAGATGCTGCACTATGTCTAAAGTCGTGTATCCTTATTTCTTTAATGTTGGCTTGTTTACAATATCTCTTTTTAGCATTATCTAAGGTAGTTTGTGGTATAGGTCTTAAACCACCAAACACATACCAATCTGTGTTAAATTCTTCAAATTTAGAATAATAATCGTAGAGTTGTTTTAAGGTGTTTAGAACAACATTAGGTAAAGGTAGTGTTCTTATACTACCCTTTGTCTTAGGGGTCGATACAAGGTAGTTACCTTGCTTGTCCTTTGCTTTTGTTGTTACTGTCTTGGTTATGGCTATTTCACCAGCCTTAAAGTTAATGTCAGAAAATAATAAAGCATTTGCCTCACCTAACCTTAACCCACAATAGAAAAGGGTGATAAACATTCCCTTATATCTAATGTCATCTGCTGCTGAAATAAACTGATTAAATTCATCGAGAGTGTAAAAGTCCATTGTCTTAATCCTATTGTCTTTTAAAGGAAGATATTTAAAAGGTATAGAATTGTAAATATCAAAGTGTAGGGATCCATAATTGATTAAAGATTTTACAAACATAAAAATAGTGTTTTTGCTGGAGATAGCAAAGTCACTGTCTAAAATAATATTTCTAAACTCATCATACTGCACCTTTGTTAAAGCCTTAACTTCAATATGTCCTAAAAGATTATCTATCTTATGAAAGTGATTTTTATATCTCTCTAAAGTTCTAGGTTTAAGGGTATTTTCCTTTTCAGTAAGGTAGTGGTCGATAAGAACACTGAAAGTTATCTTATCAGTATCAGCATATCCCTTATCAAGTAAAAATTTACTTTCTTCTAACTCTGCCTCTCTTTTGGTTTTGAATTTCTTTGATTTATAGTTCTTATATCTTCCATCAAGAGTAGTGTAGCTGATAACAAAATACCACTGCCTGCCATCCTTTGTTTTTGTAGTGTCTTTATATATTGGCATTACTTATCACCTATTTTATTAACCATTCCTATTAGCATTGTAAATAAAGCTTCTTTTTGGTTATTGGTTAATTCTCTATATATTTTAATTAATTCTAATTCTTTTCCTGTAATCAATAAAGTTTCTGTAATAGAAGAAAGGTCATCGCATAATAAATTTTCTAAAGATATATCAAAATATTTAGCTATATTTTGAGCATCTTCTATAATTGGCATTCTTTCTCCATTTTCCCATTTACTAATAGCATGTCTTGTAACACCTAGTGCTTTTCCTAATTCTGTTTGTGATTGGTTCTTTTGTTTTCTTAAATATAATAGATTTTCTTTAAAGAATAAATTACTCATATCATCACCTTCTAAACAAATTATAAAGTAATTATTTACAATTTGCAAAAAAAATGTTGACAATAAGTCTCAAAGAATATAAACTATAATTACAACAGAGACAAAATGTCTCATAATTAGAAAGTGAGGTGGAACGATGCAATTTTATTCAGAAGCTGATATTACAGCTAATATTAAAGCTGAAAGAGCTAGAAATGGTTTATCACAAGAAGATGTAGCTGATAAATTGGGAATTTCTAGACAAGCCTATAACATATGGGAAACTTGTCCTAAAAGTTTAACATTAGATAAAGTAGAAATGTTAGCTAATGTTATAGGATGTTCTGTAAGCACTTTGGTATTAAAATGATTTTTTTTAAAACAGATAGAGACAAAATGTCTCTACAAAAGAAAAGAGTTAAATAGAGCAAAGTTTAAAGCATACTACTATCAATTACATTACTAATTATAAACGTTGCTTAAATTGGCTCTAAATGGCTTACAAAGGAAAGGATGATGTATGAAAAGTTGGTTAGATATTAAAGACATACAACAATTGGTTCCTGAAATATCAGCACAGGCTGCTAGAAAGCTTATAAAGGACATACACAGGGAAATGAAACATGAGGGTGCTTACTTGTTTCCTTGTAAGAAATTATTAGCACCTAGAAGAAGAGTATTAGAAAAATTAGAGATAGAAAGGAAATAATTATGAAATGACTAGCAATAAACAGATAGGCAATGCTGTGGAGAGAATTGTTGAGGATGATTTAGCAGCTAAGGATTACTGGGTGCATAATCTAAAACAGTCTCAGGCAGGACAGCCAGCGGACATGATAGCAGTTTCCTTTTTTAATATCTTTCTCATTGATGCTAAGTCTTGTTATGGCAATAGATTTCCTTTAAGAAGAATCGAGTATAACCAGAGAAAGGCAATGCAGAAGTTTATTTCAAACACAATGGGAAAAGGGCTGATAGCTGTCTATTATGCCCAGAAAGAAAGATTATATTACATACCTTTTGACAGCATGATGAAAGCTGAAAAAGATGGCTTGAAGTCTGTTACAGAAGAATGGTTACAAGAAAATGAGGTGAAGGTATGAAAGTCGTGTTAGATAGCATGATAGAGATTACTGATCCAAATGAAAAGATAATCAATTATTGTAAAAAGAATCTGATATTAGCTAACCCAGAATATGCTAAAAAGCAGAGAATGGGTTTCTGGGTAGGAAATACACCTAAAACACTGACTCTGTTTGAACAGATAAAAAACAAAATATTAATTCCTTATGGGTGTCTTGATGACATATCAATGCTTGTTCCACATGATGTACCCATTACCTGTAGCAGAAAGGTAAAAGATACTTCTATCGAGTATGGAAATATCGAGCTGTACGATTATCAGCAGAAAGCCCTGAAAGAGATGTTGAAAAACATTTCTGGAATATTAAAGGCTCCAGCTGGAAGTGGCAAGACAATTATAGGTCTACAGATGATAGCTAAAAGTGGTATGAATGCCCTTTGGATTACCCACACTAGAGATTTACTTAATCAGGCAAAGAAAGAGGCAAGCACCTATTTTGATAAGAAAAAGATAGGAACAATTGTAGAAGGGAAAATCAATATAAAGGAATTGACCTTTGCTACCATTCAGTCTTTAGCCAATATGGATTTACCGAGATATAAGAATCAATGGGACATAATCATTGTAGATGAGTGCCACAGGGTAAGTGCTAGTGCCGATTCAGTAACAATGTATGCAAAGGTGTTGAATAATCTATGTGCCTATTACAAGTACGGATTGAGTGCTACCTTGCACAGAGCAGATGGGCTGATAAGAACAACCTATGCGTTATTAGGCAATGTCGCTTGTGAAATACCAAAAGAGGCTACCAAAGAAAAAATAATGCCTGTAGGGATTAAACCTATCAAGACTGATGTAAGGTTAGATGATAGTTGCTACAACAATGATGGCACTTTGAATTACAACAACATGATTAATTATCTTTGTGAAAACGAAGATAGAAACCACATTATAATCCAGCAGATATTGGAACATCAGGATTCACCTATTTTGGTTTTAAGTCATAGAGTAGGTCATCTGGAAAGGTTATTGGAACTATTGCCTGAAAAGTTGTTTGAAAAGGCTGCTTATATAAATGGATCCATGACAAGCAAGAAAGAAAAAGCTTTAAGAGAACATTATATTGAGCAGATGAGAAAAGGTGAAAAACAGATATTGTTTGCTACCTATAACCTTGCCAAAGAAGGACTGGATATTCCTAGACTGGAAGTACTGATTATGGCAACACCTCATAAGGATTATGCCATCATAACCCAAGCCATTGGTAGAGTGGCTAGAGTATTTAAGGGTAAGACTAAAGCTATGGCTGTTGATTTAGTAGATAACGATTATTATCTGCAAAAGAGTTACAAAAAAAGACTAACCACATATAGAAAGAATGATTGCTATGAGATGGATAATAATTGACACTGAAGTATTTGCCTATGACTGGGTTATTGTAGCAAAAGAATATAGAGAACCAGGTTCTTGGATAATTCATAACGATTATCCGCAGGCAAAAATGTTACTTGATATGGAAGATGTAATCTTTATTGGATTTAACATTAAAGGTTATGACAGATACATATTAAGTGCAATTTACAACAATTATTCAGTCAGTGAAGTTAAAGAGATAAATGATTTTATCTTTACTGGTAAAAGACCTAACCTACCTTGGCTTGATATCAACATTGCAGATGTAATGGATGATATGCAGATGGGAACATCATTAAAAAGTATTGAGGGGCATTTAGGTTTAAATATAGAAGAAAGCAGTGTTTCCTTTGATATAGATAGACCTCTAACAGAAAAGGAATTAAAAGAAACAATTCAATATTGTACCAGTGATGTTAATGCTACTGAAAAGGTTGTTGAAATTAGAGAAAGTTATCTTAATACAAAAATCAATTTAGGTAAAACCATAGGGTTAAAAGACAATGAATCAATTTATCTTACCAATGCCTTACTAACTGCAAGGTATTTAGGAGTAAATGATAACAAGATTTGCTTTGAAGATGAAAGAGAATATGTACTGCCAGAAAACATTGATATATCACTTATTCCTAGTGATGTAATCGATTTCTTTAAAGAAGTACATAATTACGAAAATAAAGATGTCTTTAAAAGCAAGCTTGAAACAAAGATAGGCAATTGTGATACCACCTTTGGATGGGGCGGGTTACATGGAGCAGTTAACAAGCTGGTGTTAGAAAGCAGTGATGAGTTAATCATAGAAAATGTGGATGTGGCAAGCTACTATCCATCTCTGGCTATCGAATATGGGTATATATCAAGACAGATAGAATATCCAGAAAGATACAGACAGACAAGAGATTTAAGATTTGAGTTTAAGAAAAACGATGAAATTGATAAAAGCAATGATTTGAAACTTATTCTCAACACTACCTATGGAGCAACACTTGCACCATTTAATCCACTGTATGACCCACTGCAGGCAAGAAGTATCTGTATAACAGGTCAACTGATGTTAGCTGAACTAGCCTATAAGTATTTGGAACAGGTACCTGATGTAGAAGTAATTCAACTGAATACTGATGGTATGGTAATAACCTATCACCCTGAATACAAAGAAAAGGTTAAAGAAGTTAAAGATTGGTGGCAAAAGAAAAACAGATTAAATCTTGAAGAAGATTTAATAAAAAAAATAGTACAGAAAGATGTAAATAATTATCTGGTTGTACTGGAAAATGGAAAAATCAAAACCAAAGGTGCTTATTTCAAGGATGGTATCAACACCATAGGAGCATTTAGCATAAACAATAATATGTCAATTGTTGTTAAGTGCCTGATAGATTACTTCACCAAAGGAATAACACCTAGAGAAACAATTGATCAATGTAACGAGATATTGAAATATCAAATTATTACAAAGATTAGTTACAAATATAGCGAATGCTTTATGTACATAAATAATGAAAAAGTAACATTGCAGAAAGTGAATCGAGTTTATGCAACAGGTGATGTAAGAAATAGCACTCTGTATAAAATCAGTAAAGCTACTGGTCGACCAGAGAAAATACCATCACTACCAGACCACTGCATAATCGATAACAGAAACGAACTGTCAATAAACGATATTGATAAGGAATGGTACATAGCACTAGCTGAAAAGAAAATAAATGAATTTATAAGAAAGGAAGATTGGAATTTATTTATGACAACAAAAGAAGTTAAAAAATCTACTACTAAAAAAGTAGAAGAAAAGGTTGTTGAAGAACAACCAGAAGTTATAGAAAAAACAATTGAAGAGAAACAGGAAGAAAATAGAAAACTAAATGTTTACCAGAAGTTGATTAAAGCAAGATATTTATTTTTAGAAAATAATCCTAAAAAGACAGGTAAGAATTTTGAGATAGGATTTACCTACTTCAGTCTCGAAAATATCATACCTACCACAACAAAAGTATTTTACGAGGTTGGACTAATTGGTTTATTTAATTGGAATGCAGATGTAGCAATACTTGAAGTAGTCAATACTGATAAACCCGAAGAAAAAACATTATTTACTTGTCCTGTAGTATCAGCACCTACAAATAAGGCAATTAAAGAAATTCAAGCCTTAGGTAGTACTCAAACATATATTAGAAGATATCTATATATGGCAGCTATGGATATTGTAGAAAATGATGAAGTAGAAACACCATCATTAAGAAATCTAATGCCAGAAACGGAAACTACAAGTGTTCAATTACCAGTAGCAAATATGCCTGTCAAGCCTATTGCAACACAGGTAGCTGCTAGAGAAGAAATCAAGAAAGAGCTGACTAAAGACAGCAACAATGCAGAAGATGAGTTGAAAACTAAATTGAGAAGTCTGATGGAAGAATATGTAAACCTTACTGAAGATAAGGAAAAAGTAGATAAGATTCTACAACAAACTAATGATTTAGAAAAGTTGACTACTTCTCAGGCAGAAATTGTTATTAAACAATTTGAAATGCAGATTAAAACATTAAAAGATGAAGAAATACCATTTTAGGAAAGGAGCTTAATATGTTAGAACTAAAACCAACAGATCATACTGTAAATTACGATACACAAAAAAGTGTTTACAAATATATAGAAAACAATTGCAATTTATCTAACTTAAATGAAGAAGAACAACGAATAGTTAAAACAATAATAAAAGAAATTAAAGGAGATAGTAATGAAAATTAAGTTTCACGATGGATATATAACAGTAGATGAAGTTATTAAACCAAAAAAAATTACAGGTACCCGCTTTGCAGGGTTATTAGGATTTAATAAATGGCAGACACCATTTGAAGTTTGGTGTGATATTACAAAGGTTTATGTAAAGCCTTTTGAAGAAACAATCTATACAGCAGCAGGTAAGGCTATTGAACCAAAACAACATGCATATATGAAACATGCTTATTGGATGGATAATCTTATTACTCCAGAAGATGTATATGGGAAAAATTATTTCAAAAAAACATTTGGTGATTTCTTTCCTGATAACGCAATATTTGGTGGTATGTGGGATGCTTTATTAGTTGATAAGGAAAATAAACCAACTGCTGTATTGGAGTTTAAAACTACTAAACGAGTAGAGGACTGGAAAGATGATGTACCTGATTACTATGGCTTACAAGCCGCCTTATATGCCTATTTGTTAGGTGTAAATCAAGTATTTATAGTAGTAAGTTTTCTTGAAGAAGAAGATTACGAAAAAATTGAAGAGTATGTATGTACTCCAGAAAATACTATTGTTCTAGATTTTTTAGTTGATATTAAATATCCACAACTAAATATGTTTTTAGAACAAGGTGTAAAAATGTACAAGAATTTAACAACTAGTCCTTACTATGATGAAGAAAAAGATGCTGAGATTATTAAAATTTTAAGAACCGAAGTAGTAGAGCTTGAAGGAAATGTTTTAGATGAACTGGATGAGCTGAAAGCAAAGGTAGAAGAACTGGAAGAAGAAATTAAACCTTATAAGAAACGATTAGACACGATTCTGGCAAAGATTAAGGAAGATAATATCAATAACCTTACTGATGATAAAGACACAGTAGAAATCACTACAAAAGCTTATGTACTGAAATTAAGCAAAATAGTTTCTACAGGAGTTGATAAAAAGAAATTAGAAGAAGATGGCTTGCTGGAAAAATACAGCACTGAATCTATTTCTTACAGATTGAATGTAAACAAAAGAAAGGATATTTAAAAAAATGGGAAATTATACTTTACCAAAACCTACCTTCTTTGAAGAAGGTTACTATAACCTACTGATAACTGATGTACAGGATAATAAAATCAACGGACAGTTGAAAATCAATATGCAGGATGTTGATGGAAGAAAACTATTTAAAACCTATTTTATGAAAAAGAAAAGTGGAGAGGTCAATACAGGAACTATAAATCACTTTGCCTGGTTCTGTAGAACAGCTTTACAGAACAGTAAGATAACAGATATCAATATTACCGAGTTAGTAGGCTGCTTTATACAGGTTAAAGTTACACCAACAACATATACCGATAAAGAGGGTGAAGAAAAAAATTCTTATGAGATAAATGAGTTTAAAAAAGCACCTTTAGGATTTGATACTCCTTTACCTGGTGAAACTGTTGATTTAACTAATATTTTCTAAAAATGAAACCATATTATGCACAATATGTAAGTCATTGTTGCAGGTTTTATTTCAATAATCCTTTAAAAACTGAATTTGAAAACGAAGTTGAAAAAAAAGATTTTATATCTGTAGAACAAGCTTTAAAGACAATAACCGAAGAAGATAGAAATTATCTTAAAAAAATATATACCAACAAAGGTTTTATAAAAACAATAAGATATCTATCTTCTATCTACAGAAAAGAAAAAAATTATTTTTGGAAACTTGTTGTCGGCTTTGAAAGAAAAGTTGCCATAGAAAGGAAGTTACTATGATACCTAACTGTCTTAAAAAACTAAATAACTGGGTAGTATCTAAAGGCGATTCCAAAATACCTTTAAATGCTAAGACTTTAAAAAAAGCAGGTGTCAACAGACCTAACAGCTGGCATTCGTATGATGTTGCTATTCAAAGGGTAGAAAACAAAGAGGCTGATTATGTAGGATTTGTATTTAACGATAATGGAATCATAGGAATTGATATTGATACTGGATTTGATGGCTTTATGCCTACAGATACAGCAATTGATATTATCGAGGCTTGTAAGAGCTACACAGAAATAAGTAAAAGTGGCAGAGGTTTCCATATCTTTATTAAAGGGAATATTGATTTCAAAGGCAGAAATATCATTGACAAGGGATTAGAGATTTATAAGACAGGTAGATATTTCATAACTACAGGTAACAATGTCTTATATCAGGATGTTATAGAAAACCAAGAAGGTATTGACTATGTAGTCAATAAATATTTCAAAGAAGAAGTTAAGGAAAACAAAAAGGGAAGTAATTTTAAAGTTTATAACTTTACTTACCCAGAAAGAGAGGGTGATGTAATATCACTGGATCCAATATATCCAGAGATAAAAAAAGGTGGTAGGAATATAGCATTAACAAGTTTAGCAGGGCAATTAAAAATTGCTGGTTGGGATAAACAGGCTACATCGTTAGAACTACATAGAGCTAATGAAGTAGCTTGTAAACCCCCTTTAAGAAAAGATGAGGTGAACACGATTATAAGAAGTGTATATAAATATGAAAATTAGGTTATTAGAACTATTTGGTGGGATAGGTGCCTTTACTAAAGCACTTCAGAGAATAGATTTTGATGTACATGTAGTTGACTATGTGGAAATAGATAAGTATACAGTTGCAAGTTATAATGCAATACACGACACCAATTTTGAACCACAAGATATAAAAAAATGGGACAAAAATATTGAGGTTGATATAATAACCCACGGGTCACCTTGTCAAGATTTCTCTTTAGCAGGATTACAACTTGGTGCTAGTAGGGGGGGGCAAACTAGAAGTAGTCTGATGTATGAAACAGTTAGAATTGTAAAAAAGTTAAAACCACAATATGTAATTTGGGAAAATGTACCGAATGTTTTAAGTAAAAAGCATATTCACAATTTTCAAAACTATATTCAATTTTTAGATAATTTAGGTTATAAAAGTGCTTATGAAGTATTAAATGCTAAAGACTATGGCATCCCACAAAATAGAGAAAGGTTGTTTGTTGTTTCAGTTTTAGATGGCAGAACAAGAGATTTGTTAGGGTTGGAATTATATTTTGATTTTCCACAACCAATACAACTAAAACTTAAACTAAAAGATATGTTAGAGAATGATGTAGATGAAAAGTATTATTTGTCTGACAAAATGATTCATTATCTTACTACTGAAGTATCTGGAAAATTTCCAAGAAAAAAACGATTTGAACAATCTCTAAAAACAACTAATAAGAAAGATATAAGTACTACAATTACTACTAATCCTGGAAACAAACCTACTGATAATTTTATAGTAATTAAAAATAATACCAAAAAGGGTTATTTAAAAGCAGAAGAAGGTGATGGGGTAAACATAAGTACTAGAATGCACCACCACAGAGGAACTGTTCAAAAAAAAATATGCCATACAATTGATACGGATGGTGGTAATACTAAAGGTATTGTTTGTAAAAAACTAATAAATAATAGACAAGAATTAACAATTAGAAAACTTACTCCTAAAGAGTGTTGGCGACTGATGGGATTTGATGATGAGGATTTTAAAAAAGCAAAAAAAGTAAATTCTGATACGCAATTATATAAACAAGCTGGAAATAGTATTGTGATTAATGTATTAGAAGCAATATTCAAAGAATTATTTAAACTTTAAGAAAGGAAGATGAAATATGAAAACATTTAAAGATTTAGATTACAAAGTAGAAGTTAAAAAAGATAGTTTTATATTCTCAAAAGATAATACTACATTAGAGTTCTTTTATAAAACTCAAAATGTAAAAATAAATGGCACGTTAAATAACGAAGATGCTAAAGCACTGTGTTATCAGTTTTGGCTTATGGGTTGGTAAGGAGATAAAACTATGAATATTAAAGAATTATTAAATGTATTTACTGATGATGTAAATGAACAAATTATGAAAATTGAAAAAATTAATCCTTTAACAGACAAAATTTATGAAATTGAATTAAATAGATTATACCAAGAGCCAATAGTTAAACTTATAATAAAAAACAAATGTACTTTTTTAAAAATAAAATTTGATGATAATTGTGTAGAAAAAACAATTAGACCCGAAACACTAGATTTAATTTTCAAAATTAAAACTCAATGGGAAAACTATATAAACGATTCTAAGGAACAAGAACTAATTTTTAATGAAGTGTTAGACAAAATGTGTGAGGTAACGGAATGAGTGAAAAAGCGAAAGAAAAAGTGTATAAAAGAGCAATTGAAAAACTGGAACATAATTACTATCAAACTGATGATGTGATAGCAATAAAAAGTCTCTATTACGATTATGTTAATTTAAAAGAATCATTTGCAATTCAAGTAAAAAACTATACAGATATTATTGAGGATTTTAAAAAAGAACTTAAATTATTGGTTGCTGAAAATGAAGAACTTAACAAACAAATTAAAGCTAAAGATAATTTACTGAACAAATATCAAGATGAAGTACATATCAAAGGAGGTAGAAACTATGAAAAATATCGTAAAGTTTAACGATGAATTATTTGAATTAAAACCTAACAAGAGAGGTTATTCATTAATTCGTTTACCTGAACCAGTACAGATTTTTGAAGTTGAAAGAAAAGACTTCTTAAAGTTGTTTACTCACGATGAGATTTTAGATGAAATAATGGCTCGTGGTGAAGTTAATAAAGTTGAAATTAAAACCTGTGAGCCAGTAGTAGAGGAGTAAATTATGGAAGCAAAAGAAATGTTTGAAAATCTTGATTATTTTGAAGTTGCAAGAACGAATAAAGGGTTGTGGTATCAAAACTCAAGAAACAACGATTTTGTTTTCTTCGATTTAGAAGAAAAAGAATACAGCAGTTGGGGTTGTAACTATTATGCCGATTATATAACAAGAGGAATAAGTATTGAATTACACAAAGCCATAACTCAACAGCTAAAAGAATTGGGGGAGTTAGATGAATAAAAATGTAGATTTAGAACGATTAGTTGAAGTAGTTCGCTTAACAATAATTATCACAATTTTAAGTTTAGTTGCAAGTTTGATAGCACTTTCTATGGCTGCGTTGAAATGAAAAGGAGCAAAACAATGAAAATATTTAGCGAAAAAACATTTGAAAAAGTAGCAAACTGGACAACG
>Ga0208195_1002248_pt1 | contig 18787 bp, 25 predicted proteins | sample AD_UKC077_MetaG_FD_184441 | JGI IMG/M metagenome (GOLD analysis project Ga0208195, IMG submission 184441) | Active sludge microbial communities of municipal wastewater-treating anaerobic digesters from USA - AD_UKC077_MetaG (SPAdes) (version 2) | ecosystem: Engineered > Bioreactor > Anaerobic >...
TGGCTGGAGTATCGAGGGCGTGTACCTTCGCCGATTCTGTGAACGAGACCGAGGCTTACAGGCCTGACAAGTTCTTCGCCGACGCCCTCCGGGGCCTCCATTGCTACGGCGCGAAGGTCATCGATCCTGAATGTCTCTGCGTTCTGACCTGTGCTCCGAGCTGAGGTGGTGAATCATGGTAAGATCTGAAATTACCGTAAACGAGCTTAACGGGGCTTTCGCCAACCACGAAACCGCCGACACGATCGACAAGGACAACGATCACGTGATCGCCGAGGGGGCCAACTTCAAGAGGCTGATCCTGAGCTTCGAGCTCTCGGCCGCCACGGCTGCCGACACGATCAAGATCGTGGCCGGAACCGCTCACCCTGCTTTCAGGCGGGGACTCGGCGACCTCACCTTCGAGGCAGCTGGTGGAGCTGAGCGGGTCTGCATAGGCCCGATCGAGACGGCTCGATACCTCCAGGCCGACGGAACGATCCACATCGACATCGCCGGTACTTCGATCGCGGGAACGATCGATTGCTACGCTCTCCCTTGAGCTGATAACCGACTGACACCAGAGGGGGCGAAATGCCCCCTCTAAACCCTGGTTTAAATTCATGGCCGAATCCGAATACGTTACCTCCGATGAGATGGATGCTTACGTGGTCGATCGTCCTGATGCCGTGGCCTGGGATGCTCTCTCTGGTGATGAGCAGGACGCTCTTTTAGTGTACGTCTCTGGGCTTGTGGATAGTCTCCCTTTCATCGGTAAAAAATTTGAATATGATATTACAACTCAGCCCCTCCAGTGGCCGCGACTGATCAAGACGCGCCGGGGGTGGGTGGTCGCCGACCGAGACGCCGATGATATCCCCGTGATTCCCCAGGCTATCAAAGATGCAGTCTGCGAGGAGGCTCTGGCGAGGCTGGACACGTCCAACGATCAGAGGCGGAAGCTCCAGGAAGGAGGTGTAACCAACTTCAAACTCGGCGAGCTGTGGGAAGAGTACGACGGATCTCTCCAGGGAGGAGGGATCAAGGGGACTCCTCTGAGGTCCTGGGCGGCTTACAGGCTGCTGGAGCCCTACCTGGCGAAGGGGGCTAGGTCTCGGTGATCGCCGGCTACTTGAGCCAGACCGCCAAATATGAGGACTCCCCCGTCATTTACGGCTGGGCTCCAGTCCTCGCAACGCTCACCCTATCCCCTTCTTTTTCGATGGACGACCCCTTCAAGGTCAAGTATGAGATCAGTTCGGGGTCGATCGCCCTCAACGTAACCATAACTGGGACCCTGGACGGAGAGCCCCAAAGCGATACCCTAGAAGGCTTCGGCCCTCCCTGGGGAACCACCGAGATGGTGACGTCTAAACAATTCGACACTGTAACCGAGATCACGACCGACATCGGGGAAGAGGAGCTAAACTGTCGTGTTGTGGCGGCCGACCCCACCACAGAAGAGGAGCTCCCCGGCGAGTGGGTCGAGTTCCCATGCCGATGGGAGGCCAAAAGGTCGACGTACCTCAAGGTGGTCGATGAAGAATACTCTCAGCAGATCATGCAGGCCGAGGGCCGGCTCTTCTGCCTTGAGCCCCTGGAGTTTGGCGCCCAAATTAAGCTGGTGATCAACGGCGAGGACTCCCCGATCTACGAGGTCGTCAAAGTCGCCCCGAAGGCCGGCCTGGACGGGGAAGAGCTGTATCGGGTCCTGCTTCTCGGGGGTGTAGGCGGGTGACGGTTAACCCGGCCACGCTCACCGAAGACCAGGCCTTCCGGCTCATCCAGCTCTATGAGAACGGCGACCGGAAGATCCAGGCGGAGATAAACCGGGTTCTCCTCAAAGGTGGCGATCCTGCCTATTACCGGGCCGTTCAACGGAACATAAGGGCAGCTCGAAATAAGCTTCTCGTCGGTGGCCGTGAGTGGTGCGACGACGCGATCCCCTACCTCTACCGCGAAGGTGTTGCCTATGCCGATGGGATGGCCTTCTCGACCCACCTCTCGGCGGGCTTCGGAACCCTTCACCAAGAGGCGGTCCATGCTCTCGCCGAAGCGACCTATTCCAGGCTAGGAGCGGTCGATCTCACCATAGGGCGACAGGTGGACGACCTATTTCGAGCTCTCCAGCTCGAGTATACTCAGAGTGTGGTCCTGGGGATCGATAGCGTCGATACGGCGGCCAGACGGATGAAAGAGAACTTAGCCTCCAGAGGTGTTACCGGCTTCATCGACAAGGCGGGCCGTCGTTGGGATATGGCCAACTACTCGAAGATGGCCGTCCACAACGCCTCCATGCAGAGCTTCAGAGAGGGGACTCGGATCAGGCTCTTGGAGCATGGCTATGATTTGGTGGTGGTCTCGACGCATTCTAAGGCCTGCCCCTTGTGCGTTCCCTGGCAGGGGAGGACCCTCTCGTTAACAGGAGAGACCCCAGGATATCCGACCCTCGCCGAGGCCCGAGCCGCCGGCCTGGAACATGTCGGGTGCCGTCACACAATGACCTTGAGCCCCCACGAAAAGGAGCGGGATAAATGGAACTGACCGAGGTCCTCGAGTTCTCACGCGCCGACATGACGAGGATCGTCTCCCAGCGGCTGAAAGAGGACCGAGAGAAACGGGGAACCACCGTCCTGTTGAAGGAAAGGGTGGCCCTGAAAAAGAAGATTAACGAGCTTGAAGCCACAACCGAGCTTCTCAGAAAAGAGCTGGAATTTCTCAGGTATCAAGCTTGGTTGCATGACTATGGCCCTTAAAGGCGGAACCGAGTTTTCCCGGGCCGTGGTTTTACCTTTCATTAAACGATCCGTTTAACCTGGCATAGATATTTAACCGATCGTTTAACAATTAGTTAAACATGCCATTCTTAGGGGTCAAGATCTCGGCGGAGCTGGAGACCTTGATCGACGAAGAGGTTAAACGCTCCGAGAAGTCCAAAAGCGATATCGTGAGGGATGCGTTAAACCAATATTTTAACGTCGCAATCCCTGAAGGTACAGGCCTAATCGTATTAGATAAAAAAGAGCTTATAAAGCTGATTGACAGCAGGCTGGGGGTTAAACCGGAAGTTAAACAGGACGTTAAACCGGTTAAACAAGACGTTAAACCCGAGGTTAAACCCGAGGTTAAACCCACAATTCAGAGGCTATCCGAGGACACCGCGACACAAGAGAAGATCAAAGAGCTGTGGAGAGGCGGAGAGCGGAACCGACAGGCAATAGCTCAGCAGGTAGGATACAAAAACCGGACCGTCCAGCAGTACATCAAAGACTGCCTGGAAAGCGGCGAGCTGGAGAAGTAGATAAACTACATTAGAACCCGGAAAACTTATAGCATTCTAGATTGATTAACGTAATTATTATGAGAAACAATTATCTAGAAATAAGAGAAGGTTTGAATGAACTAATATCAGATGGTATAAAACTACAGGAGTATTTAAAAAGTGAGGATGATTTGAAAGACCATTTAAATTTCATGTTCGAATACGAGAGTTGGTACACAAGATCGTTTTTGGTTATTAAACAACTAATTCCACATCGCGCCGAGGATTTTGAACGGCGATACCATACCATCGAAAGACTCTGCGAAAGGTTGCCGGAGCCAGCCACTATTAAAATAACGCCTTCCGCAAATCTAAATATTACAATAAATTTTTTGGTTCAAATAAAAATATTATCATCCTCAGCAGATACTTTAGATGATACGCTAGCTAAAATTAAAGATATTCTACAAGCAGATCTTTTTAATTCGGAGCTTGATGCCGCTATGCATCTACATAAAAACGGGCATTTAAGAGCAGCTGGAACCGTGGCTGCAGTAGTGCTTGAAAGCCACCTCCAACAAGTAGCAGCCAATCGTTGTATTCCTATTTCTAAAAAAGACCCAACCATCGCAGATTTAAACGAGCCACTTAGAGCACATAGTGTGTACGACATTCCAACTTGGAGGGAAATACAAAAATTGGCTGATATACGAAATTTGTGTGATCATAAAAAAGCTCGTGATCCAACCGAAGAAGAAGTTCTCGATTTGATTAATGGTGTAGGAAAGATAATACAAAATGTTGGGTGATTTTTGGGTGTTTTTAATTAGTTATGTAGCTTGCTGGTCATAACTAATAATTAAAGTTACATAACTAAATTCACTTTCCACACTTTCCATCCGATGGAAACTGACAACTATTTGACGAGACAACAAGGTGATAAGCAAAAGAGGCCTAGATACCAGACCTTATATTAACCAGAGACAAAAACAGCATCAACTAGACAAGACAAACACCACGACATTTAACGAGGTGTGTTATCGGCTTTTGCTAGAGCAAAACGCCACCGCGAGGCTATATCCTCGCCAGATAGTTTCCACTTGCCGGCAACTATCCGATCTGTTGCCTCAGGATCAGAACTTTCTCCTTTCCGCTGTGGGGGCGGCGTTGCACGTCGAACCGGCGCATATCGAGCTTTTTAATGAGCTTCGAAAACTGGGAGTCAGTAAGCTTCAGATCCTCTTTCAGCTCCGAAAAGGCGGCCCGGCCCTGTCGTCTTTTCAGGATCCCGATCATCTCTTCGATCCTGGCGGCGGTCTTAGTCCCTTCTTGTGGTGGGGAGGGCGAAGCGATGGGATTCTCCAGCCTGGAGATCCTCTGGCGGTCATATGCTCGTTCGAGGGCGACCTCTTCCCGGAAGGCGTCCAGCTCCTCCCTGAGCTTGTGGATCTCATCTTCCTGGCGCTGAATTTCCCTCTGTCGTTGCTGGGAGATGCACTGGAGCCGACGGATCTCATCCTCCTGCTGCTGGAGGACCTCGGTTAAAAGATGCTTAATTCTTGGGTCCTCATCGAAAAGCTTATCCGCCAGAAGGGCCATTTTATCCTTGGTCGTGGATCGGCCTCTGGCATCCGCTAGGGGCTGGTCTTCTAATGTCCTCATTCTTCTATCACCTTCTATTGTGGTTACATGCGGTTACTGCTTTGGGATTCTATCTAAATAATCTTTTTGCCGAGTTCCAAATCCCACAAATCAGTTTGGTTATGTGACTCTCGCCACTAAATTTATATGGGATAGTCACATAACTATATTACATGGCGAGGCAGAAGATCGTTTACGAAACCACAAGCGGGGAGGAGATCAAGGCCTTGAGAGAGGAGGCCCGGAAGCTGCGAGACGAGGCGGCAAAGCTCCGGGCTATCAGGGGGCTGGAACCGGCGGCGAGGGAGAGAGAGGCGGAGGCGGCCAGGCTGGGGGGCGAGGCTGAGGCTCTGTGGGATGCGGCGCGGCTGGAGGCGTTGACGGTATACCTCGGCCAGGTGGAGAAGATCACCGCGAAGGGGCCGAAGACCTATGAGTACTTTTTCGCATCTTGGAAGGCGGGGGACAAGGTCGTTAACAAGTACATCGGCTCTCCTCGAAAGATGACCCGAGAGGCAGCCACGGCGAGAGCCCGAAAGCTGAAGGCAGAGGCGCTTGAGCTTCGCTAATGCAGAAAGGTCTAATAGACCTTTCTGCTTTGATGCTGTAAATAACTTTCCGGGGGAAAAAAATGGATGTTTATATCGATGAGTCTGGTGATTTAGGATTCGGCCAAAACGCATCCGACTTTTTTGTGTTGGCTGCGATCATAACAAAAGACTCGTCTGCGATTGATAAATGCATTAAACGTATTAGAATGAATAGATTATCTAAAAAATATAAACAGACTTCTGAACTGAAATTTAACAACTCGAATGATGCGATCAAAAGGCGTATTCTTGAATGCATCGCGAAAACAGATAGCAATTTAGCCTATATAATACTGCATAAACGTAAATCCAGTTTGACGATAAACGATAGCGCACAACACATACACGATCACATGTTTAAAAAACTATTATTTGAAATAATTATAAACTGTAATCTAAACGGAACTGTGAACGTTTGCCCCGATAAGTCCATGTATACGATAGATGAAGACGTCCTTGGACAAAAATTGGACAGGTGCTCATTAAAACTGGAGCCGCTTGATTCTAGGCAATATCCGTGCATCCAAGCAGCTGACTTTATTGCAGGGACAATAACTCAAAAATATCGTGGAGATAGTATCCACTATCAAAAGATAGAGTCGTGTTTTGCTGTAACAATTGATTATATCTTCGAAAATAAATAAGTGCTCATGGTGAACCCTTCTTTACTTCGTCCCACCCGCCCATAGGCGGCCTCATCCTTTTCGAGAAGGCTTTACTCACCACGGTACCATCGTACATATACCATGGTACATGTAACGATTAAATAGCTTTCGCCTATTTATATTCTATCAATTTTAGTATTCTAAATACATTATTAAATATATACGCGTTATAATGATGATTACAGAGATTATATAAAATAATCAGTTTGCGTTCAGCGCTCGATTTTAGCGGCTTCTGAGATAGCGTCGTGCTTGGTGAATTGATCGGAGAACAAGCGATTGCCTTTCACGTTCTTGTTTGAGTAATCTATTTAAATATACAGGAGAATGTTATCTTATGAGCAACTTGGATGAATTAAATGAGACATTTCAGTCGCTTCGCGAAACGTGGGCTTTAGAAATAGCAACAGACATCGACTTGAAGCTCCAAGAGTACGCCGCAAACTGGAAAGAGACTATACCTGCGAGCGATAATAGCTTAACTCACGTAAAGTGGAGAATTCTTTTCGAAACACAGAAAGCCCGAATAGATCTCCTCAAGGCAATCATGAGAGATTAAGCAATACTTTACACTGTGATTGTCTAAAAACTCCCCTATCTTTTTTACAGTCTCCTAAACCAGATGAGTTTACTCGATGATTGCACTTGTTCTACACACTATGGGAATCTTCGTGATCCGTCGCGCAAAGGTATGGGTAAATGGATCGAGTTTGGGCTTATCCGAGGGGGTCTCTCGCAGCAAAGGCGCACGATAGCGGTTTTTTGGCGGGAATTTTGAGCGGCGAGGGCGTCGTTTTTGTAGGAGTGGAGGGGTAAGACGACACAGGTCCAGGGGGGGAACAATCTATAAATATAATGGGGCACAATTGGGACACATGCCAGTGGTGATGGAGAAAAGGCTGAACGTCCGCGTTCCGAAGGACATCTATGATCAAGTCGTAGACATAGCAGTCAAGGAAAATACCTCAGTTGGAACCATCGTCCGTGAAATCGTGGAGGACTACCTAGAATTTGGGCCCGAGAAGGAGATGTACGACAGAGACATAACGAAGCTCCTCGGGGATAAAGAAAGGCTTTTTGAGGCGAATAAGACGCTTCTTAAGTCGCTTGACTCCATGTACGATACAGTCGCGACATTCAATCGGATGATCATCACTATTTTGAATGCATGCATTCCCGTGTTGGAAGGAAAACCAGAGTGCTGGGAAGCCGGAGAGCTAGTCAAATATCTCAATCGCATCAAGATCATAACCGAAATAGCCAGTAAAAACACGCCTGGTACCGTGGACGAATAATATGTTTAAATATGAAGAAGACAAGTGAATACTAATGTCTCCCGATACGATGGAGCGAAAGCTCGTGATCCGAGTTCCGGACTGGTTGTATGCTAGAGTTCTGAGCATGGCCGACAAAAATGAGGTATCGATGTCAACGGCGGCGAGGGAGCTGATGTTGGACACCTTGGAATACGGCGACAGAATCGACGAGTATCGAGCTAGAATAAAAAATCTCCAGGAGCAGAATGATAGCATCCTAGGAACATACACTTCGCTGTTGAATCAGACCGAGATTGCGCAGACTAATTTTAACAGTTGTGTCATCTCGCTGATGGCTGTCCTGGAAGGCAAAGTCTCTGAAGACGAAAAACGACATCTTGTGACACAATTCGCCCCATACGCTGAGCTGGCCAGGAGGCAGCAGGATGAGGCTAAACGTCAGTATGAGGAGCGTCAGAAAATGGTGGCTGAGGCAAAAGCCGCTGCGCGAAAGAAGAAGTCGGTAGATGAATAGAATGCGACTTCGGCTAGACCCCGAAGTCGCCCAGGTGACAACTAACACGGGCGTGTCAGTCTATGATAGAATGCAATTTTAGAGGATATAAGTTTCGCGGTGTTTTCCGCGAACAAGACGACGATGTGGAGATCGCATCCAGGATAGACCGAGACATCGACAGAGAGAGTAAGCAGTGGGGGCGGTCAAGATGAAAGCGGAACCGTTACCCACAGGCGATTACTTTCCCCCCACACATGGCGAAAAAATAAGAGACATCAGGCCAGAGGTGAGGGGATGAACGCCCCTCGACCCATCGCCCTCGACGTCTGGCATCGAAATGTACCCGATGCACTGAGGGCGGTAGAAGGCTGGATTCTGTGGAAATATACCCTCGTCAATGGAAAATGGACCAAACCGCCATTTAACGAAGACGGGAAGAAGATCGACGCCCACGATCCCGCAGAATGGATGACATTTGTCCAGGCAGTCCAGGCCTATCAGAAGGGCGGCTTCGACGGTATAGGGCTCTCTCTCAACGCTATGGAGGCTCTCGCCGGGGTCGACCTAGACCACTGCGTCAATGGGGCAAAGATCGAGCCCTGGGCCTTGGAGATCGTCGAGGAGCTGGGAAGCTACGTTGAGATCTCTCCAAGCGGTGAGGGGCTCCGAGTCCTGGGATATGGGAAGCTCCGGCGAGAGGGACGCAAAAAGGGTAATATCGAGATGTACGACGGGGGTCGGTATCTCACCTTTACCGGCCACAGGCTGGACAGCGCAACCTCTGATATAGAGGACTTCGACGAGGCACTCGATCGAGTACACCGCCGGATATGGAGCGCCTCCCAGGAGGCCCCCACCACCCACGGCGAGGGGGGAAAAGTGGGCGATGATCTGGCCGAGAGATTCGCAGCCCTCTGCGATGACGACCCGAAGTTTAAGGATAGATACTATTCTCCAGCGAGTGTCGGCGATCGATCGGACCACGAGTTCCACCTCTGCGCCAGGCTGTGGGAAGAGGGGTTCTCCGAGTCCGAGATCAGATCTTTGATGGACTCCAGCCCACAGGAGAAATGGAGAGAGAGGGGTGCCGACGACTACAGAGACACCACAATCAGAAGAGCGATCCAATCAGCAGCGGCGCCGAAGGGGAACACCGGTGGGATCGAGGAGGCAAAGCCGATCACCGAGGAGGAGCTAGCCTCCAGGAAGATGGATCACGGCCCAAAATTCGAGCTTAACCTGCCTGGGAACCACTATCTAACCCGCTATATCGCATACGGGCGAGACGTATCGGACGCCTACCCCGATTACTGGCTCGCTGGGGGGCTCTATCAACTGGCTGTGATTGCCGATAAGAAAATATGGGTCAAGCTGCGACAGGGGCCGGTCTATCCAAACCTCTACATCTTCATAGCCGGAAGATCGAGCCTCAGCCGCAAGAGCACCGTCGCCGACATCACCGAGTCTCTTCTCAACGATCACCGACCGGGGACGGCGATCAATGCAGTCCCGACAGAGTTCTCGCCGGAAGCCTTCATCGAGCACCTCGATGAATGCCCCCATGCCCCGTGGGTGAGAGACGAGGCTGCCGGAATCTTGTCGACCATGAGACGGGACTACATGAGGGGCTTCAAAGATTCGCTGATGCAGTTGTACGATTGCCGACCCATTCACCGGAAGCTGAGGACCAACAGGCGGACGAAGAGTAAAAACGAGTTTAACGTGGACGACCCCTATCTCAACGTCCTGTGGGCGACGACCGACTCCTCGTTAGCGGCTAACACCGAGATCAACGACACCCTCAGCGGCTTCATGGCGAGGTTCATCTATCACTTCCCGAGGAGACCCAAAGAGCGATGGCTTCCCCTGGAGGAAGGCGAGGCGATGAACTCCGAGCTGGAGCTCGTCGTCAAGGGACAATTGGCTGCCATGTCAAAAACCGTCTCCGAGATGGTGAGACAACAGCTTAATTTCAGTAAAGAGGCGGCAGAGTACTGGACCCGGTGGCAAAAGCAGCGGGCAAGGGAGATCGAGAGGAGAGACGACGCCAACGAGATGCAGATTCACAGCAGGTTGGTTCCGTTGGTGGCTAAACTGGCGATGCTCTTCGAGCTGGGATCTTCTGACTTCGATCCGGCATGGAGACGACCTATCCGGCTCGAGTACGTCATCGAGGCTTGTCGGCTTGTGGACGAGTACTATCAGCCCATGGCCATGGCCGTCTATGACATGGTTGGCCGGGACCTGGAGCGGAACATTATCGACCGGATCATAGCGTTTTTGAAGAGGCATGGCGGCGTCTCTACCAAGCGGGAAATATCCAGGCATGTGAAGATCAAGGCGAAAGAGCTTCAGGAATACCTCGATACCATGGCCGGGGATGGGACCGTCGAATATTGTGAGATCCAGAACCCCAGAGGGGAATCTACGGTTAAGGTCGTTCTTAATGTCGGAACTGTCTATACCGTCGATAATGTCGATACTGTCCATACTGTCACTCGTAACACTGAGGATCGAGAGGATAAACGTAACACTAGATCAGAAGATAAATCATCTTCTTGTGGGAATCATGTTACTAAAAAGGAGCCCAAACTAGGTGACAGTGGTGACACCGGTGACTGTAGTGACAGTATCGACAGATTGACAGTATGCTCACCTCCACGGCCCCCGAAGCCAAACGTGGCGGCGGTCCCCGAAAAGACCGAAGCGAATACCATCTTCGGCTTGAGCATCCCCGCCTACTTGGACATCGGAGGAGGCCAAGTCCCGACGGTCAAGCAGTTGATGAAGGTGCAGAAGGAGTGGCCGAAGGATAAGGCAGTGATGGCTATCGGGATGCTGGAGCAACAGGGATATTCGAGGGGGTTCAATTGTCCGGATTAGGATAATTAACCAAAGCTATTTATATAGCGATTGTCCTAATAGTACACACAATGAGCAAAGGCGGTCCCGTATTCGAAGATGAAGAGGCCGAGATACTGGAAGCCCTGAAGGCGGGCCGGTCCGTCCGGGACGTGGCCGAAGAGTTTCAGAGAGGGACGGGAACGATATCCCGGATCGCTTCCAGGAACGGCCTGGATCTAGGGGAACGTTCCACCACAAAAAGGGCCGCTCTTATCAAGTCCTGTTACGCCTCCGAAGACAGGATCAAACTGATCGGCGAGGCCCTGAACAAAGGCCGAGAGCTTCTGAAAGCCTGCGATAACCCCCGCGATTTTCAATATCTGATGACCGGCTTTGCGATCGGCATCGATAAGCGGCGGCTGGAAGAGTCCACCGACCCATCGGCGAAGGGCGGAGAGATCCGCATATTGTTTGAGAAGATGGGCGAGGAGGCGGAGACTTGAGCTTCCAGGTTCCCACCGGAAAGCAGCGGGACTTCTGCCTCGGTTCCGATGCAAGGGTGAACATTCTCCACGGCGCTGTCAGATCGGCGAAGACCGTCGGGGCTAACGTCCGGTGGCTCCGGGCCGTCCTCGAGGCTCCGGCCGGGGTCAACCTGCTGATGACCGGGAAGACCCTCACGAGCCTGGAGAGGAACGTCCTTCTGCCTATCGCCTCCCTGGTAGGCCCTCAAAACTTCGAGTACCGGCGGTCCCTCAAGGTCGCCACCATATACGGGCGGCATATCCTTTGTGAGGGAGCCAACGACGAGAGCGCCTTCACGAAGATCGCAGGCCTCACCCTCGGCGGTGCCCTGGTCGATGAGGGGAGCCTAACACCTGAGAGCTTCTTCAACATGCTGATCTCTCGTCTCTCCGAGCCGGGCTCTCAGCTCTTCCTCACGACGAATCCGGGCCCGCCGGCTCATTATCTAAAGAAGAAATGGATCGACCGGGAGGACGAGCTGGATCTCAAGACCTGGCATTTCGAGCTGGAGGATAACCCCTGGCTGGACCCCCTGTACGTCGCCGAGCTGAAGCGCCAGTTCGGGCCTCGAGGATCTCTCTTCTATCAGAGGTACATCGATGGCCTGTGGGTGGCTGCTGAGGGCGCCGTTTACCGAAACTTCAACCGGGATATTCACTGCATCCCCCGCCTCCCCGACGGCCGGATTGAGGAGATGAGAGTCGCTGTGGATCCTGGAGCCACTCACCCCACGGCGATGCTGAAAGGCTTCCGGATCGCCGATAAGTGGTACATCGCTGGAGAGTACCGGAAGGCCGACAAGTCCCCGGCTGAGGTCTCGAAGGACCTGAAGAAATTCCTGGCTGGGATGTATCCGACATCGATCGACGTCGACCCGGCGGCGAAGGCTCACCGGCTCCAGTTTGTGGGGGATGGAATCGAGGGCGTCCAGCAGGCCGATAACGACGTTCTCAACGGGATCCAGAAGGTGATCAACGCCTTCGACCAGGGATGGCTCTACCTCGTCGGCCCGTCGACCGAGATGCTCCAGGAGGAGCTGGAGGGCTACCGATGGGACCCCAAAGCCACCGAGCGGGGAGAGGACGCCCCCATCAAAGAAGACGACGACCTCGTCGACACCCTTCGCTACCTGGTTAACAGGATCAGCAAGAGCCGCCGTGTTACCGATTTTAGGAGGCCTTCAAGATGACCGTATTCACTACGTTAGATTTTCTGAAGCCCGGCCAGAAGTGGCCGCCAGACAAAGACCGGCTGGCTCGATATGCAAAGAACCGGCTGCTAATGGAGGGAGACCACGATCTCGTCTTCGCTGGACTGAACGAGGACGACGCCCCCCGGATCATCAAGATGCGTGTCAACTGGTTCAAGCGGATCATGACCCTCTTCAGCGACCTGGCTGTGGGGAACCCGCCGAAGATCACGGCCGTGGATCAGACCACGGTGGACCGGATCACCGACGATAACGCCTTCGAGATCCTCGTCTACGACCTCTTCAGCGACCTGATCGCCTTCGGGGATGGGGTCCTCAAACCCCGATGGGATGGGAAGCGTGGGGTTATCAGTCGGATAGATCCCCGTCACTGGTTCCCGGTAGTGGACCCCGACGACGCCGGAACCTTCACGGCTCATGCCCTGGCCTGGGAGGTCAAACAAGGCGACGACCGATACGTCAAGGTGGAGATCCACAAGCCCGGAAAGATAGAGCACCGGCTCCTTGAGCTAACTTCCGACGGCAAAGAGATCAAAGAGCCCGTCGACCTGGCCACCATCCCGAGATACGCCAGCCTGACGCCCGAGGAGGAGACGGGGGTGGCCGGCTTCCTGGTCTTCCCCTTCTCCAACCTGAAGGCAGGGGACGGCGTCTTCGGGCTGGACGACTTCAAAGACGTCTCCGACATCGTTGAGGAGATCGAGCGGCGGCTGATCAAGGTCTCGGGGACCCTGGACACCTTCGCCGATCCCTGGATGTGTGGCCCGTCGGGGCTCAGGGTCCGAGATCCGATCACGGGCGAGATCGTGTGGGCGTCTGATGAGAAGTACATCGCCTTGAACGAGGACGAGCGGAACCCCGAGATCCTGGTGTGGGATGCTCAGATGGGCGCCACATTCACCCAAATCGAGACCCTTCTCTCTCAGCTCTACGTCATGGCCGAACTGTCCCCGGCTGCCTTCGGTGAGACTAAGAGCGGCCTGGCCGAGTCGGGAAGCGCCCTCAAGCGCCTTATGCTCCCCACGCTGGCGAAGGTCAACCGGCTCCGGCTCCGGATCAGGCCGAAGCTCGTCGAGGTCCTGAAGACCACTGCAGAGCTCGAGGTTGCATCCCGGATGAGCGGATCTCAGGCCCTCACCAACGTCTCCCTGGAGTGGAGGTCGTCTCTTCCTGTCGACCCCGTAGAAGCGGCAAAGGTGGAGCTAACGAGACGTAGCGCGCGGGCGACTTCAACCAGAGGGAGCCTGGCCCGGCTGGACCCCGACGCATCCGAGGAGGACCTGGAGGCCGAAGTGGCGAGGATCGAAGAGGAGGAGGGGGGCTCGGCTCCCATCCTCTGAGTATCTAACTCGACAGATTTATAATGTCAAAGGCGCATACATATGAATCGGAGGAGTTATATTGAAAATAGTTCTCGCATCGATATTGTGTTTGTGTCTGGCAAGCCAAGTTGCATTTGGAGTATCGGAAGGTGATCAAGAATGGATAAATCTTGTCACAGTAGCCGCCGGGTTTATGGTCCAAGATATGGAAGACATAACTGCGGCATCAGAAGCCTTCGATTTTGATGCATTGAGTGACGGATTTGCAGCCTTGTATGGTCATGCAACCGAAGCGAAAAAATTGAATGATGAATGCTCCGTTTCATATGCATTCAGAACGTCCAAACAAGAATTTGGCTACGCACTGGATGATTTTGCAAACGCGGGTTTGTATGGCTATATGGGTGTAGATGAGATGGATGCTGACAAGATTACTTTGGCAAGCCAGTATATTACAAGTGGATCAGGGCATTTGACTAGAGCCGCGAACGCCCTTCCACAGTAATTTTTGCTCTTCGAAATCCAGGGGCCCCTCCGCTAACCCAGATTCGAGCGGGCGCCTTCGCCTCGATCGGTTATTGTAGGCTCTGCGCTAACCAATCTTTTGTAAAAATTTGTTTTTGATCATCTTCCTTCATTGCGGGGACACCACTATAATGCTTTCACAAAAAGGACAAACATTTAAATAGTATGTTAGTTAATATCTACAATTAGGCAAACGAAGGCCGTGAACTTCGGAGATTCAAACCCATGACCGATGATGAAAAGAAATTCACTCAGGCAGATGTGGACCGCTTCATCCAGGAACGGGTAGCCAGAGAGAAGGCGAAGTATGCCGATTACGACGAGATCAAGGCTGAAAATGCCGATCTCAAAGCGAAGCTGGCTGATCACGAATCCAAGAACCTGGACTCTCTGAAAGCGAAGATCGCCACCGACCTGAAACTCCCTCCTTCCCTGGCGGGACGCCTCCAGGGGACGACCGAGGCGGAGCTGAAGGCCGACGGTGAGAAGCTGCTGAAAGAGATCGGACCCAAAGAGCCTGTAGGGGGCGGTGGCAATCCGGCGGGCGAGACAAAGAAACCCCTAACCCGCGAGGCCGTGAAGGCCATGAAACCGCAAGAAATCATCGAGCACATGGATCAGATCAAGAGCCAGATGAAAGAGGGCACTTTGAGGTAAGATCACATGGCAATAACGAATTTCATAGGAGAGGTTTGGGCCGCCCAAATCCTCCAGAGTCTCCAGAAGTCCCTGGTTTACGGCCAGGCCCCGGTGATCAACCGGGACTATGAGGGCGACGTGAAGGGGAAGGGCGACACGGTGAGGATCACCGCTCACGGCCCGATAACGATCGACAACTACGACAAGACGGCCGGACTCGGCGATCCCGAGGAGCTGGACGACGCCTCCACCACGCTGGAGATCACCCAGGCCAAATACTTCAACTTCAGAATCGAGGACATCGACAAGGCTCAGATGAACGTGCGGCTGATGGAATCCGCCACGAGAGACGCGGCCTATCGGCTCGCCGAGGTCGCCGACGAGTACATCGCCGGAATCATGGCCGCTCAGGCCGGCTCTGCTGTGGGGGCTGACGGGTCCGATAAGATCTTCGACGGGACGACCGACATCGTAACCGAGGAGCTGCTTGAGGTTAAGCAGAAGCTCGATGAGGCCAACGTGCCCACCCAGGGCCGCTGGGTCATCCTTCCTCCATGGGTTACTAAGGTGATGTTCCAGGAGGACACGATCACCACGCCGGTTTGGTCCGGGGTGGAGGGCGTCATGCTCAACGGCCAGATAGGCCGGATCTATGGCTTCGACGTGCTCCAGTCCAACAACGTCCCCAACGCCGCCGGGGACCACTACAAGGTCCTGGCTGGAGTATCGAGGGCGTGTACCTTCGCCGATTCTGTGAACGAGACCGAGGCTTACAGGCCTGACAAGTTCTTCGCCGACGCCCTCCGGGGCCTCCATTGCTACGGCGCGAAGGTCATCGATCCGAGCTGCCTGTGCGTTCTGACCTGTGCTCCGAGCTGAGGTGGTGAATCATGGGAAGATCTGCAATCACGGTAAACGAATGCGACGGCACCTGGAAAGCTAGGGAAACACCCGATGCGATCGATGTAGCCAACGACCACCAGATAGCGGCGGCGTCCAACTTCAAGAGGATGATCATCCTCGTCCACATCTCGGCGGGAACGGGAACGGGCGGGGACATCGCCTTGAAGGCGGGAACCGCTCACCCTGCCTTTAGGCGGGGGCTCGGCGACCTGGCGATCGGGGGCAACCTCGTAGCGACCGAGGAGTACGTCATCGGTCCGATCGAGACGGCTCGATACCTCCAGAGTGACGGAACCATTCACCTGGACGTCACCGATACCAGCAACACCAATCTCGCCGGGACGATCGAAGCTTACGCATTGCCTTGAGGGGGGACGTTTCCCTCCTCTCATTTAGGGTGGTTCAATGAGCCTGATTGACGAGATCCATGGGGCCCTGAGGCCGTCGTCGGAGCCCATCACCGCGACCCTCTCCGAGGTGGACGACGTGACGGCCGGGTTTGTATCTCGGTCATCGATCGCCCCAGTTACCGTACTTCTCTCCGAGTCTGTCGATTTTCAGGGGAGCATAGGATATGACATCAAGCTGGGTGAGACGTGGTATCCGTTCTGGGTGGAAGCCCAGGCGTTCTTGGTTCCAGAGGGGTGCGAAGTAAGGGTCCGCCTGTACTCTGTTTCGGTGGGGTCGGTCGTCGCCACGATATTCCAGGGCAGGGTAACGTGACGCCTTTTCGAATCCCAGGAGGTTGATTTTGTGGTCGAATACATCACATCGTCCGAGATGGACGCCTACGTTGCCGACAGGCCCGGCTCCTCAGCCTGGACCGGGGCCTCTTCTGCACTGAAGGAGGATCTTCTGAAGTACGTCTCGAAGCTCGTCGATTCTCTTCCTTTTGTGGGTAAGAAGTACGATACCGACCTATCCACCCAGCCCCTCCAGTGGCCGAGACTGATCAAGACGCGCCAGGGTTGGGTGGTCGCAGACCGAGACGCCGATGATAACGTCGTGGTCCCCCAGGCGATCAAAGATGCAGTCTGCGAGGAGATCATGGCGAGGCTCGACACCACGAACGACAAGAGACGCGCCCTCCAGGAGGGCGGTGTAACATACTTCAAGCTCGGCGAGCTGTGGGAAGAGTACGACGGATCTCTTCGGGGAGGCGGGATCGAGGGGACTCCTCTGAGGTCCTGGACGGCTTACCGGCTCCTGGAGCCCTACCTGGCAAAGGGGGCGCGGGCGCGGTGATCGCCGGATACCTGAACCAGACGGCCAAATATGAGGCCTCCCCCATCCTTTACGGCTGGGCTCCAGTCCTCGCCACGCTCGCCCTATCCCCTCCTTTTTCGATGGACGCGCCTTTCAAGGTCAAATTTGAGATAGATTCAGGAGCGATCGCCCTCAACGTCACCATAACGGGGACCCTGGACGGAGAACCCCAGACCGACACCCTGGAAGGGTTCGGGCCTCCCTGGGGGACCACGGTGATGGTCACTTCTAAGCAATTCGACACCGTAACCGAGATCACGACCGACATCGGGGAAGAAGAGCTAAACTGTCGAGTTGTGGCGGCTGACCCCACCACAGAGGAGGAACTCCCCGGCGAGTGGGTCGAGTTCCCATGCCGATGGGAGCTAAAGAGATCGACGTATCTTAAGATCGCCGGCGACGAGTATTCTCAGCAGATCATGCAGGCCGAGGGCCGGATATTCTGCCTTGAGCCCCTGGAGTTCGGCGCCAAAATTAAGCTGGTCATCGGCGGCGCCGACTCTCCAATCTATGAAGTCGTCAAAGTCGATCCGAAGACCGGCTTGGACGGTGAAGAGCTGTACCGGACCCTCCTTATCGGAGGAGTGGGGGCCTAATGGTGGATCCCGCGAAGCTCACCGAAGATCAGGCCTCCAGGCTCATCCAGCTCTATGAGAACGGCGACCGGAAGATCCAGGCCGAGATCAACCGGGTCCTCCTCAAAGGTGGCGATCCCGCCTATTACCGGGCCGTTCAACGGAACATAAGGGCAGCTCGAAACAAGCTCCTCGTCGGTGGCCGTGAGTGGTGCGACGACGCGATCCCCTACCTCTATCGCGAAGGCGTGGCCTGCGCCGATGATATGGCTTTCTCGACCCACCTCTCGGCGGGCTTCGGAACCCTCCACCAGGAAGCGGCCAGCGTCATAGCCGAGGCGACCTATTCCAGGCTTGAGGCTGTGGACCGTACCATAGGCCGCCAGGTGGACGACCTCTTCAGAGCTCTCCAGCTCGAATACACTCAGAGTGTGGTCCTGGGGATCGATAGCGTCGATACAGCCGCCAGAAGGATGAGAGAGGACCTCGCCTCCAGGGGGGTTACCGGCTTCATCGACCGAGCCGGCCGTCGTTGGGATATGGCCAACTACTCGAAGATGGCCGTCCACAACGCGGCCATGCAGAGCTTCCGAGAGGGAACTCGGATCAGGCTTCTGGAGCATGGCTATGATTTAGTGGTGGTCTCGACGCATAGCGGAGCCTGTGAGAAGTGTATCCCATGGCAAGGCCGGACCCTCTCGTTAACAGGAGAGACCCCTGGATATCCGACCCTCGAAGAGGCCCGAGCCGCCGGTCTGGAGCATGTCGGATGCCGTCATGTGATGACTTTGAGCCCCCACGAAAGGGAGAGGGATAAATGGAAAAGCTGACAGGAGCCGAGGAGGTCCTCGAATTCTCACGCGCCGACATGACAAGGATCGTCTCCCAGAGGCTGAAAGAGGACCGAGAGAAACGGGGAACCACCGCCCTATTGAAGGAGAGGGTGGACCTGAAGAAGAAGATCCATGAGCTTGAGGCCGCGAACGAACTCCTCAGAAAAGAGAACGAATATCTCAGGTATCAAGCTTGGTTGCATGACTTATGATTGTGGGGGATCAGCGTTTTATT
>Ga0208195_1002273_pt1 | contig 18606 bp, 15 predicted proteins | sample AD_UKC077_MetaG_FD_184441 | JGI IMG/M metagenome (GOLD analysis project Ga0208195, IMG submission 184441) | Active sludge microbial communities of municipal wastewater-treating anaerobic digesters from USA - AD_UKC077_MetaG (SPAdes) (version 2) | ecosystem: Engineered > Bioreactor > Anaerobic >...
CGCGACCTTGAGGATGACGCGCTCTGCAAAGCGGTCACCCACGCTGATCTCGGTCTCTGTGTTCTCCATCTCTTTCTCCATATGTTCCTTGCGCTCCTCCTGGCTGCCGCTGTAGCGCGCCCTGAGTGCATCGATCTGTTCATCCTCAAGCTTATCGAAGAGCAAGCTCACCTCGCCCACCGCTGTAATGCCTTCCGCCCTTCCCAAGTCGGTCCACCTCGCGCCATCGGCGCCCAGGAAGCCGAGGATGCTCCGGCTGGTGGCCGGCATGTACGGCTCGACCATGATACCGAGGTCCCGGATGAGGTAGACCAACGTCTTGAGCAGGCTCTTGGCGCGCTCAGGATCGGTATTCCTGAGCTTCCACGGCTCACTGTCCTGGAAGGCCTTGTTGCCGAGCGAGGAGAGGGCGAGGATCTGCCGTAATCCCTCGCGCTCCTCGGCGCGCTCGAGCAACGCATCGATCCTCGCTTCACGCTCCTTGATCTCGCCCCAGAGATCGCTGTCGATCTCGGATGCGAAGATCTCCCCCTCGCCGAAGAAGCGCTTGACGAAGGTCAGCGTCCGGTTGACGAGGTTGGAGAGGTTGCCGATGAGCTCACCGTTCACCTTCTCCTGCAGATCCTTCCAACTGAAGGTGACGTCGCTCTTCTCCGGGCGGTTGAGGTAGACGTAGAAGCGCCATACGTCGGCCGGGATACCGGTGTCCTGCACGTCGTTGCCGAAGATCCCGACGCCGAGGCTCTTGCTGAACTTCCCCCCCTCGTAGTTGAGGTACTCGGTGCTCGACATGTGGTGCAGCATCGTCCACTTCTCCCCGGTCGCCAGGAGGCAGGAGGGGAAGATGACGGTGTGGAAGGGGATGTTGTCCTTGCCGATGAACTGGAAGAGCTCGACGTGCTCCGGGTCATGCCACCACGACCGCCACTCATCGGTGGTGTTGGCCGTGATCGAAATGTACCCGATGGGGGCATCGAACCAGACGTAGAAGACCTTGTGCTCGTACCCCTCCTTCGGGACCGGGATCCCCCACTCGAGGTCGCGCGTGATGCAGCGCTCCTTGAGCCCGTCGCGGATCCACGAGCGGGTCATCTGGATGGCGTTGTTGGCCCAGAAGCCCTCGCTGCTCGCCTTCTCCATCCACGCTTCGAGCAACGGCAGCGCCTTGGGCAGGTCGATGTAGAGGTGTTTGGTGCGCTTGACCTCGGGCGTCGTGCCGCACACCCCGCAGCGGGGCTTGATGAGCTCGGTGGGGTCGAGCAGCGTCTGGCAGTTGTCGCACTGATCGCCGCGCGCCCCGTCGTGGCCGCAGTTCGGGCACGTGCCCTCGACGAAGCGGTCGGCGAGGAAGCGGCGGCAGGTGGGACAGTAGAGCTGCTCCACCTCATGTTCATTGATATACCCCGCCTCGTCGACTTTGTGGAAGATGTCCTGGACGATCTCGGTCTGCAGCGGGGTGCTGGTGCGCCCGAAGTGGTCGAACGCGATGTCGAACCACTGGTAGATGTCGCGGTGGATGGCGTGGTAGCGGTCGCAGAGCTCGCGCGGGCTCACCCCCTCCTTCAGCGCCCTCGTCTCGGTGGCCGTGCCGTATTCGTCGGTGCCGCAGATGTAGAGGGTCTCATACCCCTTGGAGCGGCAGAATCGGGCAAATACATCGGCCGAGAGCACCTGGGTAAGGTTGCCGAGGTGGGGGATGTTGTTCACATAGGGGAGCGCGCTGGTGATCAATCTCTTTTTCATACCGCCCATGATAGCTCTCCGTCTCCTTTATTTCAATGCCACCCGCTCCTTGACGATGCTCTGACCAGTCGGTACATTGAGAGTGTGCGCCCTGCACGCAAGGAGAAACCATGGATACCATGCAGCAAAACCCAAGACCTGCACGACGGAAGGTGAACATCAGCCCGAAACTCGTGCTGTGGGTCGTGGCAGCTGTTGTGCTCGTCATGCTGGTGCTCAGCAGCTTCTTCGTGGTCGACCAGACCGAACAAGCTGTTGTCCTGCGCCTTGGAAAGTACAACCGAACCGTCGGACCTGGCCTACAGACAAAGATCCCGCTGGGAATCGAGGTCAGCTACAACGTCCCCACCCAGGTGGTACAGACGATGACCTTCGGCTACCGGACCAACAGCAGCTCATCACCGCTCTTCCAGCACGCCGACTATACCAACGAGAGTTTGATGCTCACCGGTGATCTCAACATCATCGATGTGCAGTGGATCGTCCAGTACAAGATCGAGAACGCCTACAACTGGCTCTTCAACGTAGAGAGTCGTGAGACGACGATCCGGGACATCAGCCAGAGCGTGATGAACAAGCTCGTCGGCGACCTGCCGATCCTCAGCGTCATGACCAGTCAGCGAACCCGCATCGAGGTCGAGGCGCAGGAGAACATGCAGGCCCTCTTCGACTCCTTCGGCCTGGGGGTGCGTGTCATCACCGTAAAGCTGCAGAACATCGTCCCGCCGGTCGGTGAGGTCCAGGACGCCTTCGAGGACGTCAACAAGGCCATCCAGGACATGAACCGCTACATCAACGAAGGAAAGCAGAACTACAACAAGGTCATCCCCTCCGCCCGCGGTGAGGCCAACCAGATCATCCAGGTCGCCGAAGGCTACGCCAGCGAGCGGGTCAACCAAGCCGAGGGTGATGTGGCGCGCTTTGATAGCGTGAGACAGGAGTATGAGAAGAGCAAGGAGATCACCCGCCGCCGTCTCTACATCGAGACGATGGAGTCGATCATCACCCCGCAGGAAGGCGGGTCGGTGACGCTGGTTGACAAGAAGCTTGCCAACTATCTGCCCATCCAGATGCTCGAAGGGGGTGCAAAATGAGTGCGCACGTGAATAAGAAAGTCATTACGACCGTCGTCATCGTCGTCATCTTCCTCGTGATCTTCATCCTCCTCGGCCCCTTCTACATCCTCTTTGAAGGACAGCAGTCGGTGGTCACCCGCTTCGGGAAGATCGTCGACATCGAGCAGACCGCCGGTCTGAAGTTCAAGATGCCGCTCATCGACAACGTGGTCCTCTACCCCAAGAAGATCCTCAGCTGGGACGGGGCGGCACAGCGCATCCCGACAAAGGAGAACCAGTTCATCTGGGTCGACACCACGGCGCGTTGGAAGATCTCCGACCCGGCCCTCTACTACGAGACGGTGAACACCATCGACAACGGCCTCTACCGACTCAACGATGTGCTCGACAGCTCGATTCGGACGATCGTCAGTGAGAACTACCTCAACGAGGCGGTGCGCAACAGCAACCAGATCAACACCATCACCATCGAGGAGGAGGTGCAGAGCCTCGATTCGGTGGAGGACGCCGAGACGCTGCGCAACTTGACGGCCACCGTGGCCAAGCAGGAGACGATCAAGATCGGTCGTGACGGACTGTCCACGATGATGTTCAACCAGGCCAAGCGCTTCACCGACGGCTTCGGCATCGAGCTCATCGACATCGTGGTGCGCCAGATCCGCTACAGCGACGACCTCACCGAGAGCGTTTATCTGCGGATGATCAAGGAACGGAACCAGATCGCCGAGGCGTACCGCTCCTACGGACGCGGTCAGCTCGCCCAGTGGCAGGGAAAGACGGAGAGCGAGCAGAAGCAGATCCTCAGCGCCGCCTATGCGACCGCCGAGCGGACCAAGGGCGTGGCCGATGCCCGGGCGACGCAGATCTACAGCGACGCCTACGAGGCCGACCCGGAATTCTTCGAGCTCTGGCGGACCCTCGAGTCGTATCGCAAGACCATCCCGACGCTGCGGAAGGTCCTCTCCACCGACATGGAGTACTTCGACCTGCTCTACGGCAAGGAGAACTAGGCAATACGTTGCATCGTCAACATCTGGGGAAGGTCATGGGGCCTTCCCCTTATTTTCCCCACTTGCTAGGCTATGGCCATGAAGCACTGCATCATCTTTGACTTCGACGGCACCCTCTACCCGATCATAGACTTCGACAGCGAACAGCTGCTCGTCCATACCCTCGCCCAAGAGAAGGACGAAGAGTTCAGAAGAGAGGCGATGCGCTTCATCGCCGATGACCAAGCCGGTTGCTTTTCCTTCGAGGATTTCCATCTGCGCTACGAAGAGATGATCCGGGGTAGCACCGCAGCGCAGGTCGAACAGGTGGCCCGCCACCTCGCCTCCCTCCTCTCATTTGAAGACCGGGCGGCCCTCGTCGCCCTGAAGGAACAAAGCGGAGCCGACTTCGCCATCTTCAGCTGCGGCACCGAGAACCTCGCCGAGTCATTTCTCTCACATCTGGGGATCCGCGATCTCTTTGAGTCCATCAGGGGCAAACGCCTCACCTTCAGTGAGGGGGAAGAGACGACGTTGACGGTGGATATCCACACCCCCGAGGCGAAGCGGAGCGCCCTCGAACAGCTACGCCCGATGTATCGCACCATCGTGGCCGTGGGCGATGGCCCGACCGACATCCCGATGCTTGAGGCAGCGGACCTTGGCCTCATCATGAATTGGAATACGGGGGAGGCCCCGTATCCGTTTGAGACACATCACAGCCTCCCCTCTCTGTGCAACAGGATCGAGAGCTACCTGCTCAGCGCAGAGGAGGCTTGAGAGACGGCCACACGGTAGCCGAAGAGGAGACAGAGCGCGGCGATGAGCAGGGCGAGCAGCCTTGAGAGCAGGGGCGATACGCCCAAGAGCGGCAGGACGATGAGGAAGAGCGCCGCCACAACGATCCATGCCAAGGCAACGAGCAGGCCGAAGAGACCGTTGGGGTTGGACTTCATCGCATGCTGGGCGAGCGTCCACTCCTCGTTGGGATTGTGGTAGTCGATGGCGAGCTGGAAAGAGGAGACCGCGGCGATGCTGAGGATTGAGAGCGGAGCCATCCAGATCAGGGAGGCGAGTCCCCTGTTCAGCAGTATCAACGCCCCACTGAGGTAGAGCAGGTTGGCCGTCCCGGCCAAGAGCAGGTGGAAGAGCAGTTTGGCGCGGACAAACTGGTTCGCCTCCAGTGGATAGAGACGGTCTTGGGCGAAATTGGGGCCTTGGCGCGAGACGCTGGTGCTGCTGATCATCGTCATGTTCGACACCAGGGCGAGGATGAGGAAAATCACTTCCTCCACCACCGGCAGGGTGAGCACCGTCTCCAAGAGCGTCGCCATCTCGCCGATGGTGCCGGTCACCGCCCAGACGCCGATGAGGATCAACGGGATGAGCAGCTCGCCGACCACCTCGAAGATGAAGGCGCTCTGGCTCTTGATGACCACCGCCTCGCGCCGCATCAAGGTGGAGAGCGGCGAGCGCCGCCTCATCGTCACTCCCCCTTTCGCTCGCTTCCACTTCGTTCCACTGGCCACGCGCGAGAGGTTCTGGTCATAGGTCTTGACCACCACACCCACCGCCAGGGTGCCCACAGCGAGGGATAGAAGCGATGAGAGCAGCAAGGGCGGGAGGGAGAGGTAGCCCTTTGCCTGGAGGGAGAGGGGGGAGAAGATCCGTTCCAATCGGGTAAAGAGGGGCACCATCGAGCCCACCATCGCCTGGTAGTCGAAGGCGAGGGACCCACTTTCGTCCAAGAAGCGGGTCATCATCGCCGAGAGGGCGATGAAGAAGAGCATGAAGAGCAGCATCACCAGCACCTTCGAGGTGCTCCCTGACCGCTGGGCGAGCCCGCTCCTGATGACGAGGGCGCCGACCAGGGTGACGAGGGCGAGCGGCACGAAGGGGCCGATGAGCAGGGTGATGAGTGAGGCGATGACGAAGGTCGCATCAAGGCCCCCGATCCAGGCGGCCACCACCACCGCCGGCAGCGTCATGAAGGCGTAGAGCGGGGAGTAGAGGATATAGAGGATGGCCAGGCGGCTGAGGGCGAGGGTGTGCGAAGCGATGGGCAGGGCGCTGAGGAAGCGCACATCGTCTGCCCGGTAGAGGACGTTGGAGACCGAGGAGAAGGAGAAGATCATCGTGCCGATACAGCCCACCACCATGGCCAAAAAGAGGCCGAGGTGCGGTTTTCCCACGAGCAGGCCGAAGGTCTGGTACCCCCAGTAGGTGAAGCCGAGCATGGCCAGGAAGTAAATCAGCATTACGAGCAGGAGTACGGTGAGGGCAATCATCACCGGTCGGCTACGCCGTCGCTTGGAGCGGCTGAAGCCGAAGCGCTCAACCAAGGAGGAGAGCGGCTTGGTCCCCACCCAGAAGCCCTTGATGAGCAAGAGGACGCTCTTCATGCCTGTACCTCGGTCAGGGAGAGGAAGAGTGATTCCAGACTCTGTTGGCCCTCGCCGTTCTGCGACCGCAGGTCGGCGAACGAGCCGCTGTAGAGCAACGCCCCTTCGCTGATGATCCCGAGCGTGGTGCAGAGCTGCTCGGCGACTTCCAGTACGTGGGTGGAGAAGAAGACGGTGTTGCCCGCTGCGGCATACTCCTTGAGCAGTGTCTTGAGGGTGAAGGAGGCCTTGGGGTCGAGGCCGACCATCGGCTCATCGAGGATCAGGAGCTTCGGCTCATGGAGGAGCGCGGCGATGACGCTGAGCTTCTGCCGCATCCCATGTGAGTAGGAAGAGATCGGATCTGAGAGCTCACGGGTGAGCAGCATCCGCTCAGAAAGCTCTCCGATGCGCAGAGAGCGCCGGCTCTCTTCGATCTGATAGAGGTCAGAGAGGAACGAGAGGTGTTCCCGGCCGGTCATCTTCTCGTAGAAGGTGGGCTCGTCGGCGCAGTAGCCGATCATCTTCTTGTACTCGACCGACCGGGTGCTGGCCACCCCCCTGAAGGAGATGCTCCCGCTGTCCGGGACCAGGAGGCCGACGATCATGCGGATGGTGGTTGATTTACCTGCCCCGTTGGGTCCGAGGAAGCCGAAGATCTCCCCTCCCCCGATGGTCAGTGAGAGCGAATCCACCGCGGCTCGCTCTTTGCCCTCATAGCGTTTGGTCAGTTTGGCACATTCGAGCATCTCTCTCCTCCATGCCTCTGAGTATAATCGGAAATCACGCTTTGTTCAAGAACTGTTTCGAGGTATTTCGAATTAGTTTTTCTGTATATTAATACACCTAATTCTTTCGCATGCCGCTATATTGAGTATATTATGATGCTTTATTGAATATTTATGCAAGGAACCTCTTGTAATTATTCAATCACTTCACTACACTGTGCTGCAAACGACCTGGGAGGGGAAAGATGCAGAAAGAGAAGATCATCCTCGCGTACAGCGGGGGGCTCGATACCTCGGTAATCCTCAAATGGCTGGCCAACAAGGGCTTTGACGTCATCGCGTATGTGGCGAACGTCGGACAGAACGAGGACTTCGACGCCATACGCGAGAAGGCGCTGGCCACCGGGGCCTCGAAGGTGTACATCGAGGATTTGCGGGACGAGTTGGTCACCGACTATATCTGGCCCGCCTTGCAAGCCAACACCATCTATGAGGGGACGTACATGCTCGGCACCTCGCTCGCCCGCCCCATCATCGCCAAGCGCCAGGTTGAGATCGCCCGCAAGGAGGGCACCGTCTACGTCGCCCACGGGGCGACCGGCAAGGGAAACGACCAGGTACGCTTCGAGTTCGGCTACTACATGCACATGCCCGAGGCCAAGATCATCAGCCCGTGGAAAGATCCGGAGTGGCTCTCCCAATTCGAGGGGAGAAGCGACATGATCGCCTACGCCCAAAAGCACGGCATCCCCATCAAGGCGTCGACGAAGAAGCCGTACAGCGAGGATGAGAACCTCATCCACATCAGCCATGAGGCGGGGATCCTCGAGGACCCGTCCCTGCGCGCCGATGACGACGTCTACTCCATCACCCTCAGCCCCAAGCAGGCCAAGGATGAGGAGACGCTGCTCACCATCGAGTTTCTCGACGGCATCCCGATGAAGGTCACCAACGAGGGCGATGGGACGACGGTCACCGATCCGCTTGAGATGATCCTCTATTTGAACAAGATCGGGCACGACAACGCCATCGGGCGGGTGGACATGGTGGAGAACCGCTATGTGGGCATCAAGAGCCGCGGGGTCTATGAGACACCGGGGTGTGAGATCCTCTGGAAGGCGCACCACAGCCTCGAGGGCCTGACGATGGACAAGGAGGTGATGCACCTGCGCGACAGCCTCATGCCCACCTACGCCACCCTCATCTACAACGGCTACTGGGGCAGCCCGGAGTTCGAGATGCTGCGCGCGGCCTTCACCCAAAGCCAGAAGCATGTCACCGGCACCAGCCGTGTGGCGCTCTACAAGGGCAATGTGATCTTCGCGGGTGTGGAGAGCCCCCACTCGCTCTATGACGAGGCGTTGGGCTCGATGGACCAGGCCGGCGGCTACCAGCCGGTGGACTGCAAGGGGTTCATCAACATCAATGCGATCCGCCTGATCGCCAGTGCGAAGCGGCTCTAGCCAAGCTCCGCGTAGTGCTCCTTCCCGAGCGCGAGGATGGCGTGGATGTGCTCATCGTCAAGGCGGTAGAGCACGTTGCGTCCATCCTTGCGGAAGCGGACCAGCCGGCTCGCCCTCAGCAGCTTCAACTGCTGGCTGATGGTGGACTGCTGCATACCGAGCTCCTCGCTGATGGAGGAGACGCCGCGCTCCCCCCCCTCCAGGAGGAAGAGGATCTTGAGCCGGGTGGGATCGCCGAAGACCTTGAAAAAGTCGGCGATGTCAACGACGGCCTCCTCTGGGGGGAGTGTGAGACTCTCGGTGTACAAATCATCGTGCATGGACATAGTATAGCGACACGAGAGGCAAAAGGAAAGTCCGTCTCTTTGCAAAACATGGATTATGGGATAGAGTGCAACAATTCCCCTTGAGGAGGTACCCACCATGGATATAGAGAAGAACAAGGCAACGTTGATCCTCCCCGAGAAAGAAATCAACCTCACCGTCCTCACCGACAACATGGGAGACCGGTCGATCGACATCACCTCGCTGCGCAAGGAAACCGGCTACATCACCTACGACCCGGGCTTCGTCAACACCGGCAGCTGCATGAGCTCGATCTGCTACGTGAACGGGGAACAGGGGATTCTCCGCTACCGCGGCTACGACATCGAGGACCTGGTCGAACAGTGCGACTTCGTCGAGGTCGCCCACCTGCTCGTCAAGGGAGAGCTGCCCAACCTGGAAGAGCGGCACCTCTACGCCGAGATGCTCAACCGCCACTCGCTCCTCCACGTCGATATGCGTAACTTCTTCCGTGATTTCCCGCAGGATGCGCACCCGATGTCGATCCTCAGCGCGATGGTGGCGAGCCTCTCCGCCTTCTACCCCGAGATCGCCGATGTCGATCCCGAGGAGAACGTCGACCTCACCGTCAGCCGCCTCTTGTCCAAGATGCGTACCATCGCCGCCTTCAGCTATCGGCAGATGAACGGGCTGGACTTCGTCGACCCCTCCTACAAGTTCTCATACTGCGAGAACTTCCTCAACATGATGTTCCACACCTCGGTCAACGCCTACGTGCCCGATCCATTGCACGTCAAGGCGCTCAACACCCTCTTGATCCTCCACGCCGACCACGAGCAGAACTGCTCCACCAGCGCGGTGCGCCTCGTCGCCTCAAGCGACGCGAACCTCTACGCCTCGGTGGCGGCCGGTTGCTGTGCGCTGTGGGGCAGCAAGCACGGCGGGGCGAACCAAGAGGTGATGCAGATGCTCTTTGAGATCCATGCCCAGGGGCTGACCATCGAAGAGGTCATCGCCAAGGCCAAGGACAAGGACGACCCCTTCCGCCTCCACGGGTTCGGCCACCGGGTCTACAAGACGTACGACCCGCGGGCAAAGATCGCCAAGCGCCTCTGCCGGCAGATCCTCGACAGCGAGACCCATACCGACCCACTCCTGAAGATCGCGATGGAGTTGGAGGAGGTCGCCCTCAGCGACCCGTACTTCATCGAGCGCAACCTCTATCCGAATGTGGACTTCTATACCGGCATCATCTTCCACGCCATGGGAATCCCCGAGTCGATGTTCACCGTCCTCTTCGCGATGGGGCGCCTGCCCGGCTGGATCGCCCACTGGCTTGAGTGGAGGCACGACCCGTATCAGAAGATCGGGCGCCCACGCCAGGTCTACAGCGGGCCCCACGTGCGCAAGGTCAGCCCGCTCGAAGACCGCTAGAAGAGTTCCACCAACCGCTTGCCATAGGAGGCAGTCCCCAGCAGGGTCGCCTCCTCTCCTGCTTTCTGCATGGCTTGATAGAAGTCGGAGGTCACGCTCCGCTCTTCGATCGTGCGCCGCACCGCGCCTCGGATCAGGAGGTCGGCGCGCTCCAAGCCTAGGAAGGAGAGCATCATCGCGGCGCTGAGGATCAGCGACAGCGGGTTGGCCATATCCTTGCCGGCGATATCCGGGGCGGTGCCGTGCGTCGCCTCGAAGATGGCGTGTCCACTCTCCCAGTTGATGTTCGCCCCCGGGGCGATGCCGATGCCCCCTACCCCGGCGGCCAGCGCATCACTGATGTAGTCGCCGTTGAGGTTCATCGTGGCGATGACATCGTAATCCTCGCTCTTGATGAGGATGTTCTGCAAAAACGCATCGCAGATGCAGTCGTTGATGACCAAGGGCGCCGCTCCATCGCGCTCGATGACGACCTCGCCCCGTGAGTTCTCCACAGCGGAGAACTCGCGCTTGGCCAGCTCATACCCCCAGCGGAGGAAGCCCCCCTCGGTGAACTTCATGATGTTGCCCTTGTGCACCAAGGTCACACTCCTGCGGTGGTGCTCCAGTGCATAGCGGATCGCCGCGCGGATGAGGCGCTCACTCCCCTCCCGGGAGACCGGCTTGATGCCGATGCTGCTGCTCTCGGGGAAGCGGATCTTACAGACATGCATATCGCTCTGGAGAAAGGTGATCACGCGCCTGGCCTCGCTGCTGCCGGCATCCCATTCGATGCCGGCATAGATGTCCTCGGTGTTCTCGCGGAAGACCACCATGTCGATGAGCTCAGGGCGCTTGAGCGGGGACGGAACGCCCGGATAGTACTCCACCGGGCGCAGGCAGGTGTAGAGATCGAGCTTTTGACGCAGCTCGACATTGAGCGAACGCTGCCCCACACCCACCGCGGTGGCAAGCGGCCCCTTGATGGCCACCTTGTGCGCCTCAATTTGGCGCACTGTCTCCTCCGGCAGCGAGACACCGACTTTTGCTCTCGCCTTCTCCCCCGCCAACAGCTCGAGGAAATCGATGCGGTACGCTCCCGGATATGCCGTCTTCACCGCTTCGGTGACCACATATTTCATCGCGGCGGTGATCTCCGCTCCGATGCCGTCTCCTTCGATGTACGGGATGGTGATGGTCTGCATCAGGAGTGCTCCTTGAGGATGTTGAGCAGGCCGCCGCTGATCAGCATGGCCCGTTGCTCGTCGGTGACATCGCAGTCGAGGATGACCTCCACCGCCTTGGTCCGGTTCTTCATGACGACCTCACCTGTCGTGATCTGCTCCCTGATGAGCTCGATGACCACCTCGTCGTTCTGGTCGAATTTGGCATAATCCTCCTCGCTCCTGAAGGTGAGCGGGATGATGCCGAAGTTGCAGAGGTTGTTCTGGTGGATGCGCTCGATGGAGAGGGCGATGACCGCCTTCACCCCGAGGTACATCGGGCAGATGGCGGCATGCTCACGGCTCGAGCCCTGCCCGTAGCTGGCACCGGCGATGATGAAGTTGTCCCGCCCGCGGTCCTGGTTCTCGATGCAGCGTTGGGAGAAGTACTCGTCGATCGGCTCGAAGACGTACTTGCTGTAGACGGGGATGTTGGAGCGGTACTTGAGCCGGGCGCCGGCGGGCATGATGTGGTCGGTGGTGATCTTGTCCCCCACCTTGATGGTCACATAGCCGTCCAGATTCTCCTTCAGCGGCGTATTGGCCGGCGGAGCGCCGATGTTCGGGCCACGGAAGATCTCCACCCCACTGCCGTCGGCGGGAGGGAAGACCAGCATCGAGTCGTCGACCGTGAAGGAGGCGGGCTGCGCGACCTCGGGGTACGGGATGCCATGGGACGAGAGCGGATCGGTGAAGACACCCGTGATGGCCGCCAAGGCGGCGGTCTCCGGGCTGACGAGGTAGACGTGGGCGCTCTTGGTGCCGCTGCGCCCCTCGAAGTTGCGGTTGCTCGTCCTCAGGCTCACCCCGTCGGTACCGGGGCTCTGGTGGTTGCCGATGCAGAAGCCGCAGGCGCTCTCGAGGATCCTCGCCCCGCTTTGCACGAGCGTGGCCAACGAGCCATCCCGGCTGAGCATGAGCAGCACCTCCCGGCTCCCCGGTGCGATGCCAAGGCTGACGTGGGGCGCCACCGTATGACCGGAGAGGATGTCCGCCACCTTCTTCAGGTCCACATAGCTGGAGTTGGTGCACGAGCCGATGAGGACCTGGTCGACGCGTTTGCCCGCCAGGTTCCGCACCACCTCGATGTTGCCCGGAGAGTGGGGGCAGGCCATCTTCGGCTCAAGCGTGGAGAGATCGATCTCAAAGAGCCCGTCGTAGACGGCCCCCTCGTCGGCCGAAAGCGGCCGGTAGACCTCCGCACGCCCCTGGGCCTTGAGGTAGCTTCTCGTATTCTCGTCACTGGGGAAGAGGGAGGTGGTCACCCCACACTCGGCCCCCATGTTGCAGATGGTGGCCCGTTCGGGGACCTGGAGCGTCGCCACCCCCTCCCCGGTGTACTCGAAGATGCAGTTGACGTTGCCCTTGGTGCCGAAGTGCTCCAGGACCGTGAGGATCACATCCTTGGCGCTGACCCAGGGGCGCAGCGCCCCGCTGAGGCGGATCTCGATGACTCTCGGACTGATGAGGTGGAAGGGACCGCCGGCCATGGCGACGGCCACATCGAGGCCCCCCGCCCCGATGGCGATCATGGCGAGGCCTCCCCCGGTGGGGGTGTGGCTGTCGCTGCCCAAGAGGGTCTTGCCCGGCTCGCCGAAGCGCTCCAGGTGCACCTGGTGGCAGATTCCGTTGCCCGGCTTGGAGAAGATCACCCCCTTGGCCGCGGCGACGCTCTGCAGGTAGCGGTGGTCGTCGGCGTTCTCGAAGCCGACCTGGATGGTATTGTGGTCCACGTAGCTGACGGCCAACTCATTCTGCACCCGCTCAAGTCCCATCGCCTCGAACTGCAGGTAGGTCATCGTACCGGTGGCGTCCTGGGTAAGGGTTTGGTCGATGGTGATGCCGATCGGTGTGCCGCTCTCCAGCGTCCCGCTCTTCAAGTGGGAGCGCAGGATTTTCTCCGTCAATGTCTGTGCCATGGTTGACTCCTCGCTTCGTTCATTCTAGCCCAATCGAGGCCGCTGTGTAAAACCCATCATGCCCTCCGGCGTTCCAACACCACGGCGCCGATCATCTCAAGGGCCACCACCGCGAGCGCGACGATGCCGCAGAGTGCCAACAGTGAAGAGAACGAGAGCCGTTCATAGATCGCCCCACCCCCGACCGCCCCAAGGATCGTGCCGACGGTGAGCAACACCTCGTGGATGATCATCCGCCGGCTGCGGTGCACCGCACCGCTGACGCCGTGGAACATGGACTGCGTGTAGGCGAAGGCGAAGAGGATGCCGAAGAGGATGAAGAAGAGGGAGAAGAGACCGGCCGAGTGAAAGCGCATCGCCACCAGGCAGAGGAGACCGAAGGCGGCTTGGATGGCAAAGATCCAGCCCTTCTTGAATTGCCAGAAGTGAAGCTTGCCCAAGAGGAAGAAGCTGAGACAGGTGCTCACCCCCCGAAAGAGCAAGAGGAGGCCGGTGCTGCTCTCACTGAGGAGCAGCACATCCTGGGCGTAGAGGGGGAAGATGGTGAGGATGATCGACATGCCGGTGTAGAGGGTGATGATGCCGCCCCAGGCGTAGAAGCGCAGCACTGTCGATTGGTCGACCGGTCTCTCGCGGCGGTTGACACGGCGCTCGCTGTCCACCGCCCGGATGGAGGGGACCAGGGAGCTGACGACGGCGATCATCAGGAAGACCGCGATGAAGACGGCGATGCCCACCGTGAAGGCAATCGTCGTCGATACTTCGACCAAAAGACCGGCGGCATAGGAGGAGACGCCGATGCCCAGCGACCAGGAGACGTTGAAGGCGTTGGCCACCCGGTTCAGCGCCTCCCCCTCCTTGCCGCGGCTGAACCACGCTTCGATCTGTGGCCAGAGCAGGCTCATGAAGGCGCCGTAGAGGACTAAGGCGAGGTAGGCGACCGCCAAGACCCGGGTGTGGGCCAAGAGGGTGACGGAGGCGGCCATTCCCAAGAGCGAGGTCTCCACCAGGTGCCGGGGGCGGAAACGCGGGGTATAGCGCCCCCCGATGAGACAGAAGACCAGGTAGGAGGCCGGGGTGATGGAGGCGGCCACGCCGATCTGGTCGGCGCGGAGGGCGAAGCAGTGCCTGAGGTGGTAGATCAAGGCCAGGTTGATCATGGCGATGACGAGCTGGGAGAAGAAGGATGCGAGGTTGAGGACCCAGAATTGGACGGTATCGGATTTCGGCATAGCCCCCCCCTACAATGGTGCATTGAAACTGTAAAGGAGAAGAGATTCTTGCGCAAGGAGGGAAAAGACGCTACTGTAGGGCCATGAACAACGACGTGTTGGCCAATGCTCCCTTCATCAGTGCGGCCGCGGCCTTCTTTCTCGCCCAGCTCTTCAAACCGTTCATCAACGCCATCTTTGAGCGTCGCATGGTGTGGGGCCTCCTGTTCTCCACCGGCGGCATGCCCTCGAGCCACACCGCCGGGGTCATCGCGCTGGTGACGAGCATCGGCTTCACACAAGGGATCGGGACCGTCTCCTTCGCCATCGCCGTGACCTTCGCCTCAATCGTCATCCACGATGCGATGGGCATCAGGCGGGCGGCCGGCAAGCAGGCCGAGGTCATCAACGAGTGGAGCCGGATCCTCAGTGATCTCCACCGCGAGGGGCAGTTCACCCCGGAGAACCTGAAGACGATGCTCGGCCACTCCTTCAGCCAAGTCCTCGGCGGGGTGATCCTGGGGCTGCTCGTTGGCCTCGCCGTGACTGACAAAATCGTCGGCTTGTAAGTTATCCTGTATATTTATACTTATTTTTCCCGATTTACTTGACATTTAATGCATAACTATGCATGATGCTCCGTAACAATTGCATATTGAGGAGTGTCGCATGAAAAAGCACATCAGTCTGATTTTAGGAGTTCTCTTGATCGCTTCCCTCTCCCTCTTCGCCGGTGGCAAGAAGGAGAGCAAGGATGGATACATCTTCGCTTCCGACGCCACCTGGCCCCCGCTTGAGTTCATCGACGAGGGTGGGAACCTCACCGGCTTCGAGGTCGAGTTGATCCCCCTCATCGGCGAGAAGGCCGGGGTGAAGATGAGCGTGAAGAACATCCCGTGGGACACGATCTTCGCCGGTCTTGCCAACGGCGCCTATGATGGGGTCGCCAGCGGCGTCACCGTCACCGAAGAGCGGAAAGAGACGATGGCCTTCTCCGCCACGATCCTCGAGGCCGGTCAGGTCGTCATCGTCCGCACCGCCGACAGTGCCAAGTACCACGCCATCACCGACCTGGGCGGCACGCGCGTCGGTGTACAGATCGGCACCACCGGCGACTTCGCCCTCGATGACTACCCCGTCGTCCGCCGTGCCTACGATGACATCGGCCTGGCTATCGAAGATCTGATCAACGGAAACATCGAGGCGGCGGTCTGTGACTCGCTCATCGCCAGCGACTTCGTGCTCGAGAACCCCGGTTACAAGGGCAAGCTCACCGTCGTCGGCGCCCCCTTCACCGAGGAGGACATCGCCATCGCGGTGCAGAAGAACAACACCGAGCTGCTTGACCTGATCAACAAGGGGCTGGCCATCGCCAAGGCCGATGGATCCTTCGATGCCTTGAAGGCGAAGTGGAACTTGCTCTAGACGAACGGTCGTTTGATGCAAAGGGAGCTCCGGCTCCCTTTTTTGATACAGTTGATGAGCCGTTACTTTTCAAATGGCACTGAGATAACGGCATACATCAAACCTCTGGGTGGCAGACACGTTATCCAATCCTTCAAGATACATAATCTGGGAATTGTGTAATCCTTCAAGATAAATAATCTCGAAATTGTATAATCCTTCAAGATACTGTTCAAGTTCCTCGCCAAGGCCGATGGATCCTTCGATGCCTTGAAGGCAAAGTGGAACCTTCTGTAATAACCATCCCACTGACCAAGAGGAGCTTCGGCTCCTCTTATTTTTTGGAAACTCTTGAATATTTATGCAACAAGTCTTGACTTAACTTGCATAATTATGTAGTAGTATCGTGTGTCAATAAACGAACCTGAATATAAAAACACCGAGTTGGAGGAGCTGCGCCTGGAGGCGATGCGACGCAAGGTCGTCTCCGTGGATCCCCAAACCCCCAAGATAAAGCATGTGACGATCCACATGACCGATGGGGTGCTGATCCCCAAGAAGGACAGCCACCTCTTCAACTCGTGGCGCATCACCTTCTTCAGCGCCATCGCCCTGCTCACCTCCTTGGTGCTCTTCAAGCCCAAGCCGTACCGCGACATCTTCCTGGTGACCATCAAGGGAGCGCCGGTGACCTTCCAGGCGACGATCCTCGCCATCATCGGGGCGGTGCTCATCGGCACCGTCACCGGTCTGGGGGCGGTGAGCAAGAAGCGCTGGGTCAATGTGGTCAGCGGCGTCTACGTCGAGCTGATCCGCGGCATCCCGCTCCTCGTCCAGTTGATCTTCATCTACTACGCCATGGGCCGGTTCTTCAAGATCGAAGGGATGATCGCCGCCGTCACCGCCCTGGCCATCTGCTTCGGCGCCTACATGGGCGAGATCGTCCGCGCCGGCATCCAGGCCATCCCCCAAGGGCAGATGGAGGCGGCCATCGCGCTCGGCATGTCCCGTGGCCAGGCGTTCCGCCACGTCATCCTCCCCCAGACGGTCAAGGTGATCCTGCCGGCCATCGGCAACGAGTTCATCTCGATGCTCAAGGACTCCTCCCTCGTCTCGACGATCGCCCTCTCCGACATCCTGCGCAAGGGACGCGAGTACATCTCGCGCACCTTCCTCTCCCTGGAGACGATGCTCGTCGTCGCCCTGATCTATCTGATCATCACCCTGATGCTCAGCCGCTTGGTCGGCATGCTGGAAGAGAGGTTGCATAACAATGGCTAGGATCGTCATCGAGAATCTCTCAAAGGACTTCGTCACCGCCAGTCACCGGACCGTCCACGCGGTCTCGGGCGCAAACCTCACCGTCGAGGACGGGGAGGTGGTGGTCATCATCGGCCCGTCGGGCAGCGGCAAGTCGACGCTGCTGCGCACCGTCAACAAGCTCGAGCCCGTCACCGAGGGGCGGATCTTCATCGACGACGATGAGGTCACCGGAGCCAAGGCCGATATCAGGAAGATCCGCGAGGAGGTGGGGATGGTCTTCCAATCCTTCAACCTCTTCCCGCACCTCACCGCGTTGGAGAACATCACGCTGGCCCCCATCAAGGTGAAGAAGATTCCCAAGAAGGAAGCGCAGAAGCGGGGCATGGAGCTGCTCCGCATGGTGGGTCTTGAGGAGAAGGCGAACGTACACCCTCCCCAGCTCTCCGGCGGCCAGCAGCAGCGCGTCGCCATCGCGCGGGCGCTGGCCATGGAGCCGAAGGTGATGCTCTTCGATGAGCCGACCAGCGCCCTGGATCCGGAGATGATCAAGGAGGTGCTCGACGTGATGCTCAACCTGGCGAAGAGCGGCATGACGATGCTCCTGGTCACCCACGAGATGGGCTTCGCCCGTGCAGCGGCGGACAAGGTGGTCTTCATGGACGAGGGGTCGATCATCGAGATCGGCTCTCCCGCCGATCTCTTCACCAACCCCAAGAGCGAGCGTACCCGCCACTTCCTCGACCACATCCTCTGAGCAGGCGGTTCTACGATCGCTTTTATACGGATAGGGGCACGCTCGCTGTCTTCACCCTCGTCGAGGAGATAGCATGAGGGGAACCCCAACATTCGGCCCATCTATTGAATTGATAAAGAAATATTTCTTGAGCAGTAGATATCTACCATCGATCGATATCGGTGGTGTGGACCTACTAGGAAAACCAAAGTAGCAACATACCATTGTCAGAAGGTGTCCATATCGCTACCGTTGGACCAGGAGATTCGCCATGGCACCTTCATTCACCCGTTGGCTTGAGAGCCACATCACCCTGCACAACCACGACGATGCGCGTGACGAGAAGCTGAACAGCCTGACCCATGTCGTCGGCTCGGTCTTGTCGTTCGCCGCCTTGGTCGCCATCGTCATCAAGTTCCCCCAGATCCCGTCGACCGCGCTGCGCGTCGGCCTGGTCATCTGGGCGCTGACGATGATCCTGCTCTACAGCGCGAGCGCCCTCTACCACGCCCTGCCCCACTCCAACGCCAAGCGGGTCTGCCGGATCCTCGACCACAGCAACATCTACTTCCTCATCGCCGGCACCTACACCCCCCTGATGCTCTTCGTCGGCACAGAGACGGCGCACCTGGTGGTGGCCCTCGTCTGGGTCCTGGCCGTGGTGGGAATCATCTTCACCCTGATCTTCTGGGGGCGCTACGGGGCGATCCACGTCGGCCTCTACATCCTCATGGGATGGATCGTCGTCTTCTTCGCCCGCTCGCTCTTCCCCTAC
>Ga0208195_1002310_pt1 | contig 18312 bp, 15 predicted proteins | sample AD_UKC077_MetaG_FD_184441 | JGI IMG/M metagenome (GOLD analysis project Ga0208195, IMG submission 184441) | Active sludge microbial communities of municipal wastewater-treating anaerobic digesters from USA - AD_UKC077_MetaG (SPAdes) (version 2) | ecosystem: Engineered > Bioreactor > Anaerobic >...
AAACTATGATTAATAAAGCAAAGAAGGTGAACTATAAATTTGAAAGAAAATTTTTGATATTTTCAAAACAAATATCATTTTAAAGTTTTTCTTTGTCAGCCACACAAAGAAAAGTAACAAAAGAAAAGTCTCCGCTCGGGAAATGATTTGATAAAACTACGCAATCACTTTATCATTATTTAGGCAATTTGCGAATTGCCCCTACAATAATTGTATTTGTAAATTATTTCCCAATGCGGGCGGGAAGAGGTAGGATAACAAAAAGGTTACTAAAAAAAGCTACTTGAAGTGCAATTTCATAAATTAAAAAAATATTTTACCAAATTATTAACCAATATACGATTAATCCAGCATTTTTTGAAACAGCATAACCTCTTGAGCACCCATTATAAGCATAATCATATAATGGTCTGCTCTGTTCATTTAATAAACTATCAGGCATAAATTTACCTGATCTTACTTCTATTATGTAATATGTTAAATCATCTTTAATATCATCATAATCAAATACAGTATTACCTGGGCTTAGCCAATATATGTAATGTGGTACTGGTGCATTATTTCTCATACATTCACCATATTTAGAAATAGTTTCATAATATGTTTCGCTATGATATTTAAAATAATAGTTTGTACATGTATCTTTTATTGAATATTTTAATAAATTTTTACCTTCTAATTCATTTATAAATTCATTAACTTTTTTCTTACTTCTTTTATGTAATATATCTATTTCTAATCCTGTATCTCCATTTACACAAGGAAATGTAACTGACATTCTATCTCTTATTTTTGAATCTTTTTCAATAGGGAAATGGCTATATAATGTACTATCATTTATATTACTTATTGCCTCATAATAATATAAATAAAAATTATGTTTAATATTTGAACAAGAAATTAAAAACAAACTTACTAAAAAAATATAAATAATATTCTTCATTATTGTAATTTTTTATGTTGGTTTAAAAAATTATATTTAGGGTCTAAATTTCCCCAACCATGATATATTTTTTCATCTACCCAATTTTGTCTACCACTTCCCATAGTATTTCCAATATTTAAAATGTTATTTAAGGTATTTTTAAAACCTGAATATTTATCAGTACTATAATTTAATTTATATCTGGAATATGATTCTGATCCCATAAATCCAGGATCAGGTTCAAATCCTAATCTTTCACCTAGATAATAAGTATTATTTTCATTTTTAGTATAGTGTATCCCTTCAAATATTAAAACTTTCTCTCCTGTTTCAGCTGATTGTGATGTTCCGGGCATTCCTGGTATCATTATATATTGTGATTTCTCATAAATAAATACTGTATTTGGTACTTGTTTATAGCCTTGTTCACTCATAAAATTTTTAGCAGCTTCAGGATCAAACCCAAATGCAGAATATTCTTCTTTATTTTCTATGCCATAAAATTTATTATATAATTCACTCGGATTTTTACCAAACATATTGTTTTCACCCATCCATGACCAATTCTCTCCTAATGAAGACGCATCTTCTTTTCTTAAATCTTTTTGATACATTACTTGTCCAGTTTCATTATTTTCAAACCAGTCCATACCATTCGGATCCACCAGCACCACAGGATTATCCGCTGTATAGCAATATGGCGATAGCGATGGATACTTATCGCTCATCGGATCTACGCTCAGCCATATTGACAAGTCACTATCATAATATCTCGCTCCGAAATATGTGTAGCTGGTCTCGTTGTCTAGCTCTTTGGCAGTGATCATAAAAATATTTTTGTTATGTAAAATTAATAAATATTTTTGAATAAATTTTTGTATAATTTACTTTTCTTTGTCAGCCACACAAAGAAAAGGTAACAAAAGAAAAGTCTCCGCTGGGGAAATGATTTGATAAAACTACGCAATCATCTCTTGGGGTTTACAAACTCGCTCGCTATCGCTCGCTCAAACAGTGTAACCCCTTCTTTCCCAACACGGCTTGCTTGTTTTATTGCAAATCATTTCCCAATGCGGGCGGGACAGTATGAAAGAAATTTTTTAAGATATAATCTAAAAAAATTTCATTCGTCCAACTCTATTACACTCACATCATCTATGAGATAATATACATTCTTTTTTTCTTTATCCCAATAGTGATAATAATAGGGACTATGAGAACGAATGTATTGATCTTCCATCTTTTTATATTTTTCAATATAGGGATTTTCTACTAATAAATTATTTTTTATTGCTTTACTCAGAAGCTTTTTATTATATTGTGTATTTTTATTTTTGTATTTTTTATGAGCTTCAACTACGGCAGGAGTATCATCCCAAAACATTCCTATTGTAACGTATTGCTCTCCACCTTGTGCAGTATAGATGCCACTTATCTCTACCCAATTTGTATCTGTTATGAAATTGCCATCTTGATTTTTAATATGTGCTCGCAACTCTGGTGTAATGTACCTCACATAGTTAGAAACATTATTTTTTTTACCTACAATATCAGAATCTTTTGAGAAATAAAGACCAATATTATATACTGCATAATCACTATATTTATAAGCTAATTTCACCCAAAAACTCACTTTATATTGTTTACCTGCTTCTAGTGGCTCTATTAGTTTACTTTGTATGTGCTCCATCCAGAAATTTTCTACTCCAATCAATGCTAACCCTATATAACCATTACCTGTTTTGGGCTTATAACTTGCTAAATATATGTAATCGTCCCAACAAAAATTGCTGTCAATAAGTTCTATCCAGCACTTATTAAAACAATCAGGTGTAGCATCATTGGGAGACCACCAACCTATACAAGGTATTGTATCTACATTATTTAGTTTGCATGGACAGCGATAATATTCTTCGAAACTACCATTATAAATTAGATTTTTTTGTGAAAAGATATTATTTGAAATTGCACTAATTGCAATAAATAATATTTGTATTCTGCAATTATTTAATATTTTATTCATTATTATTTGCTTCTTTAAAAATTTCTGGTCCTAAAAAATGATCTTTCCTATAATATTTATCTAATACATTAGGTGATATGATTATTGTGCCCCAATTATTTCTTTTAGAAATTCTAACACTTTTATCTAACATTTTAAATTTCATTATATATTTATCACTAATATATACTATGTTTTTTTGTGTGGGATATAAATATATTATTTGCATAATGTACGTTTCACCTTCTTTTAGCTTTTCTGGTAATCTAACATTATCTTTAGGAGATATTAAAGTGTATAAAATGTCCATTGTAGAATTAGATAGATATATTAAATATGCATGCCTAATACTTTTTATTCTACTTATTCGATATTCGCCAGTTGTATAATATATGGTATCTTTGCCTTGATAAAAAAATTCATAATTAAATTCATTATCTAAATTATTATTAGCAAGGATACTCATAGATACAACTAGATTTAAAAGGAATAAAATACAAAATGCCTTTAATTTTTTCATTTTTTAATTATTATTATTTATTATTATTTATTTGATCATGAATACTTGGTGGTTTGTTATATGGAGGCTTTGAAAATTCATGTGATTTATTTATTAAATATTCTGAATTATTTTGTACTCCATTATTTTCATTTTTATTATAATAAATCGCTGGAGCATATGTTGACTTGCGATGTGCTTCGTTGTATATATCTCTATCAACTTTATTTCCAACATTAGATTCAGCTGCTTTCCCAGTTTCTAACGATATTAAACCTCCAAAATATGATTCTATAATTTCATGATACATAACTTTTTTAATTTGTTTTGGATTAAAATATTTATTTAATGCATCCATACTAACAAATTGTTTTGTATTTACACTTATAGAGTTCCCATTTTCATCTTTATTTAATTCATTACCTAAAAAAGATCCAGCTCCATGTTCTCCATTAGTATTTGGTATTATATCAGATTTATTTGCCATAAGATTTACGAAAACTTTTTTATCATCAATAGCTTTTATCAGTAATTTTTCTCTCCTATTAGTTGCTTTCCCTTCGTATGACAACTCTCCCGTTTCACTATTTCTTGTTATTTTAATATTATCAGTGTTTAAATAACCTGTAGCCTCATCTGCCGCATCTCCTACAATATACACTTTCTCCCCATTCGGATCCTTTAGTATAATTGGATTATCAGCTGTATAGCAGTATGGCGATAGCGATGGATACTTATCGCTCATAGGATCTACGCTTAGCCACCCACTCAGCTCACTATCATAGTATCTAGCTCCGAAATAAGTGTAGCTGGTTTCGTTGTCTAGCTCTTTGGAGGTGAATTTATAGCGGGTATCAAACATTATTTTTATTTTTTAAATAAATATAACTATATTTCATTATTAATATTATTATTTAATTTATATTTTTGTTCCCCATTCATATATTTCACTTTCTTTTAAGAACAATACAAGTGATCCAATTACAGTCTCATTCTTGCATTTTAATTTATTATAATTAATTTTTAATAAACTATCATTATTATAAAATAATCTACCTATATTTTTTTTATCAAATATAGCAACAATATAATTATCTATTTTCATAATACCTTTATAACCAAGTGTATCTTTTCCACAAAATAAAAATGAAATCTTTATTATTGTATCATTTTCATCAAAAGTTCCATACATTCTTTCATTATAGAATTCCACTGTATATATTATTGTACTATCTAAATCTATATCTTTAATATAATTAAAAAGTTTTTCTTTTAATCTTTCATCAAGTTTATATTTATGGTTAGTTAAATAACTATCATTTGATTTTTTATCTTTTTGCAATTTATTATTGCAAGATATTAAAAGAAAAATTGATATAAGTATTAATATTATAATTTTCTTCATATTTATTTTGTAATTATTGTCCCAAAGAAAAATCTTATATTTAAACGATATTTCAATAAATTAAAATTTCCTATTTAGTGCATTTTCTATTAGCATATTAATCAGTTGAGAAAGTGAATATCCAGCAATTTTAGCTTGTACAGGAACAATAGATGCTTCACTCATTCCAGGAATAGTATTAACCTCTAAAAAAAATAATTCTTTACCATCCCATATATAATCGAATCTGACTACACCAAAGCATGATAGATATTTATACAAATTTTTTGATGTTGATTGTATCAAATCGGATAAATCCTTGCTAATATCAGCAGGAGTTATTTCATCAGACATTCCTGGAGTATATTTCGCCTCGTAATCGAAAAAATCTTTTTTAGAAATAACCTCAGTTACTGGCAGAGCGATGATATTATCATTATAGCCGAAAACGCCACAAGTGAGTTCTCTACCTTTGATCCCTTGCTCTATTAATATTTCTTTATCATATTTCCATGCTAATTGTAGAGCTGCGTCTAATTCATTAATATTATAAATTTTGCTAAGGCCAACACTACTCCCACTATTAGCTGGTTTTATAAATAATGGGAAATTTAAATGTTTTATTTTATCGATTACATCTTTATATGGCAAAGGAAATGGAAAATACACTGATGGAGCTAAAGAAACCAATTTACTATCATTAACGATAGATTTGCAATAATATTTATTAAAAGTAAGCATAGATACTGAAGCAGAGCAAGTAGTATGAGGTATATTTTTCATTTCGAGATACCCTTCTAATAAACCATTTTCGCCAGGTGTACCATGAATGATTATAAAAGCCACATCAAAATTAATTTTTTTGTTATTAAAGTTTGCAGAGAAATCATTTAGTAGTAATTCTACTTCATTATTGTTTGAATCTTTGCAAAGCCATTTATCTTTTTGTACATCGATTAGATAAACATTATATATGTTTTTATCGATATTTTTAGCTATCATATCTGCACTTTTGATGCTGATATCTCGCTCGCCAGAATATCCACCATACATTAGAGCAACATTGAGCATAGAATTCAATTTATTTTAATAAAGTTTTATATATTAGCTTAAAAGTTTTTTAACAATATTAGAAATCGTAGTATTATCTGCTTTACCAGCTAAAGATTTAGAAACGACTCCCATAACTTTTCCCATATCCTTTATAGAAGTAGCATTTAGATCATTTATGACTTTTTTCACTTCGTTTTCTATTTCTTCATCTGAAAGCTGCGCAGGCAGATAAGTTTTTATGATAGCAGCTTGTGAGAGCTCTATATTAGCTAGATCAGTTCTATTATTGTTATTATAAATTTCTGCAGATTCTATTCTTTGCTTGTATAAACGCTGTAAAACTTTCAATTCATCATCTTCAGTTAATTCTTTTTTAGCACTACCTTCTGTTTGAGCTAATAATAATGCAGATTTGATAGCTCTGAGGGCATCCAATTTATCAGATTCATGGTTTTTCATAGCTGCCATGATATCTTTAGTTATTTTCTCTATTAATGACATAGTTAATTAATTTTTTAATTTACAAAATTAAAACAAATTTACTTAATTTAATAGTACATTTATTTAATAACTAAATTATTACTAATGCAATCACAGCAATCGTTATATTTCTTAAGAGAGTAATTATTTTAAAAAAATTTAATTTTAAAGTTATTCTTAAAAATACAAAAAAATTTAAAAAATTTCATTATCTAAATGGCTATTTCAATTATTTATTTTTAAAAAAATATCAGAATTAATAGTAATCTCTCCAATCAGTTTTCTTAGTTAATTTGACATCTTGTAGCATAGGAGATTTAATGCGAATGGTGAAATTATATGATTTGCGAAAACCTGTAGGAATCCAGTTTAATATTATTTCCCAGCAATGCAAATCGCGGTGAATATTAATAGAAGTGTAAGTAAAATCTTTCAAATCAAAGTCGTAACCAGTCATAAATGAAATACTCCAATTAGGTGTAAACTCTACATTACCATTAGCAATAACTGATTTAGTAAAATCTATATTTGTCTCAGGAATATATGTACTATAATGTCTCAGATTTATACCGAGGGTAACATTAAAATTAGGATATGTCTTTTTAGTAGTGCTGCTTGCTTGCTGAGATTGATTTTTTTTGACATTTGGATATTTTAAAATAAAATTACCACTGAAATTCCATTCTTGATTTTGGGTATTAAATAATTTTTTATTTACATTATATTGAAATTCATCAATACGTTTGCCAGCCGAGTCATAATAGTATGGATCTAATCCTAAAGCGTAACGAAGTTCAAAATTTTTAAACAATTTTGTACGAGCAGAAATTATAACTGGTGATAACTGGAAACTATCAGCTGCAAAATTATAACTGGAACTAATAGATAAATTTTCTATCAAAACGATTTTTTTTAACATCTCGCCAGTATCTGTTCTTTGTCTCACTTTAGCTTCTAAATTATTAGAAATCATTAAGCTGATAGCAGATGATTTGCCTCTAGATGGATAGCCAAAAATAGCTCCTTCAAATGGGCTATACCATTGCTCTCCATTAGGATAAAGATAATTATCGTAATAATTCCATGGATCTTTGCTAAAATCTGGTCTCCAAGTGTAACTAATAGATGGCGTGATGACATGTCTGATAACTCGTAAAGGAAATTTACCAAATGAATACAATGCATATAACCTGGTGGATAAAGAAGTAGAATATGATATATCTAATGGAGTTCTAAATTTGAATACAGTATCGATGGCAACAGTGCTATCAATAGGATTCCATGTTTTATCAATGGTCTTAAAATACCAACGCCAATTTGTATTAAACTGATTAGACCATTGTAAATATTTTAAAAGATTAACATTTAATGAAATAGGTAAATTATGTTGAATACCCATATTAAAATCATTCAAACTAAGATTTTTGAAAAAAATACTATCTGGTCGAGAGAGATTATTTTTAGCTTGCATTTGATATCTGAAATTCAAATTTTGATACCATTTCAGAGGTTTAGTCAACTTTTTTGGTCGTAGAGGATAAATAGTATTAGAAGATAGATTAATATCTGGCAATGAAACATCTACACGATGAGTAGTATTGCTCTGCGTATGTCTAGCATTGAGACTGAGGTTAAAAGTCCTAAATAGTATGGTAGAATATGATATAGACGAAGAGAAAGTATTAGATAAATAATCATTAGCAGATGATGGATTAAATTTATTATAATTAGAAGAACCTAATTGTACATTTGCATTAAATCTATTGGTCGGATGAGCTTTTGGGTCCTGTTTATGAGTCCAGCGGACAAAAAAATCATTATAAACTTCATAATTACTAAAGCCCTTTTCACCAAATTTATTATGAGCAAAACTAGCTTGAAAATTACCCTCATATTTATATCTCTTCTTATAATTAGTTTCTGTTTTGAGAGCCCAGCTGCCTCTAGAATAGATATCACCACGTAAAGCTAAATCTACATAATCAGAAATGCCGAAATAATAACCACCGTTTTCTAAAAAGAAACCTCTATTAGCACTTTCACCAAAAGTAGGAATTAATATACCTGATTTACGTTTTGTTTGAGTGGGGAAAAAACCCATTGGCAACCCAATAGGTAGAGTAATATCTTCGATTTCTAACCATACTGGACCAGTGATAATTTCTTTGTCGGTGATTACTTTTGCTTTATCAAATCGGATGATATAATGTGGGTGCGTTAATTCGCAGGTAGTGAAACCACCAGTTTTTACTAATATGACGCTATCATTTTCTCGCTTTATATATTTGCCATGTAGGTAGCCATCACCTTGTTTAGAATATACATTATAAACTAATCCTTTTTCTGTGTTAATATTATAAACTAAAGAATCAGCTAAAAAACTTTGAGTACCTTGAACAAAATTAGGTCTTTGAGAATAAATAGAATCTTTGAAAATACCATAAGCATAAACCAGATTTTTATCAAAATCTATTTTTATGATACCGGCAGTGAGAGTGAGATCACCATAAACAACCTTAGCATTTTCGTACAGAGTTATTTTTTTATTTTTCATCTCCATGACCAAGCTGTCTTTTGATTGATAATCTACATTCTTATCAATAGCTTGACTACTTTTAGCAATGTGTAGTTTAGTAGTATCTCCATTTTGTGTAATTATACTGTCCTGCATTTGATTACTCTGCAATAAAGTATCGGAGTTTTGCCCTATCAAAGCAAAAAAATCAATAAATATCAAGATAGAAAGCAGATAAACTCTTTTTTGCACTTTAATTAATCAAAAGGTTAAATTACAATTTTTTTGCAAATTAACTGCAAAAATAGGAAATGATGTTTAATAAGTTTGATAACTTTTTTGTCTGATCTATAAATATTATGATGATTAGGCGTAAGGTAATATGGCTTCTACTATTGTTTTTCATATTGAGTAATTCATTGAGACAATTCATGAATTGCACCAACAATTTATCAAAAAAAATTTTTGATAAAGTATAAAAACAAGATAATCATTATAGACTTTATAAATCTGTCTAATCATTCGAGAATCTGCAATTTAGACATTAAATTTTGCTCCTTATCTAAATGGTAAATTTTTTGTATATTTGTAAAAAAATAATGAATCATTGGTTGGAATTAAGTATAGAATATGCTAATCAAAGATCATATCTTGATGATTTATTTAAGGTTTATCCTACTATACCAGAGGGAATAAGAGAAATTGATCAGCGACTCTGGGATAATATAGAAAGTGCTTTTAATAAAAAGGATAATAAACTTTTAATAAAAGAAACATTAAAACTGCCACTATTTCCCATAAAAGATAGTTATATCGCATATCTCAAAAGAGACCCATCTGCAATAGAAAGAAATCCTAAAACAGTAAATCGTATATGTGGACGAATATATGAAATAGGTCTTGATAATTTATATGAAAGATGTAGTGAACCTAAAGAAACTAATAGGCAAATAGGTCCAATGTTTAAAAACTGGATCAACCAAAAATCATTAGGTATCGAACCTTTAAATTTAGAAAATTTTATTTCTACTAAAAATGATGCCATTTTAAAGGGAAGCGATCAAATTTTATTACAATTTGCAAAAGACGAATTAAATTATAATCATGATAAAGGGCTGGATTTTATTGGACGTTTTAATAATAAATATATTATCGGTGAAACTAAATTTTTAACAGATTTTGGAGGTCATCAAAATGCACAATTTAATGATGCCTTAAATATATTCAAACTAAAAAATGTAAAAGCTATAAAAGTTGCCATATTAGATGGGGTTTTATATATTCCAGGAAATAATAAAATGTATAAAGAGATAACAGGTAAATATAAAAATCATAATATAATGAGTACATTAGTTTTAAGAGAATTCTTATATCAAATATAGAAAATGAAAAGTTTATTAATACATGGTGAAAATCTTGTTGCATTAGAATATCTTATAAATGATAGGCAATTAAAAGGTAAAATAGATCTAATCTACATAGATCCACCTTTTGCTACTGGTAATAATTTCACAATAACAGATGATCGTGCATCTACTATAAGTAATTCTAAAAAGGGGACTGTAGCATATACAGACAATATAAAAGGGGATGATTACATTAAATTTTTAAAAGATAGGATAATTTTATTATATGAATTATTGTCAGACAAAGGTTCTATTTATTTGCATATAGATTACAAAATTGGGCATTATGTTAAGGTTATGATGGACGAAATTTTTGGCATCGAAAATTTTAGAAATGATATTACACGTATTAAATGTAATCCTAAAAATTTTAATAAAATAGGTTATGGAAATATCAAAGATATGATTTTATTTTATACTAAAACAGCAAACCCTATATGGAATGAACCGATTGTGAAATATTCACAAAAAGATATTGAAAAATTATTCCCTAAAATTAATAAACAAGGTCGCCGTTATACTACTGTGCCTATTCACGCACCAGGTGAAACCGTTAATGGAAAAACTAATATGCCTTTTAAGGGATTATTACCTCCAAAGGGGCGTCACTGGAGAGTAGATGTTGATACTTTAGAACAATGGGATAATCAAGGTTTAATAGAATGGTCTTCTACTGGAAATCCAAGAAAAATTATTTATGCTGATGAAAATATTGGCAAAAGAATGCAAGATATTTGGGAATTCAAAGATCCTCAATATCCTACTTATCCAACAGAAAAAAATCAAGATTTATTAGATTTAATTATTAAAACTTCTTCTAATGAAAATAGTATTGTTTTAGATTGCTTTTGTGGATCCGGTACAACATTAAAATCTGCACAATTAAATAATAGAACCTGGATTGGAATAGATATTTCTGAAATTGCCATAAAAGCTACCTTAAATAAATTATCTACAATTAAACAAGATATTTTTGTTTCTAAACCAGATTATGAATTTATAGAACTTAATAAGCAAAAAATGAGTTTATAATTTGGTTTTTTAACGTCTCGAATAGGTAATAAAATTTAAGATTATTACATAAAAATAAATATCTTTAATATTTAGATATTTTTTTTAACACAAAGAGCATAAAGTTATTACACAAAGTTCACAAAGTGTCATTTGATATTGTTATTGCGTTAATTCTATCCTTCACTGTGTCCTTTGTGCTTATTTTGAGAACTTAGTGGTTTTTATTAACAAATATTATCAAATCTTTTATAAAATAAATCATTTTTAATCTTTACTCATAGTAAACGTTATAGAACCAAAATTTTTTTCAATGTGTCTTTAAATAATTCACTATAATTTTTATTATTTTTGCAAAATATAAAACTTTTTTTTATGTCGGAAGCTAAGAATTTTAAAAGATACACTATTACTACAGCATTACCATATGCTAATGGTCCCATTCATATTGGTCATTTAGCAGGAGTGTATGTGCCAGCAGATATATATGTTAGATATCTAAGGATGAGAGGCAGAGAAGTATTATTTGTAGGAGGTAGTGATGAGCATGGTGTTCCCATCACTATTAGAGCAAAAAAGGAGGGAGTATCGCCTCAGCAGATTGTAGATCATTATCATAATATCATAAAAAGTTCTTTTGAAGAATTTGGTATTAGCTTTGACATCTATTCGCGTACATCTAGTCAAACACATCATAAGCTCAGTCAAGATTTTTTTCTTAATTTACTCAATAAAGGTGAATTAATCACTCAGGAAAGTTTACAATATTTCGATGAAGAAGCAGGCCAGTTTTTAGCTGATAGATATATTGTAGGTACTTGTCCTAATTGTGGCTATGATGAAGCATATGGAGATCAATGTGAGAAATGTGGTTCGTCACTCAGTCCACAGGAGCTTATAAATCCACACTCAACATTATCTGGTAGTAAGCCAGTATTAAAAGAGACAAAGCATTGGTATCTACCTTTAGATAAATATGAACCTTGGTTGAGGCAATGGATTTTAGAAGAACATAAAGAATGGAAAACAAATGTTTATGGCCAATGTAAAAGTTGGCTAGACAATGGTCTACAACCAAGAGCTGTAACAAGAGATTTAGATTGGGGTGTTCCTGTTCCTTTACCAGAAGCTCAAGGAAAAGTTTTATATGTTTGGTTTGAGGCTCCATTAGGATATGTCTCTGCCACCATTGATTGGGCTGCAAGAAAAGGCAAGGATTGGCAAGTTTATTGGAAAGATCAGCAAACCAGATTAATTCATTTCATAGGTAAAGATAATATAGTTTTTCATTGTATTATTTTCCCCACTATGCTAAAGATGGATGGCTCATACATATTACCAGATAATGTCCCTGCTAATGAATTTATGAATTTAGAAGGTAAAAAAATTTCTACCTCTCGTAATTGGGCTGTGTGGTTAAATGAATATTTAGAAGATTTTCCTGGTAAACAAGATGTACTTAGATATGTGCTCACTGCTAATATGCCTGAAACTAAAGATAATGATTTCACTTGGAAAAATTTTCAACAGCATAATAATAATGAATTAGCAGCTATATATGGTAATTTAGTTAATAGAGCTATTGTATTGACTCATAAATATTATAATGGTAAAGTTCCCGAGAATTTTTTGTTTGAGGATGAAGACAGAATTTATTCTTTCATAGCTAATAAACGTGATGAGGTTAGTAATCATTTAGAACAATTTAGATTTCGTGATGCTCTAAACTCTATGATGGATGTTGCTAGATTTGGTAATAAATATTTAACAGAAAAAGAACCGTGGAAATTAGTGAAATCTAGCCCAAATATTACTGAAGGAATTATTTACAATGTTTTGCAAATAATAGCAAATTTAGCTTTACTTAGCGAACCTTTTCTGCCGTTCACTGCTAAAAAATTACGTGAAACTTTAAATATTGACTTATTAGATTGGGATAGCATAGGTAGTCCTTTATTAAAAACTGGTGATATGATCGCTGAACCATCTATACTTTTCGAACAAATCACTGATGAAATGATCGAAAAGCAATTAAATAAATTACATCAAAATGATAACAAAACTATTATTCAAAATAAGTTATCTGACCTCAAACCAGCAATAAAATGGGAAGATTTCGACAAAATTGATTTGCGTGTAGGCAAAGTGCTATCTGTAGATAAAGTTCCAGATGCAGACAAACTTTTAAAATTAGAAATAGATTTCGGTGGTATAACCCGTACAATAATATCTGGTATAGCTCAGCATATAAAACCTGATGAGATTATTGGCAAAAATGTGATAGTGGTTGCAAACTTAGAAAAAAAGAAAATTAGAGGAATAGAGTCTGAAGGAATGGTTATTTTCGCTGAAAATAAAGATGGTAGATTGCTACCTGTTTTTGCTGATGATAATGCTAATCCAGGTGATAAAGTTAAATGATTTAACTTTTTATAGATAAATTTTAAAAAAATTTTGAGTAATAATAATGAAAATCAAATTAGAAAACGTATACAAAACTTTTAAACCAGTAGAAGTATTAAAAGATATAAATTTAGAAATTTTAGATAATGAATTCATATCAATAGTAGGTCCTAGTGGAGCAGGTAAATCTACTTTATTGCATTTAATAGGTACTCTAGAAAAACCTGATAAAGGTACCGTGAAATATGATGATAAAGATATTTATAAATTGAATGATAAAGAATTAAGTAATTTTCGCAATAAAAATATTGGTTTTGTCTTCCAATTTCATCATTTATTACCTGAATTTTCTGCAATAGAAAATGTAATGCTGCCAGCATTAATAGCAGGTATTAGTAAAGAAAAGGCTACAGTGAAAGCTGAGAGATTATTGACTGAATTAAATCTGAAGCACAGGCTAACTCACAAACCACAAGAGTTATCAGGTGGTGAACAACAACGCGTTGCTATTGCTAGAGCATTGATAAATGATCCTAAATTTTTATTAGCTGATGAACCAACAGGTAACCTAGATAGCCAAAATGCAGAAGAGGTCATAAATCTTTTTAAAAGATTGCATAATCAAGCAAATCTAACTATCATACTGGTAACTCATCAAGAGTCTTTTGCTAATATTTCTGATCGAATTATACACATTAAAGATGGTTACATCGTTAAATAATATAATTTAGTTTGTAAATAATGCTTTTTTAAATTTACAAGGTAATCTGAAAAAAAATTGTATAATAATTCATAATAGCATTATTAATGTTTTTCCACTATATCATATATCATTTACTCGTTTATTATAAAAAAATAAATGTATCTTTGTAAAAATATTAAAAATATTTATGGATAAAGTAATTTATGATATTCCAGAGGTATTAGATGACATTAGAATAGGCAAGCTAATAATAGTAGTAGATGATGAGGACAGAGAGAATGAAGGCGACTTCATAGTAGCTGCAGAAAAAGTAACTCCAGAGATAATAAATTTCATGTCTAAATATGGGAGAGGTTTGATATGTACACCTCTATCTCAAGAAGTAGCAGATAGATTAGACCTACCATTGATGGTGCAACATAATACAGCTCCACATAATACTGCTTTCACCATTTCTATTGATTTATTAGGTCAGGGTAATACTACTGGTATATCAGCAGCAGATAGAGCTAGAACTATATTTTGGCTTACACGAGATGAGGCTAAAGCAGAAGATTTTGGTAGACCCGGACATATTTTCCCTTTAATAGCTAAACCTGGTGGTGTCTTAGAACGTGCAGGCCATACTGAAGCAGCTATAGACCTATGTAGATTAGCAGGACTGAAGCCTGTAGCTACTTTAGTAGAAATAATGAACGATGATGGTACTATGGCTAGGTTACCACAATTAATTGAAATATCTAAAAAATTTGATATTAAAATTACTAGTGTCAAAAGATTGATACAATATAGATTAAAAAATGAATCTTTAATAAAAGAAGTAGAGGAAGTATTTCTCCCTACTGAATATGGTAATTTTCAATTAAAAGCTTTTGTACAATTAACAAATAATCTCACACATTTAGCTTTAGTAAAAGGTAAATGGGATGAAGATGAACCAGTGCTAGTAAGAGTGCATTCATCTTGTGTAACAGGCGATATTTTTGGTAGTTATAAATGTGATTGCGGTCCTCAGCTACATCGTGCTATGCAAATGATAGAAAACGAAGGTAAAGGACTTTTAGTATATATGAATCAAGAGGGAAGAGGCATAGGTCTGATAAATAAATTAAAAGCTTATCACCTTCAAGAGCAAGGTATGGACACAGTAGAAGCAAACTTAGCTCTTGGATTTAAAGACGATGAGCGAGATTATGGTATAGGTGCTCAAATTTTAAGAACTTTAGGTGCTAAAAAAATTAGATTGATTACCAATAATCCAATAAAAAAAATAGCTCTTGAGGCTTATGATATCGAAATATTAGAAACTATTCCTTTAGAGATAGAACCTAATCCTTATAATAGATTTTACCTGCAAACAAAAGCTACTAAAATGGGACATAATATCAGTACTTTTAAAAATAAATCTGATAAATAATTCAATAATTTTATTTTTTAACTGCTTATTTCCATAAATTTAAATGAAGTGGAAATATGAATAATAATTTTACTAAAGTGTAAATAAAAAAAGCCAACTTTGACATAGTTGGCTTTTTTTTAACAATTATTTTAATGAATTAATGTGTAATAACTATTTTTTGTCTTAATAAAGGATTTTCTAAGAAATTAACAACATAAATACCTGCAGATAAATCATTAACATAAATAGGACAATTGCTTGATGATATTAGTTGATCTTTTACTATTTGTCCATTAATATTAATAATTTGCATATGCATGCCAAGAGCATTAGAAATAGTTATAAAATCTGAGGCTGGAGAAGGATAGATATTAATTTGATTATTAGCATATTGGTCGATTCCCACACTTACTAATGGTGCTTTAGCAGTTTGTACGACTTCTTTTGATGGGGTATGTTGTACGAAAGCAACTATCTCACTGTTAATAATATTTACTCCAGTAGGCACATCTATTGTGATAGTAAATGTTAAAGAGTCATTTTGTGAAAAATCTAAGCTAGTACCATTAGCATTAGGATAGAACTTTCTGCAAACGTAGTCTAGCTCTGTCATTCCCATCCAACTTTGAGCTATATTGCTTTCAGTGAGAGCTACAAAGAGTTTCAGGTCAGAAGTGAAATAACTTAAAGCTTCTTTTACAGAAATTGTAGCTACGAATTGAGTTTCATTTATTTTATTTATAGATAAATAGTTGATATGAGTTGCTGGAACGACATTTCTCATTTGATAAACAGTATTATACGAAGTATATAAACTACCACTACCACTTAGGCCACCCTCTAATGTATAAACACCATCTACCCATGTTGTAGGAGTATAAATAGTAGAAGCATATAATCCTAAACGTGTATTGCCATCTGTAGAAGCGTAGCTATCTCCTGCATGATAATTGATAACAGCCACTTGAGCATTGTTAGTAATTAATCCGGTTACACCTCTTGCAGCACTTGGGCAATATGGACAATCAGTAGCTGTAGCTATTTCGAATAAGACTAAATTTCTATCTACGCCACCTGGAATAGTGATATTAACTGAATCTGGTGCAGATACGCCCTGTGATGTAATATAACTAAATAATTTGTAAGTTAAAGTTTGAGGATATACATGAACATCAGTGTAGCTAGTAGCAGTAGCATCTACTTCATCAATTAATTGATTATTACGCATCAAAAAATATTTAGTAGGTGTAGCAGAAGGTGCATTCCATGTAAGGTGAACATCAAATTGATTTTGTAAAGTTGCAGTTAATGATGATGGAGAATCTGGAGCTGTTACTTGTTCTACTAAAATATCATCTAAATAGTAACCTGCTTGTAATGGGGAAACTGACCAACCAAAGAAGTTTATAGCATCTAATTTTTTCATTGTACCATCACCAAAAGACCCACTACTAAATTTCCACATATGCATAAATTGACCATCAAATTCTATTGTAGCAATATCATCATCTAGATCTACAGTTATTAAAACTTGATGCCATGCATTTTGAGTGTATGCAATACTATCAGCAGAGGCTGCCCCTGCATCTACTACCATGTATCCATTATTTTTAAAATATGCTTGCATTGCCCACACACTACCAGTTCCAGCAAAATCATTCAAAATATTAAAATAACCAAGTTTACCACTTTCTACAAAAATATTGAATGAAATAGCATATCGTCCTGTAGTATAATCACTCAATTCTAAAACTAAATCATTATTTGTTTGAACATATACAGAATTAGGCGCTGATAATGCCTGATTTGTAGAAACTACAGGATCTTCACTAGTGCCTGGAGCATTACTCCAAGTAGTCCAAGGTGCACCTGCTTGCTGAACGAAATAAGTTCCAGCTGTGTATGTATCCACATTTTCATCTACTATTGGCGTTTGCCCATAAGTAATTACTGAAACTACTAAAATTGAAATAAATAATAATAACTTTCTCATAATTTTTAATTTTTTATGTTGGTAAGCAAAATTAAAAAATTTTTTTATTTAAAATTTAATATGTAATTTTGTAACATAAACCCTAAAAAATAAAAATATGAAAGGAACAAGAACAATTTTATTAATAGCATTAATGCTAAGTGTGAGCTTCTTAAAAGCTCAGATTACAATTACATATGATGATCAACCACCTTTACCTTTATCGACTATTGAAAATTATACATCAATAAGTGGTTTAGATGTTTCTGCAAATGGAGCAAACCAGACTTGGGATTTGTCAGAGTTAGCACCTGAAGGATCATCTACTTTAGATATAGTATATTTAAATTCTTTACCTTTTGCTAATCAGTTTCCTAACGGTAACTACGCAGTTTCATTTGATGATTATTATTATTCTATAATCTCAAAAAATTCTAATAATCTATCTATAATTGGTAGTGTTTATCCTGTAGACCAGTTCAATACAACAGTATACGTTAAAAATTCTTCTCCTGAGTTAATTTACACTTTCCCCTTCACTATGGGATCAGTGGTAGAAA
>Ga0208195_1002317_pt1 | contig 18224 bp, 10 predicted proteins | sample AD_UKC077_MetaG_FD_184441 | JGI IMG/M metagenome (GOLD analysis project Ga0208195, IMG submission 184441) | Active sludge microbial communities of municipal wastewater-treating anaerobic digesters from USA - AD_UKC077_MetaG (SPAdes) (version 2) | ecosystem: Engineered > Bioreactor > Anaerobic >...
CTTACACATTACAATTATGAAAGGCCTCACAGAGGGTATCGAAATTTGGGTAAAAGACCTTTTGATACCGTTAATAATTTTATTTCAAAGAACAAACAATCTGTTAGACATCAAAGCTAGCTGCACATATAATATTATTCAATTCTACTTGCGCGAAGCTAAAGCTATAGTATATTTATCAATACTATCGCGAATATTGATAATGAGAATGTTATAAAAAATAGTAACGTTATTATTTATAAATCTATTGAAATTTTGTACTTTCGCGTTATTGTGTATCAACGATACTTATTTTCAATAGTTTACACATATGCTGTCGCACCCCGCGTGGGTGCGTGGATTGAAACTCATACCATTAGCCTCTAACCTCTTCATCCAAACAGTCGCACCCCGCGTGGGTGCGTGGATTGAAACAGTAAGATTCCATTTCCTTTTTCTCGTTCATGGGTCGCACCCCGCGTGGGTGCGTGGATTGAAACGCGTTACCTGCTCATTTCTTCTACCCGTGAGGGGTCGCACCCCGCGTGGGTGCGTGGATTGAAACACTATTATGAAAATCAAAAACAATCAAACTGGCAGTCGCACCCCGCGTGGGTGCGTGGATTGAAACGATACCGATGGAGTCTCTTATTTCAAGACACCATGTCGCACCCCGCGTGGGTGCGTGGATTGAAACCCTATCTCTCATTTTCTGTACCTGTTTTTTTGAGTCGCACCCCGCGTGGGTGCGTGGATTGAAACGCAACTGGCTTTATCAAACTTGCATACATAATAAGTCGCACCCCGCGTGGGTGCGTGGATTGAAACAACATAACCTCGGGTGAACTGACACAAAGATGATGTCGCACCCCGCGTGGGTGCGTGGATTGAAACCTCCACGACCGCGAACGCTTGGCGGTGGTGATAGTGTCGCACCCCGCGTGGGTGCGTGGATTGAAACAAGTTGGGGGACTTCCTTGAAAAAATAGCAAATGGTCGCACCCCGCGTGGGTGCGTGGATTGAAACATTGATACTATTGGCGAGGGTGCGGGAGTGTATTCGGTCGCACCCCGCGTGGGTGCGTGGATTGAAACGTATGTTTATCTGTTCCGAAATGCGTTATCTTTCGTCGCACCCCGCGTGGGTGCGTGGATTGAAACGCGTGTGTCTATTGTGCGCTGAATAGCCCTGCTGAGTCGCACCCCGCGTGGGTGCGTGGATTGAAACTGTTGAGTTTGTATACAGACGTGACGACCTTGTTCGTCGCACCCCGCGTGGGTGCGTGGATTGAAACTGTTGAGTTTGTATACAGACGTGACGACCTTGTTCGTCGCACCCCGCGTGGGTGCGTGGATTGAAACATTACCTCCCCCCGGACTTTTGCCGCCTGTATCCGTCGCACCCCGCGTGGGTGCGTGGATTGAAACTCCTTTCGCCACAATAGCCTTGCGAAGCTCCCCACGTCGCACCCCGCGTGGGTGCGTGGATTGAAACGTTAATAGCTCATACTTCAATCCTGATAATATCGCTCAAAGGGTACCACCCATATCGCTGGAAAGGGTACCGGGCGTAGCGCTCCAATAGGTACCGGGCGTAGCGCTCCAAAGGATACCGGCGTAGCGCTCCAAAGGATACCGTTTCAAAGCCTGTAATTTTTTAAATAATAACTTCATAATATTGCCTTCGTAAAGGAGGTACTATTATGGCAAACGAAAAAATTACAATGCTTAAACTTAAGAGGCTGTTACAGTTGCTTGACACAGGCAGTTCCCTGAACACGATATGTTCAGAGTTACATATGAGCAAGCGTACCGTACACAATTACAAACAACTAGCTGAGCAGAGCGGTATTCCTGTTCCTATTTTGCGACAAATGGAAGACGCTAAACTCGAGGATCTACTACAACCAGACTCTCCTGAGCCCTTAGCGGACGGAAGAAAGGTTATTCTGGATACTCTTTTAGAGGGATATCTTGAACGATTGAAAAGACCTTATATGACTATTCTGCTGATCTGGCAGGATTACATCAAAACACACCCTGAAGGTTATCAGTATACGCAGTTCAAGAAGTACCTTTTGGAATATAAGAAGAGCAAAGAGTATTCCTATCACAATGTATACAAACCCGGAGAAGAAATGCAGATTGATTACGCGGGTGATCCGTTATACCTGAGAGATAAGAAGACCGGAGCGAGTATTCCCGTGGTTCTTCTGTGTTGTACCATGCCATATAGCAATCGTTCTTTTGCCATGGCAGCCATGGATGCCCGGATGGAAAACTTGTTTCATTGTCTTTCCAGATGTATGGATTACTTTGGCAAGGCTCCTGTCATAGCCAAAAGCGATAATATGTCACAATGGGTAAAACGCTGTTCCCGTTATGAACCTTCTTTTACAGATTCCACGGATGAATGGGCTCTTTATTATGATGTCATACCGGACGTGACTCGAGTAAAAAAGCCAAGAGACAAGGGGCCGGTAGAGGGCTTTGTAAGTAAACTCTATAATTACGTCTATGCACGCCTACGGGATGAGATTATTTTTACCTTGGAGGAACTTAATGCCCGTATCTTCCAACTCATGGATGAGTTCAATAACAGGCCCATACAAAAGAAGGGAGTAAGTCGCAATCAAGTATTTTATGAAAAAGAATACCCGGTAATGAAAGATCTCCCGGCCAAGTCTTTCCGCTTTAGGTACCGTAAACACGTTACTGTGGGACCAGACTATCACATATCGGTAGGTCATGAGCAACACAAATACAGTGTGCCATACAAATATGTATCTCTGCCAGTCAGTGTCTTATGGGATATGGATACCGTAGAAATATATCATAACAATGAACGAATAGCCATCCATAAGCGTTCTTTTGACAAATTTTTATATACGACAGAGGAATGTCATATGCCAGCCAATCACTTGGCTTACAAACATTCCAAAGAACTCAATGCAAGTGATTACCTGAAACGTGCTCTGGGCATAGGTCCGCAGGCAAGGTGGGCTGTCAGTAATCTGATCAAGAGTGGTATCATTCCTCAATATGCTTACAGGAGTTGCCAAGCTTTCTTTACACTCACAAGTAAATACGGAGAACAGCGGATCGAAGAGGCTTGTGCCTTGATCCATGAACAAACGGAACACTTTTCTTTCCAGGTACTAAAAACCATGATAGAGAAAAATATGGACAAAGCCGTACAATCAGGTAAAACTGAGATTATATCGAACCTTCCTGTCAATAATTTTGTCAGAGGAGCCTCCATTTATGCAAAAATAATATAAGCGGCCATGAACAACCAAGAAACAATAGATCTCCTATATCATCTTAAACTTAAAGGGATGTCAGAAGCCTTCAAGGCTATAAGCATCATGCCTGTGTCAGAACGTCCCGAAATGGAACTGGCCATTGCCAAAATCGCTGAAGCGGAACGGATGTACCGGGATGGTCAAAGGACACAGATGTATTTAAAAACAAGCAAACTACGCTTTAATGCTTCTTTAGAAGATATCGAATGTTCTTCTGAAAGGAATTTATCCAAGTCACAACTCTCGGAAATCGGTGACTGCAGCTTTATCCGCCGTGCAGAAAATATCCTTATCACAGGTCTTACGGGATGCGGTAAAACGTATTTAGCCTGTGCATTGGGACGTCAGGCCTGCTACCTGGGTTTTAGAACAGAATACCTGAATATGAACAAGTTCATCGAAAAAATAGCACTCTCAAAACTTGAGGGCAACTTCCTTAAAGTAATTACTCACTTGGAAAAGAACGACCTAATAATCCTTGATGATTTTGGACTCCAACCCTTAGATATGAACTCAAGACTGGCTTTGTTACAAATCCTTGAAGAACGTTACGACAGAAAATCCATGATCATTCTATCACAGTTAACTGTAGATAAATGGTATGAATACATAGCTGAACCGACTTTTGCTGATGCTATTATGGACAGGCTTGTTAATAATGCCATTCATATTGAATTAAAAGGGGACTCTATGCGCAGAAAAAAGAAAAATAAAAATAACTTTACACAATGATCCAAACAGGTCTTTGAAGCGGTACCCATATGCCCGTCATGCCGGTACCTATTAGTGCGCTACAGCCGGTACCCATACAGCGCTATCATCACAGACAGAAGGAAAGTCTGTCCTGTACACCGGCGACATCAGGCTGCACGGGCGCAAGGGAGTACTTTACAAGTTGCTGCCAAAGCACGTGGATTGCCTCTTCCTGGAAGGGACCAACTTGCGCGAAGAAGAAGGAGCGAACGTGTGCATAGAAGAAAGGACCAACATGAGCACGGAAGAACGCACCAACCTGGGCCAAAACGAAGAGAGCCACATCGGCAACAGCAAGAAGTGCGTAAGGGAAACAGCGCTGACGGAGAAATTTACCACTGCGTTCACAAAAGACACAGCATCCGGAAAAGCGACGGAGAGTTTGCACCTGGTGTGGTGCTCGGGGCAGAACATTGACCGGATAGTGACCCTCTACAAGGCCTGCCTGCTAAGTGGCCGGCAGCTGGTGGTGGATCCTTACACGGCTGTTGTTCTGGACGAGGTGGCAAAGCTCAGCCCGAAAATCCCGAACGTGCTGGGGTTCAACAGCGTGAAAGTCTATTATCCCAAAAGGCTTACCACATGCCTGAACAAGAAATGCGGATCCAGATACACCACATACCTGCAGCCTCGGGTCAACAAGGTCACCTACAAGGATATCAACGCCAATCCCGGGGCCTACGTGATGGTCGTGCGCGAATCCACCCTGGACTACCTGCAGCGCCTGTCTGTGCCTTCCATGCGCTTCACTATATCCACCTGGCGGGGGTACTGGGACGACAAAAGCTCAAAAACCGCAAGATTCCGGGAATGGATAGAAACCCATTGCGAAATCACCGGGGATATCCACACCAGCGGCCACGCCGACGTGAACGGCCTAAAACGCATTGTGGAACATGTTCATCCTAAGAGAATTGTCCCAATACACACAGAAAATGCCACACTTTTTTTCCAAAAGATTTTTTCCCAAGTAACCGATAATTCGACCCCCGTCTTCGTATTATATAACAACGCCACTTTTGAAATTTAACGCCTATGGAAACAAAATACTTCAACCAAACACTACGCAAGCTCGTCTATGCAGGCGCAGCCAGGCGCTACATAGACCTTACCCCCTCCATAGTGAGCAGGATAGAAACCGAGGTGTACACCCTCTGCGGGCAGGGCAGGGCCAAGACCTTTGTCCTGTGGGCCAACCTTGTTTACGAGATCTGGGATAGCGGGATGATAATGGGGCTGGGCTTCGGGGCCGCTCCCGGCTCCCTGGTGAACTACTGCCTGAACATCACCCACGTGGATCCCCTTAAGTACAACCTGCTGTTTGAGCGCTTCTTTGACCCCACATCCGGTAAAACGCTGGAGGTGATCCTGGATGTTGAAAATGACTACGTAGAAACCGTAACCCGGCTTATTGCCGATATGCGCCAGGAAGAGGGTAGTTCTATCAAGCTGTGTGAAAGCAGTTCCCTGGCGTGTATCCCGCATAGGGCTTTGCTCAATGACTTTTACTGCATCACGGCTCAGCCCACGGATGTAAAGACCTGGGAGATGATACAGGCCGGTGATACCGAGGGATGTTACAGGTTGGGGAGCCCTATCGCCAGGGAGCAGCTGTCCGCCATAAAACCCACTGACATCTTTGAGCTGACGGCCCTGGAAGCCATGCTGCGCCCCGGTAACATGGAACTCCTTCCCCAATACCGCGAGGCAAAGCAACAGAACCGGGTCTGGAAATGCGGGATCGGGGCGGTGGACAAACTCCTTGCCCGTACTTACGGCCTTATTCTCTACCAGGAACAGCTAATGATGATTGCCGCTTTGGTGGGGAATTACCCTGAGTTTGGAACGCTTCCCTTCATGCGCACCCTCTTCCGCGGCCCGAAGGACAGCATGCTGGCCGCCTGCCGGGAGGAATTCATGGCCTCGGCCAGGGACAACGGCTACGATGAACAGAAAGTGCAGGCATTGTGGGAGCGGATGGAACGGTTCGGGCCATGCACCTTCAACAAATCACACGCCGTCTGCAGCGCCCTCACTTCCTATTATTGCTCCTATGTGAAGGCACACGCGGGCGATGAATGATGGTCACTTACCGGGCGAGGCCTGAATGCCGGCGCCACAGTATGGTAGAAGGCCCATCGGCCTCCAATGCCTTGACTATGGTGTCCTCTTTTGGGATGAGATCGTTGTTCCGGTCCCAGACGAAAATGCCAATGCGGTAAGTACGCACAAATTAACTATTAAATCATAACGCCATGGATGGTTCAATTTTGTTCTTCATAGTATGGGGCATTGCATACATTGTTTCCCGCATCAGGAAAAAACTAGGCAAACCAATCCCTCCTCCAGAACCCAAATTCATTACCAGCGTCAACCATATTGGCTGTGCTGTTCAGGCTGTTGACCAACATGGATGCCCAATGTGGCAAAGACCGGGAAGGCTCCTGTCCCATACATCCACCCATGTGTCTGTAATATGTGGCAGCACCGGTTATGTCTACGACATCAATGGGGGCATCGCATACGCGTTCCCGGTAGATGAAAAAGATATCAGACATGATGAATAAATTATTCGACTCTTACTCACCGCTTGATGTTCCGGTTGTCCATAGGGCGACAACCTATGGTTGTGCCCTGATTGGGGGTACAGCAGTGCAATTCCTAGCCAGGCAATACGGGGTCAAAGAGCGAAGGGCCCGCTCTGTCAACGACCTGGATTTCATCACTCCGGCTTCAAACCCACTTACCAGGCATTTCAATGATTGGCTGGTCGGGAACCATTTCAGGGAAATCAAGGCAGGCGCTTCCGAATACATGTGGAATTATGAAAATCCCGATGCCGGCGTGGAAGTCGATGTGCTGATATCCCATGATCCACAATTGCCAAGGCAGATCATCAAGGTAGCCCGCATCCTGGTCTGGCACCCGGTCAACCTTTTCGTATCAAAAGTGCAGCGGATGACCACCTTCAACACCAGGGCAGAAACCGACAAGGCAGACCTGAATACACTCTACGACATCCTGGAACAACGCAACGAACTCCCCCTGCTGGAAGCAGCCTTGTCCAGTCTTGACCTTTCCGATGCAGATATAGCGCGGGTGAATGAGTGGATAAAGGAATGATTTGAATTATCTGCAGCACTACGTCGTGTTTTGACGTAGTGCTCCTTTATTTTTGAATCAAAACCCAATCCATTAAACACCTGCCTGTTATGTTGATGATAATACTGATACTGGGATGCCTGCTTGACGGCATCGCCATGCTGTTTGAAAAGCCAAAATTTCACCGCTAAACAAGCGTTGATTTGCCTTCAAAAATTGTCCTGAAAGAGGAAAACAGCAGGACAATATTCCCTGTGTTTTTCCCGAATTCAAACTCAAACAGACCGAATTCAAAGTCAAACCGACCGGAATCATAAAAAATATTCCACGTCTCTGGTTGATTAGGTATATTTATAGATTACAATTCAATAAATTATCAGATCATGCTGTATTTATTAATAATTGTTATAGGTGCCATTTTGCTAATAATTCTCCTTAGCAGATACAAGGCCAAAAAAGAAGTTGAAAGTAAAGAACTCCTTGAAGAGTTGCATGTTGAGGACGAACTTCCTGAAGATAAAGAAGAAACCTTTATTGATGATCTGGAGGTTAGTTGCGATCCACAAATAACGGAAGAGATCGTAGCAGACTCTGATGTTCCGGTAATAAGTAATGAAGAAGAAGATACTCTTGAAGAATTGCATATTGAGGACGAACTATCTGAAGATAAAGTAGAAACCTTTATTGATGATCTGGAGGTTAGTAGTGACTCACAAAAAATCGAAGAGATTGCAGCAGACTCTTGTGTTCCGGTAATAAGTAATGAAAAAGAAGAAGAAACTCCTGCTGATGAATTTTCGCAAATCATTGCTGAAATCGCAAATATTGCAGACTTGATGGACACCAATACTGAAACTGCAGAAGATGATAAGGTCGTCACTACAGACGAGATTGAGGAGATTGAACTAAAGGCCAGATTTTATGAGAAGCTTTTACAATATAGAAGGGCCTGCAGGTGTTATTATAAACTATTTCAATTTTATGAAATGGTTGGAAATCAAAAGGAGGCAGACATCATAAGAAATAAACTTGAATCATTGTTGAGGATTTTAAAAATTAGGAATCAGGAAATTAGTATTATTCATACGCTATATAAATCAGAATCTGGTTCAGTTGCAGAAGGCACATCTTATGCAAAAGATAGCCACACTATTATTTCAGGAGATCTACCCGTTATACCTTATGATAAAGCTTTTGCTAAAGAAAAGAAAACAAAGCTTAATGAACAAAATATTAAAAATAAAGAATCTACGCAAACAAATAAAAGTAACCAGAATAAAGATATTAAGGTGGAAATTAGAGAGTTAGTTTATAAAGCAAAAAGAAAGTATGATATCGAAATTTTTGAAAAGGCAGCTGAAATGGCATTAAATGCTGGATATCCGAAAGGGTGGCAGTATAGTTATTACAACATATGTAATAACTACTTAATGGATTTGTACAGAAAACAAGGAGATATCCTAAAAGAGTATCATTTTATTGATAGAGCTCTTAAAATTTTAAGACTTTACATGAAACCGGGGATTGCTGTCTTTGAATCACGATTTAGAGAGCTCACTAGAATTATTAGCTCGGGTATGCCCCAAGAACACAAAACCGAACCTGAACTGCAAGAGTTTTACAATTATGCCGTCCAGTATGAAAGAGAGAGTAACTTTAAAAAGGCGTTGGAGCAATATTCAATGATTGCATGTGCATATCTGGATGCGCGTGATGCTCGTTACCTGGAAATTATTGACAAGAAATGTGATATTTACAGATTACTGGGCTATAAATTTTATGAATTTTCAGAAATTGACAGAGCGCTGAGCTGGGCTGAAGAATTTAAACATAGCCTTATCGAAAACTATAGAATTCACTTTAAAAAAAGAAAGGAAACTATATAACTGATAGAAATACGAATTTCAGAAGATTTGAAGAAGCAGATTGTTTTACTATTAGTTATAGCTAGTAGTTATGGAACTGTCCATCAATTTTGTGTAATTTTGTATGAGCGGTCATACAGTATCGTTTTTTAATTTTAGCTTCTCCATGTTTTAAGACAAACACCAGTTATGAGTCAACATTTTATTGTAAATCAAAGAGGCGAAAACTCCCTTTCTTCGGTAATAAATGGAATACTGCCAAATAAAACGAAAGCTTTTGATGCTATTGTAGGTTACTTCTATTTTAGTGGATTAGCTGAGATATATAATAATATAAACGACATTCATGTACGAATACTTGTTGGTCTTGAGATGGAAAAAGAATTATTGAACAAGACTACAGAGATTAATGAATGGGACAAAAGGAAAAGGACATCAAAACTTGCCCTGAAACGAGACTACTATGACTCATTAGTGAATTTATGCAACACAACAGATTATTTTGATTCTGAAGAGCATAAAAAAGCTTTTTCACTTTATTACCAGAAAATCGTTGATGGGACATTAGAAATCCGAAAAACAAAAGAACCTTGTCATGCCAAAATGTACATATTTTCACTTAAAGATGACTTGAATGAAGGAGGTGCTCAACTAGGCACATTGATTACTGGTTCAAGTAATCTAACACATAGAGGATTAACTGGTCAAAACGAAATAAATGTTCGTTTCGACAGTACACCTGAAGTAAAAGAAGGCTTATCTATCTTCAATAAAATGTGGGATAAAGCTATCATTATTGCTGATAAAGGCAATATGATAGAATTCACTGAGAATGTGATTCAGAAAATTTGGATAGACCAGATTGTAACGCCCAAACTAATTTACCTAAGAGTTTTACACGAATTTTTTACCATAGATACCTCGAGAAGAATACGAACCCCACACGACATAACTAATGGCAGGTTTTTCAATCTCAAGTATCAGGAAGACGCTGTGCGAATGGCCATGCAAACCTTAGATAGGCACAGTGGTGTAATTATCTCAGATGTTGTTGGTTTGGGTAAAAGTATTATCGCATCTACTGTCGCTAATAATTTGAATCTTAGAACCATAATCATTGCGCCTCCACATTTGACTACCCAATGGGAAGAATATAGGGTAGAGTTTAATTTCAATGCTACCGTTTTTAGTAGTGGAAAAATTGAGAGAGCACTTGATCATCACCAACTTCTTTGCCAAGAAGGAGAACAGTGGTTAATCATTGTAGATGAAGCTCATAATTATCGAAACGAATACACACAAGATTATGCCCTTCTACATGAATTATGTCAAAATAATAAAGTTATGCTTCTTTCGGCAACCCCTTTTAACAATAAGCCGGAGGATATTTTCTCTATGCTGAAGCTTTTCCAGATACCCACAAAATCTACTCTAAAAACCGTTCAAAATTTAAATACTGAATTTGGACAACTAATTAATGAGTACAAAGCCCTAAGAAAAGCACAGAAAGAGAAAAGTATTGACGAAGCGACAGTCAAGGATAAGATTAGCTTCATTTCAAATCGGATAAGAACCATCATTCAGCCATTAGTTATCAGACGATCACGTCTTGACTTGGATAAAATTCCTGATTACAAGAAAGATTTGAAGAGGCAGAAGATAGAATTTCCTCATGTCAATAATCCAGAATTATTGGAGTACGACTTAGGAGAGTTGACCGACATTTATACACAAACATTAAATCAAATATCCCCCAAAACCATTGACAATTCATCAGAACTCATACCGGCTAATTTTTTTAAAGCTACACGATACAATCCCATAAAATATGTCAAAAGCGAGTGTATAGAACTATTAAAGAAAGACATCGAAGAAGCTGGTTTTGAATATAATTTATTCTCTGAATCACAAACCAACTTATCAGATTTCATGAGGCGTTTACTGGTGCGAAGATTTGAAAGTTCACAGGAAGCATTCCGTATCTCCGTTTTGAATATGAGAAAGAATTGTGAGAACATTTACAACTGGGTAACTCTTAGAAAATCTGTCCCAATTTTTAAGAAAGGTAATCTTCCAGATATTGATGATTTATATAGTTCTTCAAATGATTCTTTATTCCCTGAAGAATGGATGAATGACGAGCTTAAAGCATATGAAGACAGAGGACTGTTCGAAATTAATGCCGGGTATTTGAATGAGAATTTTATAGAAGATCTAATAAGCGATATAGAAGTCCTTATAAAGATTGAATCAGATTGGGAAAAGACCACACATGATCCAAAAGTTGAACAAATAATCTCCATCCTTTATGCGCAACTTAAGAAAGAGCCAAAAAGGAAGATTGTTATATTCACAGAGTTTGCAGATACAGCTAATTATCTCTATAAGATACTTAAATCAAAGAAATTGCCTGTTTTTAAATATTCGTCTTCTGATGCTTCCATATCGAACAAAGAAAAGATTCGAGCCAACTTTGACGCCGGTTACAGGGTAGATAAACAAAAAGATGACTACAAAATCTTGATAGCGACCGATGCGATATCTGAAGGTTATAGCCTTCATAGAGCTGGCACTATTTTTAATTTTGACATACCATACAACCCAACAAGGGTTATTCAACGAATTGGACGTATAAACAGAATTAACAAGAAAGTTTTCAAGAATCTATATATATTCAATTACTTTCCAACTGCAATAGGTGAAGCTGAAACACGAAGCCGAGAAATTTCCACATTAAAGATGGCCATGATACAGTCTATTATGGGAGAAGACACAAAAGTCCTGACAAGTGATGAGCAATTGCAGAGTTTCTTTAATGATCAGTATCGAAAAATTATAAAAGAAAACGAGGAAGAATCGTGGAATACAAAATATGAATCATATCTTCAACAAATGAGAGGTAGCGCAGAAATGAAAGAAGCCTTAAAAATTCCACTGAGAACGAAAGTGCGTAGAATAACTAGCAAAGATGAAAAAGGTATATTGGTATTTGGGAAAAAAGGGAATGATTTCATTTTCAAGTTGGGCCATACACAAACTCTGATAGAAGCTGTTTCTCCAGAAAAAGCATTTTATCTGTTGGAACCAGAGACTGAAGATGAAAAAGGTTTCGCCATCTCTAGCAATTTCTATTCAATATATGAATACCTGGAAGCAGATCTCTTCAAGCAATTAACAGATGCAAAAATATTGCAAACTAGGAAGAATGCTCTTGCCCGGATTAAAGTGATTAAAGATGAAGGTGCCTGTGATGAAGGTTTTTTGGAAGACTTGATTAAAGTAATTGAGCTCGATAGCATACCAGGCTTTACGCTTAGAAAAATTAACAAGTTAAAAAGAGAGGAGTTTCATACCCTAACAAGCTTTATCCACCCTGACTATTTAGCCAAAATCCTTAACCGGTCTGATTATATTTCACATGGACAAGAACTATTAATATTGTCTGAAGAGATTGAATCAGATGTAGCAAAAGAGCCTCTAATTGATGAACAAGGACAAACTCTTTTAGCCATATAGTAATCAAGTAATTAATTTATCATGAACATATTTAACTATCCATACAATAGAGATTCATTCATAGATGATTTCCTGGTCGATTTTCTACCTGATGATTTTGAAGCAGAAGAGACGGTTCTCCCTATAGATTTCTCAGCTGGTTATTTATGTAAGGTTACCAGAATCGGCTCTTGCAGAAGCCTCAAATTGGAAGTGTTTGAGATGATTCACTCATCACAGAATGATGCACGCATAGGCGTTTCTAAGGATGCTTTTCGTGTGTTATATAGATATAGCCTATGTAATCGTGCACTAGTGGTTTTTGTAGCAGACAGTTCTTTAAACACATACCGTTTTTCACTTTTACAAATAGATGCATCTCTAGATGAAAAAGACCGCTTAATACGACAATATTCAAATCCCAGACGTTTTTCTTTTCTTTTAGGAACAGAAGCCCACACAAAAACTCCCACACAATTTTTAATTGAGAAGGGGCCCATACGAGAGCGACAAGAAGGGAATAAATTACTGACACCATTTGATGATTTGTTAAGCCGTTTCTCTGTGGAAGCCCTGACAAAACAATTTTATAATGAATTATTTAAGTGGTATGGTTGGGCAATAGAGCTTTCAGCATTTCCCAAGGGTAGAGCAGCAGATGTTACACTGACTAAAGAAAATAACGAACAAAATGTAATCCGGCTAATTACCCGGATTATGTTTGTTTGGTTTATCAAACAGAAAAAGTTAGTGCCCGATAAATTATTTAATTCCAGTGAATTATCGACTATAATAAACGATTTCGAGCCTCTGAGTTCAAAGTCAGGTAATTATTACAATGCCATTCTACAGAACCTGTTTTTTGCTACATTGAATCGAGCTATCATAGACGAAAAAGGTTTAAGACGGCAATTCACTGACGATAATCCAGCAGTAAATAATCCGCATTATGGTATAAAGTCTTTCTATAGAGACAATAAAGCACCTAACAAATCATTATTCAAGGTTTCTCACCAGGAGGTAATTGATTACTTTTCTACCATTCCATTTCTTAACGGAGGATTGTTTGAATGTCTTGATGACCTTGATGATAATACAGATATAACCCAAGAATATATTGATGGCTTTAGTAGGGAGCCATCACGCAGAGCGTTTATTCCAAATATCTTATTTTTTCATCCTGAAGAAGGGTTGATACCATTATTGTCACGATATAATTTTACCATTGAAGAGAATTCACCTAAAGAAGTTCAGGTGGCACTAGATCCTGAACTTTTAGGGAAGGTGTTCGAGAATTTATTAGGGGCATACAATCCCGAGACAAGAGAAACAGCAAGAAATCAAAGCGGTTCTTTTTATACGCCAAGGGAAATTGTTGAATATATGGTTGATGAATCGCTAAAGGCATATCTGGGAGAAAATGAGAGTGTTAATCAATTATTTACTCAAGATGAATTACCATTAGCGCTTAAGAACAACCCTGCTGAATGCGAGCGTATCACACGCAAACTGTGCTCAGCTAAGATTCTTGACCCGGCATGTGGTTCTGGCGCATTTCCTATGGGGATATTGAATAGAATGGTAGAACTTCTGGAGCTTTTAGATTATAAGAAGGAGAAAGATATTGGAAGGCTTAAATTTCAATTAATCGAACACTGTATTTATGGATCTGACATACAAACCATAGCAGTTCAGATTAGCAAATTAAGATTTTTTATATCGTTAATTTGTCATTATGACAGGAACGATGATGATCCAATTAATAATTATGGGATTCCAATTCTGCCTAATCTGGAGACTAAATTCGTTGCAGCAAATTCTTTGATCAGTATTAATACCAAAGCCGGTTTTGGGAATTTATTCACTGATCCTACCGGGGAAATTGAAAAAACAAAAAAAGAACTACTTGAAATAAGAGAAAAACATTTTTCAGCTCATTCATCTTCTTTAAAGGTTCAACTCAGAGAACAAGACAGAGGTACGCGTGAAAAACTAGCTCAATTACTTTCAATCAACATATATGCGCCAGAGGATGCCAGGCAATTAGCGGAGTGGAATCCCTACGATCAGAATAAAAGTTCCTCTTTTTTTGATGCATATTGGATGTTTGGAATATCTGAAGGTTTTGATATTGTGATTGGGAACCCTCCTTATATACAGTTACAAAACAATGGAGGCAAACTAGCTGTATTGTATGAAAACTGTAATTTCAAAACTTTCGCACGGACTGGCGATATTTACTGTCTTTTTTATGAAAGGGGATGGCAATTACTTAAATCGGGTGGACATCTCTGTTTTATAACTTCAAATAAATGGATGCGTGCTGGATATGGTGAAAAGATGCGGGAATTTCTTGCTAATAAAACCAATCCAAAATTGTTAGTAGATTTTGCAGGACTAAAATTATTTGAGTCTGCCACCGTGGATACAAATGTTCTCCTGTATGCAAAAGAACCCAATGCTGGTAAAACCATTTGTGCTGTAACAAAAAATGATAAAACCTGCATCAAAGAATTGAGCAATTATGTTAAGCAGCAACAAACAATATGTGAGTTTAATGGAAGTGATAGTTGGGTAGTATTATCGCCTATAGAACAGAGTATTAAGCAAAAAATTGAGTCAATAGGTACACCATTAAAAGATTGGGATATTAAGATCTACAGGGGTGTTCTTACAGGTTGTAATGAAGCATTTATAATTTCTAGTGAAAAACGCAAAGAAATACTTAATAACTGCAAAAGTGCAGAAGAACGAAAAAGAACTGATGAGCTTATTCGACCTATTTTAAGGGGCCGGGATATAAAGAGATATAGTTATGATTGGGCAAATTTGTGGTTAATTTGTACATTCCCTTCTAAACGTTACAATATCGAAAAATACCCGGCTGTCAAATCTTATTTGGAAACTTTTGCATATGATACATTAGTTAATAATGGCAATGAATGGGTGGCAAAAAAACATCTAAAAGAATACTGTATAAAGAAACTTCAACAGTCTGGGGAAGACATTATCATTAACGGGAAGTATATTTTTAACGTTAATGGCACAAAAGAAAAAAGTAGGAAACTTACCTCAAATAAGTGGTTCGAAACACAGGATAGCATTAGTTATTGGGAGGATTTTTTGAAGCCGAAAATTATATATCCAAATATGACTAAGTATATGCCTTTCGTCTATGATGAGAAAAAATATGTTACAAATCAGAAGTGCTTTATAATTACAGGAAAAGACATAGCTTATCTTACAGCATTTTTCAATTCTTCACTATTTAAGAAATGTTATAGAGATTCTTTTCCTGAACTTCAAGGTGGCACACGAGAGCTGAGCAAGATCTTCTTTGATAAAATTCCAGTAATAGTCGTTTCGAAAGAAACTAATCGATCATTCAAAGAGGCTGTTATCGATATTCAACGAGAGTACACAAAGACTAAAGCCATTGCGTTAGATACAATTATTTTCGATTTGTATAAATTGACATTTGAAGAACGCCAATATATTGGATTTGTGGATATTAAGTAGATATGTTGTTATCCCTTAAGATTTATATGTTGAATTTCTTTTTTGTCGAGGTGGTAAAGTGCTATTACAGACATATCAATATTTTCATCATTGTCACTATTGGCTATTTGTTTTTGCAGGATGGACTCATTCCAGTGTGGAATAGGTAGTTTTTCAAAAAAAGCTTTCTTGTAACGATAACCGTCCCCGCCTAATCCTCCACCAGCATAAAAAGTCCTAAAAAAATAAGTTATTACTGAAAATCCCGTGTAAACAGGAACAAGAAGTGCAGTGATTTCGGGAAAAAGAACTACAGTGGAAACGGGAACAGTCTATGCAGTAATTTCGGGAACAATAGTGCAGTGACTGTTGTGCTAAATTAGGTATATTTTTAATATCAAAGTTCATTTTAAAATATGGTTTGCCGGTTTTGCATTCTATAACTTGGTCCTGTGAACTGGATTAGTTGGCATTTATAGAGTAATCTGTCAAGAAGTGCTGTGGCAAGTGTTTCGTCGTCTAATGATTTGGCCCATTCAGCCGGGGATTTGTTTGTTGTTATGATAAATGAAGTAGTTTCATAAATCTGGTTTATAAATACAAAGAAACGGTTTCCGTCATCTCTGTTTAATGGTAAATTCATTACGTCGTCAATAATAACCAACTGGGCCTCACTAAGTCGTTTGAACTCTTTAGCTGCGCTTGGTGTTAGTTCTTTCAGACGTAAAGTGGCAAGGATGTCATTCACGTTACGGAAGTATGCCTTGTAGCCTTTTTTTATGGCATCGTAACCGAGTCCTGCGGATATATATGTTTTACCTGTACCGGATGGTCCGCTCAACATTAAGTTGTAGCATTGATCAAGCCAGTTAAGTTCGCGTAATTGATTAAGCTGGGTGGGCGCAAGACCGGATACAAAAGAGTAGTCATATTTATCAAGATCATGTACCAGTGGAAGTTTGGCCAACTTCATTTGCATAAGTAGCTGCTTAGCTTCGCGTTCTTTTACTTCGAAGGAAAATAAATTGAAAATCAATTCATCATAGCTGGGACTGCTTTGCTCTGCCTCTTGAAGAAGCGAGGTTATGTTTGCACCAATGCTGGAAAGGCGCAACCTGGTGGCATGTCGCTTAATTTGTGGTATATATTGGCTCATTGATGGTATTCTTGTTAAAAAGTAACTCATAGTCATTGATGTTTGACTTTTCAGGCTCTATGTTCACTATAAGCTGCGCCTTGGCATCTCCTAATGGTTTTATGTTGGAACAGGACGTATTTCGCTTTTTGTTTGTTCCCAGACTTTCTATAATAGATTTGAAGTCATTGGCACTAAAAAGACTATTCCTAACACAGAACTCAAGTGCGACTTCTGCTTCCTGCCTGCCACACTTTTCTGCACATGCAAGAACAGTTGAAAATTGATCACGAACATACCGAGGGTATAGCCTGTTGATGTTCTCAATAAAAACATCAATATCAGGATTATAAAGAAAGAACTCCCTGAGATTTGTACGCATAGCATCGAGCTTGATTGAAGTATTCCTGCGGTGATTGTTATTTACGACATTGTTTCCTACTCCGGCAGGAATGGGGTGAGATGTGATTGTAACTCCATTTTCATCCTTGATGATAAGAGTGTTATCGCTTTCGGTCAAAAAGACCTTACTGTCATCGTTTTTGTAGGTTCCAAAGGGAACTGAGTAAATGTTACCACGATACTTTACAATATTTGTCTTGAGCACTTTATGTCCACACTCTTTTGCTACGCTGAACAATGGGACCCAGCTTTGTAGAAAAGGCCTCTCCAGAGCCCATTGCTCTTGAGGAACCTTACGAGTAGTATTGTGAACCATCGCATTACCGGTACGGGCCAGCCAGGAAAGGGCCTGATCGTTTAATATCTCATTGTTTATGTATGTCCTCTGGAAAAGAAAGTTCTGTTTTACATATTTTACGGTATTTTCTACCTTACCTTTGCTTTCAGGATCTCCGGGTCTGCAAAAGACTACTTTAAATGGGCGACTGGCCTGATAACGATCAAAAATATCGGTCATTATATAATCTCCTTTATTTTCACGATGGAGGAATACAGAGTCCTGATCATAAATTATTTCCTTGGGAATACCTTGAAAAAACTCAAAAGCCTTCTCATGTGCCTCAGCTGCACTCTGTGAAGTGAATGGAGTGTTACGAAAAACAACAAACTTTTGACGGCTGTAACAAAGAA